>WNGQ01000536.1_pt1 | contig 59789 bp, 49 predicted proteins | sample 5407661 | NCBI WGS metagenome assembly WNGQ01 (sample SAMN13153382, study PRJNA577476) | soil metagenome | isolation source: 60 cm soil or saprolite under Garry oak tree replicate 2 | place: USA:California | collected 2016-06-15
TACATGTTTGTGCGCCCCTGCGCAATGTCCTTAACAAGCCTGGCACGAGTATCTTTTTGATTTACTTTGAAGTAGGGAGGATTGAGGATAGCGAGATCGAAGGGATGTTCAGGCCGGAGGCCGCTCGACCAGAGTGATGCCTGGGTCATCTGCCCGGCCATTGCTGCGATAAAATCATGCTGGTGAAGTTCGATGAATAGCTTTACACCATGTTCTTGCAAATAGTCACGCGCGTAGCTGAGCGTAAAGAGGCAGAGTGTGTGCAGTACAGGATCAGATTCGTAGGCTACAATTGTGAGACTAGACAACTGTTGTAGCAGAGCAGATTCACAAATTGCGCAGGATAGTATGCCAACGCCTGCTCCCGGATCGAGGACACGCGCCTGGTCGTGGAGGGCCCCAGATACATTTGCCATGTAGCGAGCGATAATAGAAGTGGTAAAGAATTGTCCCGCTTCGCGGCGTCGAGCAGCATCACTGCAAGCTACGTACCACTCACCTATAGTTTGACATACTTCAATGGGGAAGGAACCGGGCAGGATGGCAGGGGGATTGGCCCATGAGATATGCGGTGCGAGGTCGCGTAGTTCTTGCAGAGGTAGCTTGTAGATATCATGGCCCCGCACTTGCTCTATAGCCATCGTTTTCCTCATCTGTCCTGTGTAGAACAGTTGCTCGTAATATTTTAGTACATGCTACCATTTCTTGCGCTGGTTAGCAATACTGACCTGACCAATGTCCCGGGGCCGCTACAGGACTGAGGCTCAACAGGTCGATCACCCGTTCTTTGAGAAGCAGCGGAACGGCCATCCAGGTACGAATGTAGTCCAGGGTCGTTGGAGTCTGAGGTTACGAAAAGTCCAGGACAATCATAATCTTACCTTTCTTTCCTTTGATGAGACGTTCTTAGTATAATATTGGAGAATCTCTCACAGGCGAAAGATGGGTGTTTATGGATAGCAGCTTCCCGGTCATCATCGTGGGGGCGGGGCCGACGGGCCTGATGCTGGGCAATTTGCTCGGCATGGCTGGTATCGAGACGCTTATTCTTGAGCGCAATGCCGGTCTGAGCGATTGCCCCAAGGCTATTGCTCTTGATGATGAAGGGCTGCGCGTGTGCCAGGCGGTGGGACTGGGCGAGGCGGTGAGTGAGAACCTGCTTTTAGACATCGATGCTCACTACGTGTCGGCGGGCCGGCTTTTTGTGAAGGTGGCGCCAACGAGTAAGAGGAACGGTTACCCGCTGATCTCGACGTTTCACCAGCCCGAGTTTGAGGCAATATTGTTGGATGGTCTTGAACGTTTCGCGTGCGTTAAGGTATGGTTCGAGCATGCGCTTGAAACGTTTGAGCAAACTGACCAGGGGGTGCTGGCGCGGGTGCGTACTCCTGAAGGCGCACAGATTGAGATTGCATGCGCCTATCTCGCGGCCTGCGATGGCGCGAAGAGCGGCGTGCGCCGGGCACTGGACATCCCTATGCTGGGAACGACCTTTGCACAGAAGTGGCTGGTGGTCGATTGCGTTCACGACGAAGACCCTGCCATGGTTGCCACATTTTTTTGCAACCCGGGTCGCCCGGCGGTTACCGTGCCAGCTCCGCATAAAGGTAGGCGCTGGGAGTTCATGGTGTTACCAGGGGAGCGAGAAGAGGAGCTCTTACGTACGGAGAACGTGCAGGCGCTTATCCAGCAAAACGGCGGGCCTGATGGTCCTGATATTATTCGCCAGGCGATCTATACCTTTCATGCTGTACTCGCCAAAACGTTCTCACAGGGACGAGTTTTCCTGTTGGGGGACGCGGCGCATCTGATGCCGCCATTTGGCGGGCAGGGGATGAACTGCGGCCTGCGCGATGCCCATAACCTGGGCTGGAAAGTGGCGATGGTGTTACGTGGACAAGCCAGCCCGGCGCTGCTGGAGACGTACCATGTAGAACGGCACGCTCACACGGCACAGATGATCTGGCTGTCGAATTTCCTGGGGAGTATCGTGATGCCAACGGCCCGGCCTGCCGCGCTCATGCGCGATATGATCTTCCACGGTATCCAGACCGTGCCGGCCATACGCGAGTTTCTGACAGAAGGGCGCCTCAAGCCACCGCCGCGCTATAAAAAGGGGTTCATGCTGCCGCGAGGGGGCAGGCAAAATAAGGTGATGGCGGGCCTGATGCTGCCGCAGCCCGAGGTGATTACATCGCGAGGTGAACGTGTCATGCTTGACGAGGTGCTAGGGCCAGGTTTTGCGCTGCTGCGCTTCTACGACGATCCTGCAAAGGCGTTTGCACCATTGAAGGCAGATTTCTGGAAACGCCTGGGGGCACGGTTCGTCTGCGTGCGACCCGGTGGGCAGGCGCCAGGGGAAAGCGAGGACTGCGTGGTGGTGAGCGATAGCCAGCAGGAAATCGGTAGGTTTCTACGAAACGACCGCGATCTTTTCGTGATCGTCCGGCCCGACCGCTACATCTTCGGTGTGTTACAATCGGGGGAGGCGGATAGGCTTGCAGGGCGGCTGCAAGGGGTGATCCCTCGATAATGAAGTTTCACGATCAAGATCGACAGTACGCGCCGAGTGCCTGTCCCGCCTGCTGTCATCCTGAGCGAAGGGGCTGGCTCGAGGGGCAGCGGAGACCCTTCGCTGCGCTCAGGGTGACATGCGAGAATGTGTAAATAGGCAGCGTAATCCCTTTGTAGTGGCGGAGACCCTTCGCTGCGCTCAGGGTGACATGCGAGGCTCTACCTCCCAGAAGTAGAGCACCCTGAACGACAAGCGACTTGATGACTGGAGACAACGTGACATGCGAGGCTCTACCTCCCAGAAGTAGAGCACTGGTTCAGGCCCAGCGGAGACCCTTCGCTGCGTTCACGGTGACATGCGAGGGCAGTGGTGACTGGCGGTGATGACCGGTTTTGGGTGTGAAAATTCATCATCGGGCTCCCTCGATAAATCGGGGAGCTACGACCCGGGCAGGGTGCCTACTACCATGATACGGTTACGTGTGACGATGCGTCGTATACAGGAAGGAGAACATTATGGAAATCTTGAGGACAGCGGATGAACGGTTTGGCAATTTGCCGGGCTATAGTTTTGAGCCGCATTATGTTGAGGTTGATGGGCTGCGCATTCATTACGTGGACGAGGGGTCAAGGGAGGCCGGGCCGGTATTGATGATGCACGGGGAGCCGTCCTGGAGTTATTTGTACCGCAAGATGATTCCGATTATTACGGCGGCAGGATACCGGGCGATTGCGCCCGACCTGGTGGGCTTTGGTCGATCTGATAAGCCTGCCCAGCGCGAGGATTATACGTACCAGCGCCATGTGGATTGGATGAGGGGCGTTCTCGAAGCGCTCGATCTCAAGGGTATTACGCTGGTGGGGCAGGACTGGGGCGGGTTGATCGGGCTGCGCCTGGCGGCAGAGCACGAGGGGCGTTTTGCGCGCGTTGTGGCAGCGAATACCGGCCTGCCGACCGGGGATATAACGATGGGTGAGGCGTTTCTGCGCTGGCAGCGCTATTCCCAGAGTGTGCCTGTATTTCACGCCGGGGGCATTGTCAAGGGTGGGTGTGTGAGCGAATTGCCACCCGAGGTGATCGCGGCCTATGATGTGCCATTTCTGGATGATAGCTATAAAGCGGGAGCCCGCCAATTCCCCCTGCTGGTGCCAACTACGCCAGATGACCCGGCAGCGGCACCCAACCGCAAGGCGTGGAAGGTCCTGTCACGCTGGGAGAAGCCTTTCCTGACGGCGTTCAGCGATTCCGACCCGGTTACGCAGGGAGCTGATCGTCTCTTCAGGCAGGTGATACCGGGGGCGAAGGGCCAGCCGCATACGACTATTGTGGGCGCGGGGCATTTTCTGCAAGAGGATAAGGGGGAAGAGCTGGCGCAGGTTGTGGTCGATTTTATTGTGCGCACGAAGAATGCATGACCCAGCCTTTGTCACGGGCATTGAGTTGCCGGATAGAAAAATCTGCCATGTGCTCACCCTGGATATTGCGCTGGATCGTTTGCGAAGGTATACAGTGTCAGGTCTCTCTCCAGGTCCTCCTTGAGGCGCGTTACAGTTTCTTCGATCCAGGCGCCGGTTCGTCCTGTGTGGATCGAAAACCAGATACGGCGTACATTGGCCCACAGGGTGATTTCCAGGGTGCCACGCTGGCCGTCGCGCTTAAAGTGCCAGGGGATGCAGCCCGGATATTTCGCCAGGGAGCCCTTCAAGTTCACCGACAGGCCTTCGGCCATACAACACTGCTCGATGATCTGTTCTGTTCCAGAGAGGTTCGCCTGCAACGGGACGGTGATTTCAATTTCTGTCATGGGTAACCTATTCTATGATATGGACCAGGATGCTGATGACCTGGCGGAGCTGCTGAATCCGCGAAGCCGGGAAGAGAGATATTATGCTGTTCTTGATGAGCAAAAAGAGCTGCTGGTTTCTTTAGCTGCACGAAGGATGGCGAGACGGTAGAGATAGGGCTGGGGCTGAGGCCAGACCTGACGGGGAAGGGCACATGCAAGAGACGAATGGCGGGAAGCATGAATTCCTGGAAATGGTTATGCCATGAGCCAATCGACTGATGTGGTTATTGTTGGAGGCGGGGTGATTGGCTGTGCCATTGCCTATTTCCTGCGCAAGCGGGATATGGCCGTCATGGTGCTGGAGCGGGGTGAGATTGGCGCGCAGGCTTCGAGCGCGGCAGCGGGGCTGCTTGCACCCCTGGGGCCGCTCTCGGGTCCAGGGCCGTTGGCAGACTTGCTGCTGGGCAGCTTTGCGCTTTTCCCGGAGCTGGTGGCAGAACTTGAGGATGCGAGCGGGATACGAGTTGAGTACGAGCGGACAGGCGCTCTACGGACGGTGCGCAATGCGAAGCGTGTTGCCGGCCTGCGCAAACGCATGGAGGAATGGCAGCCGCTGGGCTTGCAGATGTACTGGCTCAGCGGGGATGAAGCTCGCCAGCGCGAGCCGCTGCTGGCAGCCGATACCTGCGCCGCCATCTACGCGCCCGAGGAGTCCCAGGTCAGGGCTCCGCTGCTTGTGAAGGCATTTGCGCAGGCGGCTACCAGGCTTGGCGCGGTTTTCTACAGCCACAGGGAGATCATGGGGCTGCAAAGACATGGGACAAGGGTCACAGACGTCTATACGAGCGAGGGTGAAACGATTGCCTGCGATCACCTGGTTATAGCAGCGGGCGCTTGGGCAGCTCGCTGTGGCGAATGGCTGGGGTTCGAACTGCCGGTCAGTCCTTTGCGCGGCCAGATTCTCTCCCTACGGCAAGCAGGGTTACCTACATTGCCATTGCGGCACATTGTTTTTGGCGAGGGGGCCTACCTGGCGCCTAAAGAGGATGGGACGATCGTTGTAGGCGCAACAAAAGAGGAGGCGGGCTTCGATGCACATGTTACAGCGAATGGAGTTATATGGCTGCTTGAAACTGCCAGGAAGCTCACGCCAGCGCTTGGGCAGAGTGCCGTGGAGGCGATATGGGCTGGCTTGCGTCCAAAGACGCCCGACGGACAACCGATTCTGGGAGCAGCGCCGAAGTGGGAGAATGTGACGCTCGCCACCGGGCACAACAGTGTGGGGGTGCTTTTGAGCGCGATTACGGGGCAGAGCATCGCGGAGCTGGTTGCTACAGGGCGAACGCCAGGGATTATTGTTCCTTTTGGGCTGACGAGGTTTACTGATATTACATAGTGTCTGTCCGATTGCCATCGCGAGCGCTTGCTCGCGCCTGCGGCGCTCGTCTGAATTGTTATATTTTGTGGAAAATGCGCTTCGCGCATTTTCCACAAAATATAACAATTGTTTGCGCGGCGAAGCCGCCGAGCTCCCGGCGCGCGAGGGTGAAGCATGGCAAGGAGGATGACCCTGGCCCAGGAGGACGAGATCCTTCGCTGCGCTCAGGATGACACGGGCGGGCTCAGGAGGACACGGGGAGGTCGTCTCTTGCCGGTGATTCACTTGAGCCAGAGGAGGACGAGATCCTTCGCGGAGTTTACCCTGAGCGCAGCGAAGGGCTCAGGAGGACACGGGGAGGTAACTTAGATTAATGCCTTTTGAAAAGGTGTCGCAGGGCGGGCTGATCCCAGTGGCTTATACGCTGGGAACGGAGTTCAAGCATGCTGGACGAGTGTCATTGGATTCAATCGTGCACTGGGACAGGTGGTGAACAGCTCCAGAGGATTAAGGAAAGGGAAGGGATACGACTGTGCCGGTACTGGCGCTTTGTTGGGCGGCTTCGATGACACGCAGGGAGGCCAGGGCGTCGGTGGGGTCTACGGGTGGTGGGCCTCCCGTTAGAAGGGCGTCGCGCAGGAGGGTATAGTAGCGCTCGTAAGCTCCAGGGAGGGTCTCCAGGGAGCTATCGATATGCACGCCGTTGAAATCGACGGAGAGTCGTCCCCAGCGTTCTTGGGGCTCCCGGCCCCAACCTGGATCACCAGGACGCATACCCGCCTTGAGGGCATCTTCCTGCGGGTCTACGCCCCATTTTTCATATGTACCGCGCAAGCCGTTGACACGCAGGCGAGGCCCGGGATTGCGAACGACAAGGCTCATCCAGAGGTGGGCACGTACGCCGCCAGGGAAGGAGAGCGCGACAAAGGTGTCGTCGTCCACCTGCGCAGCGGGACGCCGCCTGTCGATTTCGGCATAAACGCTCACAGGTTGTCCAAACAGCTGCAGGGCCTGGTCGACCAGGTGACTGCCTAGATCGAAGAGCAGTCCCCCGGCTTCCTCAGGAGCAGGTAGTTCACGCCAGGCACCCGGTCGCGGCTCTGCACGATAGCGATCGAAGCGAGATTCAAAGCGGGTGATGGGGCCGAGCAGGTCAGTAGTGATCAATTGACGTACCATGAGAAAATCACCGTCCCAGCGCCGATTCTGGAAGACTGTGAGAAGCTTACCGGTGCTTTTACTGGCGGTGATCAACTGCTCGGCACCGGCGACGGATGCAGCAAACGGCTTGTCGATGACGAGAGGTAAACCGGCGTTCATAGCAGCCAGGCCAAGGGGGAGATGCGCCCGGTTAGGAGCTGCTACCACTACAAGATCGTAGTCTGAAGCGTTGCGCCAGAGGTCCTGAGCGGTCGAAAGAATAGCGGCACGCGGGAAGTCCCGCCGGGCTTGCTCTCGACGTTCGGGATGGTTGGTCACTATGGCGGCTACGGTCATTCCGGGGGTGCAGGCAGCCAGGGGCGCATGGAAAACAGAGCCCGCAAGCCCGTAGCCGATGATTGCTACACGCAAGGGACCGGTAGCAGTTTTCTCCGGCATATTGTTCCTCCCAAGGCAGGGGCAAGTCCTGCCCCTACCATACTACGTGGCCTTCAGCAGTTTTCTCCGGCATATTGTTCCTCCCAGGGCAGGGGCAAGCCCTGCCCCTACCATACTACGTGGCCTTCAGCAGTTTTCTCCGGCATATTGTTCCTCCAGGCTACTTGAATTCACTTAGCTGGATCTCCATCCTTTGAGGTGATTTACGAGGGCGGGCCGATAAATCGGCTGTGGCCGCGATAAATCGGGCCCTACGTTTCACCCGGATAGATACTGGTGGTGAATGCAATGCTGGGTACCCCACCCAATCCCCAGGGCGCGATAAATCGAGCCCCTACGCACGCGGCATCGCTTCGCTCGCCTTGCCCGAGGGATGCGCCAGCGGCATCTGGATAGATGGAGACCCACCTGGCTACTGGGATGATAGGGAGTCCAGGATTATGGTATTATTGGCGAGATGTATTAAGCATCTTCTACTTAATAACATATTAACCTGATACTAGGGATAGAGAATAGTACTTCCGAGTCAAATTGCTGCGAGTAACTCCTCAGGTGCCTTTCTTGTGCCGCCTGCGGCGGCAGCGAGGAACAAGGGATTTTGCGAGGACACCTCGCGCTCCGGCCAGGGCACACCATCCCCCAGATGGCGTCTGCGTCCCCCGGCACCCCCTGTTGAGGAGTTATTGCTGAGATTTAAATAAATGTTTAAGAAAGTGGGGTAGGACTCGTACGGTGAAAAGGAGGATATTTACCTGGCTTGTATGGGTAGTGTGCTTAAGCACGCTCATGGCTTTGACCGAGCGCGTGGCAATGCAGTTCGCAACTCCTCCTCTGCCGCATCGACTGGTGTTTGAAGAGGATGTTCCTCTGCCAGGCGCTCTCCCGGACATTTATCGAACGACTCAGAATCCCCTGGCGCCTGGCGTAGCAGTACTTTTTGATCATTTTGATTTCCAGGCTCTAGATGAGCAAAAGCATTTGCTGTTCATTGCCCATACAGGGCCGTCGCCTGACCGGGAACAGCAAGTGAATCCCCATTTTGATTCTGCAAGCGATGCCAGGACGGACGGCAATGTCATCGTCTTCGATACTGTGCGCAAGAAGGTGGTCGGGCTTCTGGATATCCCGCAAGTGGCGGGCATTGTCATTGCCCCCGATCTACAGAAGGTTTACGCTGCCGATTCGAACGACGATATAATCTATTCGATTAATGAACTGACATTGCATGCTACCCCCATTTCATTGCAGCCTAACGACGGTCCAGACGCGCTGGAATACGATAAGACGGATCACCTGATTTTTGTCTCCAATCCGGGGGCTCCTGCCAACCCGGATGAAAGCCAGGTGATTGACCGGAAAAACCAAAATGAGACCTTGATTAATGCATTGACTGATAAGGTGGTGGCGAGGATTCCGCTGGGCAGCGATGGAAATTGGGGAGATGATGTAGGGCATGTACGCTTCGACCATGGGCTGCACCGCGTCTTTGTGGTGGTGCAGCAGGTGCCAGATCCAGATGATCCCAATCCAGATGTACTGCCTCCGCCCGGCACAGCCAGGCTCGTCGAAATCGATCCCGCTACTTACAGCGTCGTGACACGCATGCCATTGCCATATGACTGTTTTACACCTCATGGACTGGCTATCGACACACACGAGCATATTGCTTTTATTGCATGCGTCGACGAGAGCCCGCCAAGCCTTGTACGAGTAGACTTGCGAAGCATGCAGGTTATGCCTGAAGCTCCCTGGCCGGTGGAGGTCAAACCCGATATCATCGCGTTAGACCGGCCCCTGCACCTGGTGTACGTGGCCTGTGGCGCGGGACTGTCCCTCTTTAGAGAAGATGCGCGGACACTTGTGTGGCTGGGGAATTATGTCTTCGGGACCAACACACACACGATCGCGGTAGACGAGGAGACACACGAGATTTACCTGCCGATCACATGTGTAGGAAACCGGCCTGTCCTGCGGATCATGCGTTACAATCCGAACGGGGTGTGAGGGGGGATGATAGGTGCATAGGTGAGCATGGCAGCATGGGTCCATGGCAGCCGCAAGGGCTGCCACTAGCAAACGTATTGCTATCACCTGGAAAATACTGGCGCCGCAGGGAGGCATGGCAGCCGCAAGGTATCACCTGGAAAATACTGGCGCCGCAAGGAGGCATGGCAGCCGCAAGGGCTGCCACTACTATACTACGGCTTCGCGTGCTCACAAGAGTTGGCAAGCGAAGTTCATGAGAGTTCTTCGTACTGGAGTATGATGGAGGAGTCGATAGAAATGCGGTCTCCATTGAGGAGAGCAATTTTGTCGATGCGATGTCCCTGGTAGCTCAATCCGTTCAAACTCTCGGCGTCTTCTATTACCCAGCGCGCGTCCTGCCAATGAATGAGCGCGTGGAAACGCGAAACACGCTGCGAGGGTATCTGGATATCACTGGTAGGGAAGCGGCCAATCGTGAGCATTGATTTGTCCAGTCGATATTTTTCTACGACTTTCCCGTTCATCTCGACGAGGACCTGGGCGCTGATAGATATGTTTGTTTCTTTTCTCTGCCGCACGCGATCGCTCTCTCGCGTTGCGCTCTTCTCGCGATTATGTCGATGCCCTGGCCTTTTGTCTGTATGCCCATTGAATGAAGGCAGGAGGACGGGTGCGGCGGGCGCGGACATGATGTGTGGGAGGTTGGATGAGTGCGATGGGATAAGATGCACCCGTGAGTCTTTACGAGTCTGCGAGGCTTTGTGTGCTGGAATAGCTGCAAGCCGCTCTGTCACGTCAGTCAGTGGTGACACCGACATCAGGGGAGTTGTAGTTGAAAATGCCGATAGAATAAGGGTGTCTTCGCCATCATCCCGATCGAGGTTGTAGCGATTTTGCTCTTCGAGCAGGCTCGCAAAGAGGCCGTTTTTGCGTTTTAGCACTTTGAAGGTACCGCGTTCGATAATCTGGCCGTGATGCATGACCATGATTTCATCGACATGGCCGAGGGTACTGAGGCGATGAGAAATTGTCAAGACAGTACGCCCGACAATAAGGGTATTTAAGGCATGCATAACCTCCGCTTCCACCTCGACATCCAGATTTGCCGTTGGTTCGTCGAGGATGAGAATGGGGGAATCGCGCAAGATGGCGCGAGCAATAGCCAGGCGCTGGCGCTGGCCAGCAGAGAAGTTGTTACCCTGTTCGCGTACGATAGTTTCATAGCCACCGGGCATGCTTATGATGTGCTCATGAATATTGGCTTTATCCGCAGCATCGATGACCTCTTCCAGAGAGGCCCCCGGGAGACCGATCTCGATATTTTCACGGACAGTGCCTTCGAAGAGCACAGAGTCTTGTAGCACCATGCTGACATTTTGGCGCAGCACCTGTAACGGATAGTTGCGTGTATCGATGCCGTCAATTTTGAGCGAACCGTCATCGATTTGATAGAAGCGCGGGATCAATTTTGCGAGGGTGGTTTTGCCGCTGCCAGAATAACCGACCAGGGCAACGCGTCGTCCCGCAGGGATATGAAGCGAGATGCCCTTGAGCACAGGTCGATCTTTCAGGTAAGCGAAGGTAGCGTTTTCAAAGCTGATTTCGCCTCTGAGTCTCTGCGGACCATCATAGGGAATGCCGGTATCGACCACTTCCGGGGCCTGATCAAACACTTCCTGGATACGCTCAGAGCCGGAGGCGCCATTACTGGCCAGGGTAGCCAGCTTTGAGAGGTCGCGCATTGGTTGGTACAACATTTTGAGATAGGTAAGGAAGAGAACCAGTGTCCCGACGTCGATGGTTGACGCGCTGATGGCAACAATGCTGAGGTTGAAGCCATAACCTGCTGCGACATAGCCGCCCACACCCACAACGATGATGGTGCCGAGCACGACCAAGACCGAAACAAGCGGGGTAAACTGTGCTTGCAGCCTACCGGCACGCATTCCGGCCTCGCGGTGTGTGCCGACGTGCAGCCCGAAGCGCAGATTCTCGCGCTTTTCGAGAGTGAAGGCGCGGATCACGGCAAGGGCATTGATATCCTCTGTGGCGACATCGGCTATTTTGCCTGCAGCCCTGGCTTTCTTCCTGGCGGCAGCTTTGATACCGCCCGTGTAGCCCGAGACGAGCAAGAAGAGTACAGGAGCAACGGCGAGGGCGAGCAGGGTATATTCGGGGCTGATCAAAAGCATGATGACCGCGACGCCGACCAGTGTCAGGGTACCCGCGAGCAGGTCTACCAGGCCATCGGTGACAAGTTTTTCTATATCAGCGATGTTACCGGTCACACGCTGCACCAGGTCGCCCTTTTTTTGCTTTTCGTGCCAGTCCATCGAGAGGCGCTGCAGGTGATCAAACAATTGTTCGCGCAGCCGCGCGCCCAGATTCTGGGCAACAAAGGTGGCCAGGAATAGTTCAAGGTAGACCAGAAGGGCGCTCAGCGTGCCAAATATAGCCAGCAGCAGCAAGGAAAAAACGATGACGCCTATGACGCTGTGCTGTGTGATTCTGGGATGAAGGACCGAATTCGGGTCAGATGGCGAAGCCGGACATGGAGCAGGCGGGGGCTGCCCAGGTACTGTGCTGGGGGTATCGGACGCAAAGTTGGATCGAGCGCAGGTGTATCAAAGGCCGTGAGAACTCCATCCAGAAATGGGAAGGTGCAGGCCGGGTCCGACCCTGGATTGCCGACCTTACTGGGAATAAACTTGAGCGGCATGGCCGCGATAAGGTCGCAACTGACCTGTACAACGGCTACCAGGATGGCAATGATAACCAGGAAGCGATATCCTTTGAGATTACGATAGAGAAACTTGAATAGGGATATCAAAGGTTTTCTCCTAGCCTGTAAGATAGTTTATATTATATTTATAAAACAGAAACGCATGCCGGCCTCTTCCTAGAAAAAGCCCTCAAAAATTGTAGGGAAGGTGTCGGGACTCGCTATAGCGGGCTCAGCGACATAGTTGGTTATTGCGGCATAGAGCGCTTAGACCGTGTTTAAGGGCTCAGCAATAGAAATATAACATACTCTTAAAGATTTGGGAATATCTTTAACATTGAGATAACATAGGGCCATGATATCAGGTGAAATCGACGTGTTGGCCCCAGGTCAAGTTGGGACTATTGTAGAGCACGAACTGCAAGGTTGCTCCGTGTTCAAGAGCGGCAAAGGGAAGCCAGGCGCTGGTGTAATTGTGGCCATTCAGGCTCAGATTCTGGACATAGGGCATGCTCTCTGGTGGACCATCTATGCCTTTTCCAATGATTTGCAGCTGGTGGCCATTACCTAAATGAACGGTGAGCGATGGGAAGAGAGGGCTGCCCAGCACGAAGCCTGCTACGCCGGGAATTTCTGGATAGAGCCCCATGGCTGCGAATACGTACCAGGAGGACATGGCTCCGCCGTCATCGTTACCAGGCAGGCCGTCGGGGCCGGCGCCGAAGAGCTGGGTCTCGATACGGCGCACAACCTCTTGCGTCCGGTAGGGGGCGCCAGCCGCGACGAATTCCCAGGGCACCACGAACTCTGGTTCGTTCCCCATGAAAGCATAGGGGCTGTTTGACCCGGCGTTGAGTTGATCGAAGTGCCTGTTGAGGCGCTCGATTACCTGGCTGTTGCCACCCATCATAGCGAAGAGGCCATCTAAATCATGGGGTACAAGCCAGGTATATTGTACGCTATCACCCTCGGCGAAGCCGTTTCTGCTCGTCGGATCGAATTTGGCGATGAAGGCGCCAGCGTGATTGCGCGGCTCGATGTAGCCTGTTAGAGGATTGAAGAGATGTCGCCAGTTTTGCGACCGCTGCTGGTAGGTTTCGTAGGCGTCCGTTTTGCCAAGAGCCCTGGCATACTGTGCAATGGCAAAATCATCGATGGCATACTCCAGCGTAGCAGCAGCCGAGAGAGGTGTCTGAGTCGAGACGTAACCGCGGTGGAGATAATCGTTCAGTCCTTCACGTACTACATAGCGACCCGAATGGGTGCCAGGTTGCGATGCCCCGGCATTCATCGCCTGCCATGCCGCTTGTATATCGAAGCTCCTGACGCCAAAGGCATAGCTTGTAGCAATAACGACATCCGGCGAATCGCCGACCATACCGGCCGAATTATCGTTGGCCACCTGCCAGCGTGGCAAGCCCCCGCCGCCTTCCTGGGCATCGGCCACCAGGGATTGCATCATGTCGCCGGTTTCACGCGGTTCCAGCAGGGCCAATAAGGCGATGAGTGAGCGATACATATCCCAGCCGGGGAAATTTTCGTACTGGGTGTAACCGCGAGCGATATGTACTTTCCGGTCAAAGCCCAGGTACTCGCCATTCACATCACTGAAGACATTGGGGTGAAAAAAGGTATGGTACAGGGCAGTGTAGAAGATTTGCCGCTCCGCAAACGTGCCTCCCGTGACCTGGATGAGACCCAGGTGGGCATTCCAGGAGGCACGAGCTTTCTGGTGGATGGTATCGAAATTCCAGGCGGGATTCTCGGCCAGGAGATTGGCATAGGCATTGGCCACGCTGACGAACGAGATACCCACTTTGACCTGTACCAGCGGGTTCTGCAGCGTGTTGAAGGTCACATAGGTGCCCGAATGTTTACCGGAAGCGGTGCGAGCGTCCAGGGTTACCTTTGGCCCTTTCCAGGTACCGAACGAAATAAATGGATGGTCAAAGATAGCGGCAAAGTAGACAGTGTAGGTGTTGGCTTTGCCGCAGAAGTGGCCGCTGCTGGCCGAGCCTACCACGCGGTTGTCGCCTATGACTTGAATACCAGTGCCATCGTCGCTATTACCCGTGGCACTACCGCCGGCATTGACGAGCATAGTAGATGCGAGCGAAGGCGGATAAGTAAACTGTCCAAAGCCACTATGCAAGGTGACTGTTAAGGCGACATCAATACTGTTGTTGTCGAGGTGGACGCGATAGTAGCCTGGCGAGGCAGATTCGTTAGTGTGCGAGAAGTGCGAGGCATATGCCATAGATTGAGCGGGCGAGGTGGTGACAGGTCCGATGATGGGCATGAAAGGAACGTCTTGATATGCGCGGCAGCCGCGGCCGCTGAAGTGTGTGAGGCTGAAGCCCTGAATGGTTGAATGGAAGTAGCGGTATCCGCCCGCGGAGTTGGTGGTGTCGGGACTCCATTGCACCATGCCACGCGGAAAAGCCGCTCCGGGAAAAACATCACCGGTATCGAAGCCGGAGCCAAGATGCAGGTTTGCTGCTGCAGGTTCAGTGCCTATAAAAGGGTTGACGTAGGATGCGAGGTCGCCAGCGGAAAGCCGAGAAAGGTGGATAACGATCCCAACCGGAATAGCTAACACAATAAGCGCTGCCAGTATGATAGCAATAATTTTCTTAAGTGGCATTATGCTGGTGCGGAAGCGCTGGAGCAAGCTGTTCGTCCTGTCTTTCTCTCCACCTTGAAACAAGGCAGGTATCAGGTCAGTGTTGTTGCCTGAGGGACCCCACCAAGTCTATAGTCGCAACCACACTGATCAACAGGCAGTTGATCAGTTCCTCAGGAGAAGTATAACATAGGGATTCACTACTACACAACACGTATGGGGGGCGGGTATTGTTTCCTACCAGCAGGACCATTTGGTGAACATCGATATGACAACTCGTTTGCATAAATAACCCTGATGACGAACTGGTTTCGCGGAGGGTATCATATGGGGCAGTATGGTAGGTAAAAAGAAGGTACATGGATGAATTGCAATAAAGAGAAACAAGTAAAACAACGCCTCGGGGTCATGCTGATAGCAATGGCCCTTCTTTGCGTCGCATGTAGTTCCCCAGCCGGCGTTATCGAGGAGGGAGCCCCTCAGACGGCATCTACACGAGGAACATCCACCCCCACAAGTCCAGCGTCTTTCAAGATAGTGCCAGGTGACTGGTCGACGTATTTGGCGGACAACGGGCGCAGTGGCTACAATAAAGACGAGACCATCATCACTGCTGCAACGGCTCCTGGATTGAAACAACACTGGATGTACCAGGCAAAGAATTACATTTCTACCCAACCCATGGAGGCCTTCGGTATGATTTACTGGGGTTCATGGGATGGGTTGGAGCACGCGACGGATTTGAATGGGCGCGAGGTGTGGGCAACCAGCCTTGGCAGCACGCACAGGTGTGGTTCGATCATCGGGGTGGCAGGTACAGCAACGGCAGCGGTGGTGAGTATTGGCGGGAAGAGGACACCGATAATTTTTGTGGGTGGCGGCAAAGCTCATTTCTACGCATTGAATGCCGCCAGCGGGGCTATCATCTGGAATACGCCCCTGGGTACGCCACCAGATCATTTTATCTGGAGTTCGCCCATCGTGTATAAGGGAAGCGTTTACGTGGGCATGGCCTCATTCGGCGATTGCCCGACGATTCAGGGGAAGCTCTACCAGATGAGCATGGTGACCGGCGCGATCCAGCATACCTTCGACGTGGTACCGAACGGCTGCCAGGGGGGAGCTGTGTGGGGCTCACCCACGATTGACAATAGTACAGGCGAACTCTATATTGCCACGGGCAACGCCGACCCGTGTTCGACGACGGAGATCTATACGTCCGCGGTGGTCGAACTGCATGCATCAGATTTGAAGGTGGTGGACTTCTGGCGGGTGCCACGATCGGATTGGGTGATCGATCCCGATTTCGGGTCCACGCCGACGCTGTTCAGGGCAAAAATTGGCGGTGTCTCCCGGCCGATGGTGGGCGTTGCCCACAAAAATGGCATTTATTATGCCTTTCTGCGAGATGATTTGAGCAGGGGGCCAGTATGGGCTACTAACATCGCAAAAGGCGGGAGTTGCCCAAACTGTGGCACGGGAAGCATTTCACCCAGTGCCTGGGATGGCACGCGGCTCTACGTGGCCGGGGGCTATACCACCGTGCAGGGTGCTAACTGCAAGAGCGGCCTGCGAGCACTCAACCCGGCCACGGGTGCTTTTATTTGGGAGCGCTGCCTGCCGGATGGGCCAATCCTCGCCGCTGTCACGGTGGTGCCGGGGGTGGTTGCGGTCACTGGAGGCAACGCTCTCCTGCTGGTCGACGCGACTTCAGGCGAGACGCTGTTCATCTTCCACGATACCACCAGGGGTTCGGTCTTCTATGGCGCGGCATCGATCTCGCATGGTGTGCTGTATGCAGCAAACTTTGGCAGAAGGCTCTACGCATTTGGGCTCTAGCACGTCTAATCAAGATCGATCATTGGGATGCCAGTACCGGAAAGCGCCTTTTCAGGTATAAAGGGCATATTCACGCGGTCTATAGTGTGGAAAGTAGGCGTGCCCGGCGGGATTCGAACCTGCGACAACAAATGGAAAACGTTTTCTAAAGCCAGGGAAATCCAACATAATGTTCATTACTAGTTGCAAAAAAGCCATCAGAGTACGTGTTGGCTTTGATGATACGAGGCACAACACCTATTCCCTGATTGCCATACCACGCGAATCCATCGTGGAAGCTTTTTCTAATGTCGTCCTCTGTAAGCGTTGGTTGAACTGATGCGTCATGAAGTAGATCAATAAAAAGTTCGACGCCCCCATGCTTATCATCGAACCAAGCGCCGCGGAACATCAAGAACTCTTGCCCTCCCCAGCTGTCTCCTTCGTGGAGCATTAGCGAAATACGTTCTATATCTTCGAGGACCTCCTTGACAATGTCCAACATGTATAACGATATCCCGCCACTTCGGGCCTCTAGCATTATAAATTGATTATTAGTTTTAACTGTCGCCTTTGAGGGTAAAGGGCCATAACTAACATGAAATAACCGTATATTTTCAGTGTTGGCGTTAGATTCGGACTCGTGGGAGGAATCGTCTCTCAAAAGTTTCGAATCTGTTATTGCATCACGAATAATCTTCGCTACCTTATTCCATAACTCTTCTTTCTGATGACTACTTAATTTAGTGAGAGGTTTGGAAGGATTATTGGCAGCTTGGAATTGTGACAAAGCCGAAAAATCAAATCCACAAGGACTAAGGATTACAGACAGAATAACCGTGCCCCTCGTTTCGGCAGCCTTGAGTAGTGGAGGTAGTTCATCCTCTGCAATAAACTGTGATGCCAGGAAATCTGCGCTAACAAGCAGCACTCCAACTGAGGCAGTTTCGATTGCTCTCTTAATTTCTTCACGCCAATTTGCACCTGGAACGATCTCTGTATCACTCCAGAGGTCTATCATGCCTTTGCGCACAAGATCTGTTAAATGAACTTGCAATCGCTCTAAATGCTTGCGGTCTTTGTGACTATAGCTAATAAAGACTTTTGTATGGTCAGAAGAAATCGACCCCATCTAATTGTGGTCCTCTCTCATCATTTGCTTGCTTCGCCAGATTCTCGAACTCAGGTGGCTAATCCTGTCGATTCGTTTGCCTCCTGTATATGTCCGCAGCTATTAAGTAATCAGATAGCATTTATTGGTTAGCAACTACATTCCCGGCCGTTAGAAACTGTAAAGAATAACGGCTTACCGATTGGGGTTGTCAGGTACTTCTTCGATAAGATCAGTAGCAGGTACCTCCAAGGCTCTGGCTATTCGTTCTAAAGTAGCGAAATTCACAGAGTAATAGGGATCATCAAAAATACGGCGGATGGTTGAGTATCCCAAGTCTGCCATGCGTGACAATTTTCCCTGTGATATGCCCTTAGCCTCGGCCACTTCTTTTATTTTTTGTCTTATCATGTGTCAAGCTCCCTCGTGTGCTGGGTCTATTTTATCACATCTCAGTGCCGGTTATGACCCCTCATTATTGAGCACCCTAAAGTAGACATCCATTTTAGAATATTCATCATTGACAAATTTATCATTATCGACTATTCTATAATAGACGCCCTTTTTTGGATATCCAATGATCGAGAAAGACAGAGGCACAGTTATCATGCTATGCCGACTGTGCGTTCCGTATCGACCTTGGTCTCATGGAGGTAGCACGGGCAGTACTTACGGAGCATGCTGTAGAGATGGACCTCTCCGAGCAGCAGTTACGATGGAATATGAGCTTTGCCATTGGGATATTGAGTAGAGGATAACAAGGTAGAGGTGTCTGGGCGTCTTGCCTGGGCACCTCTGCGAAATATCGACAAGGGCGGAGAGGAGTAAAAGAGGTGGGACTGTTTGGGCCAAGACGACTTAATCACAAGGAAATGGGCGAGAGAAGTGAAGCGATTATCATTGGGAGATTGGTTTATTCAGGATATACAGTACTCAAGCCGTATGGCGAAAACCAACGCTACGATCTGGTCATTGAGGACGCTGATAGACAGTTCTGGCGCGTTCAGTGCAAAACAGCATGGTTATCAAAGGATCAGAAAACCATCCTGTTCAATATATGTAGTAACCACTATGCATACACATGGCAGAAAAACACTATGACACGCAGGCACTACCGGGGAGACGTAGAGTATTTCGCGGTTTACAGCCCCGATCTAGATAAAGTATACCTTATCCCCATCGACCACTTAGGCATGAACCAGGCAAGCCTACGTCTGGTTCCAGCAAAAAACAACCAGCAGCATGGCATCCATATGGCACAGGACTACGAACTGTAACGTCGGTGACAGGAATCGAACCTGCGACCCAGAACTTAGAAGGTTCTTGCTCTATCCACTGAGCTACACCGACATGTCGAACGAGATGATATCGTATTCTCCATCATCATAACAAGCTGTATTGCGACCTGTCAAGTACGAGAAGACTCAAGAGCGGACGAGGCGTAAAGATGGCATGTTAACTCGATTGGCGAGGATCCAACCGGTAATAAGCAGCCAGATGGGGAAAAAGATAATTTTCAGAGTGGCGAGGCGGAAGATGAACTCAAGCAGCGTTTTTAACTACCAAATAGAATATAAGGCAACTGAGCAGGAGATGTCAATGATGCAGATAGGGCGCCGGGCGCACACAAAACCTTGACAAGGTCATGCCGGGAGGCATATAATACAATTAAATCCGAGTATGCAAGTAAGGATTAACAGGGGGGCTGAGCTTCCTGTTTGAACATATTGCTAGATGGAGTGAAGTCTGATGAGTACGCAGGCATTCGATACGGAGCTGCAGGCATATCCTGGGTTCCACATGGCCGAAAACTACGTGTTCAAGTCCGAGAGGGGGTTGAGCACGAAGATAGTTGAGCAGATCTCCGAGATGAAGGGCGAACCCGACTGGATGCGCAAATTCCGCCTCAAGAGCCTGGCACTCTTCGAGAAGCGTCCAATGCCGACCTGGGGTGCGGACCTCTCGGGGATTGACTTCGACAATATCTATTACTATATCAAGCCGATGCAGCAGCAGGGCAAGACCTGGGACGATGTGCCCGTTGAGATTAAAGAGACGTTTGACCGGTTGGGTATTCCACAAGCCGAGCGCAAGTACCTGGCGGGTGTGACTGCGCAATACGAGAGCGAGGCGGTTTATCACAAGGTGCGCGAGGACCTGGAGAAGCTGGGGGTGATCTTCACCGATATGGATACGGCCCTGCGCCTATACCCTGACGTGGTGAAGCAGTACTTCGGCACGATTATCCCGCCATCCGATAATAAGTTTGCTTCGCTGAACAGCGCCGTGTGGAGCGGTGGCAGCTTTGTCTACGTGCCGGAAGGTGTGCGCGTGGAAATCCCGCTGCAGGCCTACTTCCGTATCAATGCACAGAATATGGGCCAGTTCGAGCGCACGCTGATTATCGCCGCGCCGGGCTCTTATGTGCACTACGTGGAAGGCTGTACAGCGCCGACATATGCCAGCGATAGTTTGCACAGCGCCGTGGTAGAAATCGTCGTGCAGAGAGGCGCACGCGTGCGCTATACGACGATCCAGAACTGGTCGAAGAATGTGTACAACCTGGTGACGAAACGGGCCGCGGCTTATGGTGATGCGACGATGGAATGGGTGGATGGCAACCTGGGCTCGAAGGTGACGATGAAGTACCCGGCGGTGCTGTTGATGGAGCCGGGCGCTCGCGGGGATGTACTGTCGGTGGCGTTCGCCAGCGATGGCATGCACCAGGATGCCGGGGCCAAGATGACGCACCTGGCACCGCACACGACCTCGCAGATCCTATCGAAGTCGGTCTCGAAGGGGACAGGCCGGGCTTCTTATCGTGGGTTGGTACGTATCAATCCAGGCGCACACCACACCAAGTCGAGTGTACGTTGTGACGCGCTCCTGCTTGACGAGGAGGCCCGCACTGACACCTACCCGACCATTCGCGTCGAAGATAATGAGACGGAGATCGGCCACGAGGCGACCGTCTCGAAGGTAGGCGAGGACCAGCTCTTCTACCTGATGAGCCGCGGCCTGGACGAGTCCGAGGCCTACTCGCTGATTGTCAATGGTTTCATCGAGCCGATCACGAAGGAACTGCCGATGGAGTACGCGGTTGAGTTGAACCGCCTGATCCAGTTGGAGATGTCGGGCAGCGTAGGTTAAGCTAGAGAATTACACACGTAGATTACGGGGGTCACCGATGTGGTGGCCCTTGTTTTTTTGGGCTTTTGAGGGCATTTCGCCTATAAATACGATATTTTCATCCGCTTCCCTGTCAGACACGGACATCGCGCTTCCTAACTTGACCGAGTAGGGTAAGCTGATCCAAAACGAGGCTAGCTCCCGCGTGATGGAGAGGCGAGGGTCACCTAACACTTCCCCCCATCGCACCACCACTCCCAGATGTTGGTCTCTCCCGCATTGGCAATGGGGCTGAACTGGTAGTTGTGTATCCCTTTGTGCACCAGCGCTACGTTTTGCAGGCTAAAGAGCACGATGAAAGGCAGCTCCTTCAGGTAGATCTCGTGGATCTGATCGAAGATCTGTCCAGCTCGTGATCTTGGGGTTCAGGTTCTCGGGCGACTTTAAAATGGCTTCGGGCGGCATCGAACTGAAATGATGCGCAGGCAGCGGGGCAACTCCGCTATCCACCCAGACTGAGAGGAAGGGAGCATAGGCTTGCTTGAGATGGAAGGTGATTGAGAGGTGGTCCGCCGAGACGTCCGCCGAGTTGATCAAGTTGAAGCCAGATGTCAAGATAGCACCGAATGGGTGGCATGGATTATACAAAATTCAGTTTTTTGGGTAGACTCAATGACAGAAGGCATGGTCCACGTGCATGTGACCGTTTCATGAAACTCAAGTGCTACCAAATTCGTGCTCAGTAGAGCACGAATTTTTTGTTTAGACGGTCACGCTTGATTGCACATATTTGAACCCTACCGAGGAGAAAGAGTATGATAGAAACCAACGAAGCTACCATGACCCTGCCTGAAATGAAACTGGAAAACGTGCCAGTACCGGTTTCTGATGTTGACCGAGCAAAAGCTTTCTACGAAAAGGCTGGATTTCGGCTCGATGTGGATACGCGACCGACTGACACGATGAGAGTGGTGCATTTCACACCGCCCGGATCGGCGTGTTCCATTGTCTTTGGAACTGGGATGGGCGAGATTACTACTATGACACCGGGATCGGTGAAGGGGCTGCACCTGATCGTCGATAACATAGACACAGCGCGTTCGGCACTCACGCAACGTGGCGTTGCCGTCGGCGAAATCACCGAGGTCAGTGGGGTGAAGTATGCCAGCTTCAGTGATCCCGATGGAAATCTATGGCTGATACAGGAATTTCCGCCAGAGGTGAGACAGCCTGGACAGAGCTTCTATAAGGAGGAGGACACATGAGAAACATCATTGTGACCGAGTATCTTACGCTCGATGGTGTGTTTGAAGAACCAGGGCATTGGAGTTTTGATTATTTTAACGACGAAGCAATGCTCTATAAACGTGATGAGCTCTTTTCCTCAGATGTTCAGTTACTGGGTCGGGTAACGTATGAGGGGTTCGCCAAAGCATGGCCGACCATGCCAGATACCGGAGACTTTGGTGAGCGCATGAACAGCATGCCCAAGTATGTGGTCTCAACAACGCTCACACATGCTGAGTGGCAGAATACCACCATTATCAACAAGAATGTGGTGGAGGAAATAAAAAAGCTGAAAGAGCAAGCAGGTCAGCATATTTTGGTTGCTGGCAGTGGGAAGCTTGTGCAAACACTGATGAACCATGATCTTGTTGATGAATACCGGTTTATGGTTCATCCGGTGGTGTTGGGAAGTGGGAAGCGTTTGTTTCCAGAAGGAACTGAGCAGTGTAAGTTAACGCTAGTGGAGACCAAATCCTTCAAAACAGGCATTGTTGTCCTTCATTATCAGCCTGTGTGAACGTCAAGAGGATGGTTTCACATCCACTCATTATTCCTGTGGCGGGCCTGCGGCCCGCTTGGAGAAGAGAGAAAAGGGCGAGGACACCTCGCGCTCCGGCAGGGGGCGAAGCCCCCTGCACCCCCAGTTATGAGTGGATCTCAGGATGGTCCCTTGAGGTGCAAAAATCACCCTCTCCTGAACCACCCTCTCCGGCTGGTTGATTTCGCGGCACTCAGCTCTTACTTCTCAGACCTCACTGGCGTGAGGTCTTGTGCAGACGGATATCCTGGATCGTGGCCCAGACAATCGCTAGACAACTGCTTCCGGTCGTGAACACGTCAATCTGACCGGTGCGCTGCCTCACAGTGCTAAAGAGACTTTCGATGGCGTTGGTCGACAGACTGTCCTTCAGTAGAGCCGGTCACCTCCGGTGTGGTACACTTCTTCTGACGATGAACAGACATGAGCTCCTCCTTGTTGGTAATCGAATGGAAAGACGTAGAAGAACGGAAAGGCCATCTTCTATGAACAGAGTCATTTCTCTGATACCCATGGCATGAGTCGGCGGCACACATCATTACACAAAAATCGGTATGGCATCAAATGACGTTGAAGATTGCTGAAAGCAGAGGGTTGTCATGTACCATCCCACCAGTCGCGTCCTCACCGTGCTCGAATTGCTTCAGTCCCGGGCATTCATCAGTGGTCCAGAGTTAGCCGCTCGCCTGGAGATGGATGTACGAACGGTGCGCCGCTACATCACGCATCTCCAGGATGTCGGCATTCCTGTCGAGGCCACCATTGGCCGTCATGGCGGGTACCGGCTGCGTCCTGGTTTTAAACTGCCCCCGTTGATCTTTACAGAAGAGGAAGCCACGGCGATCATGTTGGGTTTGCTGGCGAGTTCGTGGCTGGAGATCGGACAATCGCCAGCCGCCATTGAAGGAGCACTGGCGAAAGTCTCACGGGTTCTGCCACTACGAGCGCGAGAACGCCTGCAAGCCGTTTCTTCGCACCTGGTTCTCTTTCCGCATCACCAGCAAGCGCGGCCCGATGCCTCACTGCTGATCGATCTCTCTGGAGCTATTCACGCTTCACAGCGCATTGCCATCGACTATCGCTCGCATCACAATGAGGTTACCCACCGCAAGGTCGAGCCGTATGGCATTACCGGGTGGAAAGGGCACTGGTACCTGGGCGGGTACTGCTGCCTGCGCCAGGGATACCGGGTCTTTCGGCTGGATCGCATCCAGCAGGTTCAAATCCTCTCGGAGGTCTTTGAGAAAGCGGAGGAGTTCGATTATGAGGCGTTTGTGAGGGAGAGATATAAGACAGGCAGCATGCAGATGGAAGTCGAGTTTCAAGCAGACATGTTTACCGTGCAGCAGAAGATTCCCGCGTTATATGGAACGCTGACGCCCACATCCACAGGGGTGCTGCTTCAGGAGCAGTATGATGATGTAGAGGCTATGGCGCGCTATCTGATGGCGCTGAACCTTCCATTCGTCATACGTAACCCACCAGAATTGCGTGAAGCACTGCTGCGGCTGGGAAAGCGGATGGTTCAGGTTGCCCAGTGCGCCTGATCTCGAGTACAATCAGGCCACTGTACGGTGGGGACGCAACCCATTGAGTACACAGGCGTAGATATAGGTGAGAGAAGATAGGTATTACCTCCTCTCCAAAACCAACGTGGGAATTGAGAGGTGGGTTAGTTGGCGCGGTGCCTGAATATTAGAGCTGGTGGGGGACATGAGAACCCCAACGATGCGATATACTGCCAGCGCTGTGACTTCCTGGTGCAGGGAGCGCACGTCGGCGCTTACGAGGTTATTGGCTTCATAGGCGCGGGCAGCTACGGTCATGTCTACAAGGTGCAAGAGCCGGCGCCGCTGAGCCGTGTATTGGCGCTGAAGGTGCTGCGTTTCGATCAATACAATGAGAAGGCGCTGGGGAGCTTCTTCGACGAAGCACGGCGCATTGCTAATCTACAACACCCGAATATTTTACCTGTCTATAACTTCGGCCAATTGGAGGACGGGCGCCCGTATCTCGTGATGGAGTACGCGCCGCGCATGATTCTTGACCTCTTCCGCAAGGATGATGGCAGCAAGAGGCTGGCGCTGGCGGAAGAACTCGAGCCCTATGTGCGGCAGGCAGCAGAGGCCCTCCACTATGTGCACAAGAACGGGCTGATTCACCAGGATGTGAAGCCGGGCAACTTGCTGATCGGGCGCAACGAGCAACTCCTGCTCTCCGATTTCGGCACTACCTTCTACCTGGGCTTGCAAACGCATGCTTCGCTTGGCGAGGTGACAGGGACGGCTGCCTATATGCCGCCTGAGCAATGGCAGGGCAATCCCCGGCGCGACTCCGATCAATATGCGCTGGCCATCTGCTGCTACGAACTGCTCGCAGGCAGGCCGCCATTTCTCTACAAACGCATCGAGGAGATGTGGAACGCGCATCTAAAGGAGCCGGTGCCCGCGCCGCAGCAGTGGAACCCGCGTATCCCGGTAGAGGTGAGCGCAGTGCTGCTGCGGGCAATGGCGAAGGATTACCGGCAGCGCTATCGCACTATCATAGAGTTTTCCGACAATTACACGAGCGCGGTCAGGCTGGCGCTACAGCGCTATGTGTGCCAGCAGTGCGGGCACCAGAATCGCAGTGGAGCCCGGCGCTGCAGCGTATGTGGCGCGGAATATGACCGCCGGCGCTGTCCTTACTGCGATGCTCCAGGTCGTTTTGGACAACGCGTTTGCGCGACATGTGGCCGGTTGGTGAGCTCACCAACGATTGTGCCGCACAGCCCGCTCGAGGGGGTGAGCGTGCGCCAGGAACGCTATACTATCAAGCACGTGCTGAAGAATAGCGAGGAGACACGGGTGATGACGGCCATCGCCAGGGATACGCAGGCACAGGGGCAGCGGGTTGTGCTGAAACGCTGGGAATGCACCGATCTGCCCCTTGCCCGCCGTGCCAGGGAGCTGGTGCACTATGAGCGAGCGACCGAAGCACTGACGCGCCTGCACCATCCATTGATCCCGCGGGTGCTTGACCGCTTTGCCGAGGGGAAGCATTATTACCTGGTGCTGGCATATGTGGATGGGGAAAGCCTGGAAGAGCGGCTACTGAAGTTTTTCAAGCCACTGGCTGAACGCGAAGTGCTGGGCTATATGAATACCCTACTGAATATATTGATGGCCCTGGAGCAGCAGCAGCCCTCTATACGGCACTATGATATTTCGCCTGCTAATATTATCATTGAGAAGAGCCGCGGCCGTGTTATGCTGACGGGGTTTCAGGTTGCGTCACCGCCTTTATCAGACGCACAGGATCTCAAGAGGCACCGCACGACGAGGAAGCTGGCTATTTCACCCTACCTGCCGTTACGAGACATGCCTTATGATCAGCGCACCTGCATTTATATGCTGGCGGCGAGTATGCACTACGCGCTGACCAATTATTCACCACCCCACTATCCCGCTTATCCCCCGGTACGTATGTTGAACCCGGAGGTGTCACCCAGGCTTGAGCTGGTACTCAGCCGGGCATTGATGGAGGATAGTAAGGATAGGTATCAGAGCTATCAAGAGGTGCAGAGGGATATTAAAGGGCTGTTGTAGTCTGTTACAGGTAGTCTTCGCGTCGTGCCATCCCTGTCACCTTCTCCCCCCTGAGGAAGTGTTTGACGTTTTCAGCCGCCTGCCGGGCCGCGTCCACTAAGGCTTGGGGAACGACGGCTGAATTATGCGGGGAACCCAGCACGTTGGGCAGTTCGAGAAAGGGATAGTCCATGCGAAATGTCCCATGCAGGAACGGTTCGGTCCACCAGGCATCGATGCCAACCAGAAAGGTGGGATGATTCTTCACATGCATGTAGAGTGCCTGCTCATCGATAATCGCGCCACGGGCAACATTCACCAGGATAGCATCTGATTTCATCCAGGCCAGTTCCTCCTTGTCGATGAGTCCCCTGGTGGCCCTGGTGAGGGGTAACGAGATCACCACCACGTCGCTCTGCCGCAACACGTGCTCCAGATCGTGCAGCGTGCCCAGGAAGTCGGTTGGCTCGGGACTACTTCCGCTGGTATTGATCGCAGCGATCCGCATGCTAAAAGCCCGCATGAGGCGGGCCGTGGCTCGCCCGATTCCCCCGAAGCCCAGGATGCCAGCCGTCATGCCAGAGAGCAAACGGTTGGGGGTAAACTGATCAAATTCGCCATGCCTCAGTTTCTGGTTTTCTACAAGCAGGCGTTTCGCCAGAGCTAGCGTCATCGCCAGCACGTGTTCAGCCATGGGAGTCGCATACGCCCCGGGATTGCTGGCGACGAGCGTAGGTGAGGGCAGGCCGGCAAACGGCATGTGGTCAGCTCCCGCAGATAGGAGCTGGATGAATCGGACCTGCTGCAAGTGGGGATAGTCTTCTTGCCCAATTTCTCGTGGGAAGTTCCACGCGAGGAGGATAGTGGCACCCTCCAAGACCCGTCCACGCTGCGCGGGTGGAATCTCGTCGAGAAAGGTGAGGGAGGCTTCGCTTCCCAGAATCTCACGAAACAGTGCTTTCTCCTCAGGTGAGGTGTTGAAGGTGACCACGATGTGCTGCTTGTCCATCTCTTTTCGTTTCTCCTTCGTGTTCTTTATGTCCATATCCAAGCGAGAGATCATCTCCTGCTTCGGCCAGGCGCAGAGGCGTTGCGTACCCGATCCCGCTGCTAGCTCCGGTAACCAGGGCGATCCGTCCGCGAAGATCCATGAAGAGCTCCTTTCTCTTCTCAACATGCCACTCCTCTTATTATCGGCGGGAGCGTCTCCCCTCTGCAAACTGAAGGAATGGCTTGCTCCTCTGCGGGTGAGCGTTTGGAGTCACTGCCCATGACGATGCGAAGCTCCTCCAGCAGCGCCTGGCTGCCAAACCGCGCCGGGTGCTCGTGATCGGGGGTGGGTTCACCGGCTCGGAGATTGCCTCCGCCTGCTGCGAGCTGGGTCTGCCAGTCACGGTGACCGAACGTGGGGCCGCTCCGCTGGTGGGAGCGCTTGGGGGCGTGATTGCCGAGCGTGTTGCCCTGTTGCAACGCCAGCACGGGGTGGATCTGCGTTGTCAGGTGACCGTCACCTCCCTAGAGGGAGATGCGCAGGGACGATTGTGCCGCGCGCATCTCTCGGATGGCAGCACCATCGACACCGAGGTGGCGGTGGTGGCCCAAGGAGCGATCCGCAATACGGAATGGCTGCGCGACTCCGGGCTCGCCACGGGGACGTTTGGGGTCGGCTGTGACGCCGGGTGCCGTGCCTTCGCTATCAATGCCATTGTCACCGATGATGTCTTTGTCGCCGGGGATGTCGCCCGCTTCCCGCATCCCCTCTACGACTACCAGTTTCTGGCGCTGGAACATTGGGGCAACGCGGTGGAGCAGGCCAGCGTCGCCGCGCATAATATGGTCTGTGCCCCCGCTGAGCGCCGCCCGCACGTGGCCGTGCCGGCCTTCTGGTCCAGCCAGTTCGGGGTCAACATCAAATCGGTGGGGGTCCCCTCGGCGGCCGAGGAAGTGGTGATCACGCAAGGGGAGCTTGCCGATGCCTGCTTTGTCGCCGCCTATGGAAAAGCGGGGCAACTGGTCGCTGCCGTGACGTTCAATCACGCCAAATGGGTCGAGTTTTATCAGCGCTTGATTGAGCAAGCAGCGCCGTTCCCACCTAAGATTCCCGCCGCTGATCAGCCCGCGCCGCGCTCCCCGGTCCCGGCCGCCTTTCCCGATCCGAGGGTCCCGACCTATGATGCGACGGTGATATTGACCGGGTACGACCCGAATGAACGGCGGGTGCAATGGATTCCACGTCACCGCGCCACATGAATACCAGGCGCACATATGTGCGCCTGAAGGAGAGAGAGTAACCATGTCCCAAGACATCACCATCCTCCGACAGATTTTCGACGCTGCCAATCGCGCGAACCCTTACCTGCTGTGGGCGAAGCTTCGCCAGACCGCGGTCTGCTGGCAGGAAGATGGCCCCGACGAAGCGGGGACGTACGTCGTGAGTACCTATCGCGAGATCGAGGCGCTGCTGCATGATCCTCGCATCAGTTCCGATTTGAGAAACTATGTGCAAAACGGGGGACGACCACGGACCACCACGGATCCATATAAGTTTATCAGCCTGGACCCCCCGGAGCACGACCGCCTGCGCCGCCTGGCGATGCGCCACTTTGGTCCGCCAGAACGCCCGGAGTACCTGGAGCAGCTGCGCCCCGAGATGGTGCGCATCGTCACCACCCTCCTCGATCAGATGCGGGGCCAGCGCCAGATCGATTTCGTCGAAAGCTTCGCCTATCCCCTGCCGGTGACGGTGATTTGTCGGATACTGGGCGTCCCACGTGAAGATGAACCCCAGTTTCACGTGTGGGCCGAGGCGATCGTGGAAAGTCTGGCAGGGCAGAGCGACGAGCAACGCCGACAACGGGAACAGGCCTGGAGAGACCTGAACCAGTATATGGCCGGGCTGGTCGAGCGCCGCCGAGAGCTTCCGGGTGACGATCTGCTCTCCAGGATGGCAACCGATACCGGCCCCGAAGGCCGGATGGCCGACCCCTATCTCGTGGCGACCGCCGCGCTGCTGCTGGTCGCCGGACATGAGACCACCGTGAATCTGCTGGGCAATGGGATGCTCACGCTGCTGCGGCATCCGGCGATGCTCGAACGCCTGCGCCACGAGCCTGACCTGATCCCCGCAACCGTGGAGGAACTGCTGCGCTATGAGCCGCCGGTGCAGTTCTTACCGAATCGGACTACCCTGGACGAGATTGCCCTGGCTGGGACCACCATTCCCAAAGGCGTGCTGGTCACGCTGGCCCTGGCCGCGGGCAACCGTGACCCGGCGCGGTTCCCGGACCCGGATCGCTTTGATCCCGAGCGGCGCGATAATCAACACCTGGGGTTTGGCAGTGGCATCCATTCTTGCTTTGGAGCGCCGCTGGCGCGTGTGGAGGCCCAGATTGCTTTAACAGAACTCGTGCGGCGGCTGGAGCAGCCGCGCCTGGTCGTGGACCCGCCACCCTACCGTCCGAGTCCCGACCTGCGCGGCCCAGAACATCTGCCGATCGAAGTCGATGGGGTGCGCGCAAGCGGGGAGCCTCTCGTAGGCGTCAACTTAAGTACTTGAACAATCGAAAACGGACTCGAGGGAAGAGAGGCTGAGCACCTGCCCCAGTCAGGGGCCTGCGGCCCCTGACAACTCCGCTGTTAGCTGCGCTGGTCAATTGGGGTGTAGGGCACGTTTTTGGGGCCGACGTATTCGGCGCGGGGACGAATGAGCCGGTTGTTGTCGTATTGCTCCAGTACGTGCGCTGTCCAGCCGGAGATGCGGCTGCACGCGAAGATGGGCGTGTCCAGGTCGATGGGGATGCCCATGGTGTAGTAGACCGAGGCGGAATAGAAATCGACGTTGGCGTAGAGTCCTTTGTGTTCTTTGATATATGCTTCGATGATGTGCGACATCTCGTACCAGCGAGTGTCGCCGGTACGTTTCCCTAATTCTTCCGACATGGCCCGCAGGTGCGTAGCACGCGGGTCCTCCGTACGATAGACGCGGTGTCCAAAGCCCATGATACGCTCTTTGCGCTCCAGCGCGTCGCGGATGAATGGTTCGGTATGGGCTACGTCGCCGACGCGTAAGAGCATACGCATTACCTGCTCATTCGCCCCGCCATGCAATCGACCGGAGAGGGCTCCGATGGCCGAGGTGATCGATGCATACATATCTGACAATGTAGCAGCCGTGACACGAGCGGCAAAGGTGGATGCATTCAATTCGTGATCGGCATGTAAAATCAACGCTACATCCAGCACATGTGCATTGTAGGGATCAGGCATCTCGCCTGTCAACATGTACAGGAAGTTCGTTGCCAGGTTGCCATGAGACAAAGGGGCGACCGGCTCTTTGCCGCTGCGCAGGCGATCCCAGGCGGCCACAATGGTTGGCATCTGAGCAGTAAGGAGGATTGCACGGTGATAGTTTCTAGTGGGAGCACGATCGCTAACATCTGGATCGAAAGAGGAGAGCGAGGAAACGGTGGTACGCAAGGCATCCATTGGCGGGGTTGTCTCCGGCAGTAATCGCATCAATTCGAGTACAGGAGGAGGGAGCGCGCGACTCGCAATTAGCTCTCCCTTCAACTCTGCGAGTTGTGCCTCCGTTGGCAAGGTGCCCTGCCAGAGTAGATAGGCCGTTTCTTCAAACGACGAGTACCGCGCTAAGTCGTGGATGTCAACACCGAAATAGGTCAGCTTGCCGAGTTTGCCGTCAAGGTCGCAGATGCGCGAGTCCGCTACGACGACGTCTTCAAGACCACCGGTAGTCATAGAAGATCCTCCAGAGGGGCAGGATTACGCTTTGCTGTAGGAGCATCTCTCGCAGGCGCCCAAGCAGGTCGGCATTCGACGTTTCTGGCGGTGTCGGGAATCTGCTGCTTCCACAGCGAAGCAGACAACTTTCGCTACAACAAATGATATGCGGTTCTGTAAGGTAATTATAATCGTGCAGAGTTTGTAATGTCAACGGAAAGGTATGTCAAGAGCCCAGCATATGTTTTCCGCGCAAATGGGTGCGGTGCCATGCCTCGCCGATTTTCATCCAGGGTTTTTCTACCAGCGCGTAGGAGAGCAGGCAGAATGGCACGATGAATAGCAGGGCCCACATCCAATAGAGGGTGTAGGTGGTGTAGAGGTCCAATGCGGGCAGGAAGGCCCGGGTGCTGTCTCGCAGTATGACGATCAGCGGAAGGTGCCATATATAGATGCTATAGGAAGTCAAGCCTATCCAGCGCAGGAAACGATGTTCAAATGGGCGTTTCAGTTCGGTGGAGCCAAAGAGAATAGCGGCAACGCACACACCATAGCCCAGTGAGATAAAGGGGTCGTTCAACCAGAGGTAGACGGGGTCCATGAAACTCAGGAACGGCCATCCATTGGCGTGGTATTCAAAGTGAAAATGCCACATGGCGGTGAACAGCAGGAGCAATACGCCACTACGCCACAGCCAGGGACTGAGACGACGTACTTTTACAGTATAGTTCTCGTCCGTAGACGCGTGCTGTGAGTAGACATAGCAGAGGCTTACGAGCATGCCAATGGAGAAGACTTCGAGGTACTTTCCCTGCATACCATAGAGGAAGAATAAGGCTACGTTGACTACCAGGCGCGGAACCAGGAAGGTCTGGGTTGGATTTTGTGTAAGGTAGAGCCCAATGTAGCGTGCGAACAGGCCCCAGGCCATGATGCCCAGGAGACAGTATACTACCGTTCGCAGGCGCCGCTGAGGCGAGACGCGACGCACAATGGCGCTCATGCCCCAGGCCAGCAGGGGAAGGAGCATGTAGAACTGCCACTCGATAGCCAGCGTCCAATACGGACCGTTGATGACGCGGAACGTTTCTTTGGTGGAATCCATGAAGAAGGTGAGGAAAAGCAGGATGTCCTGCAGGTGATCCCAGCGAAGATACTGCGGCTGAAGCAGTAGTATGATGAGGATGAGCGATACGTAATACGCGGGTATGATACGGAAGGCGCGGCGCAGGTAGAAGGAACGAGCCGACGGCCAGACACTATCAAACAACAGTGATTTAGCGTAGGGGAGAAAGAGCAGAAAACCAGAAAGGACAAAGAAGAGTAGTACTCCCGATGATCCAGCGGTTGAAACCGAGGAGGCAAGCGGATAGTCCGCCATGTTCCAGAGGTTGTCGCCGCTGACGCGATTTATATGGTAGGTGAGGACGAGTATGACGGCCACGGCACGCACGCCATCGAGTACGGCGATACTGGTTTTTCCTTCGCGTTTGTTGTCTTCCAACAGGGTGGTGAGCCAATGGATGAGCCGGAGCCATGTATTTTGAGCATGATATATAACAGTGTTCATCTTTTGCGTGGCATTCATGTCTTATAAAAGCTTCTCCTGCTTTTCCAGGGGGAAAGGATAAGAACCCCGCTGACAAAATTATCTCTATATAACTCTAATCACTAACGAACGAGGCCAAAAGAAGACACGAAATTCGGTTGGTGGAGAAATACTGTCGCCTGCGAGCGTAATATGTAGAGAACAATTGAGTGGGGTGGGTTCACATTTTTGCGTGAGGCTTCATGGCAAAAAATGCAATGTACCCAAATAAGTATGGTACCTATAGAATAGTGATGGAAATATGTTAAACTGAGGCAATCGAGAAAAAAGTGAGGCAGCATATGGCAGAGCTTGTGCGAGAGGATGAGGTACAACTCATTGCCCGCAGCCAGCTTGGGGATGTCGACGCGTTCAATCAGTTGGTACTCTATTATCAACAAAGCACGTATGGCGTCATCTTCCGCATGCTGGGAGATCGTGACGCCGCGGCTGATGTCACGCAAGATGTGTTTATTGCTGCCTTTCGCGGTATACAGTCTTTTCGCGGCGGGTCTTCGTTCCGCGCCTGGCTGATGCGCATTGCTTCCAACGCTGCCTGCGATTACTGGCGGCGCACACAGCGGCATCCCACAGAGTCATTGGATATAGATGCTGACGATGATGATGGGCACACAGCCAGCATCCTCAACTCGGCGGTGGCCATGGGGCAGGAAGTGAATCCCGAGGAGTACCTGCTCAACCGGGAGCTACAGGAACTGATCCAGCGGGGTTTGCAGGAGCTTCCTCTCGACCAGCGCGTGGCGGTCGTTCTATGCGATATACAGGGATTGTCGTACGAGGAGATCGCAGCAACGACGCAGGCGACACTGGGTACGGTGCGCTCACGTATCGCACGCGGGCGGGCGCGGCTGCGCAGCTACCTGTACAAACACCGGGAACTTTTGCCGCGCGGCTATCGTTTATCTACTGATAGAGAGTAAGTTTCAATTCCATAACGGAGTATTGGAGTGGCACGACAGTTTAGTGGGCATCTGACAATTGAACAGCTTTCGGCAATACTGGACAAGCAACTCCCTCCACAGGAGTGGGCGGTTTGCCAGGCACACCTGCGCGCTTGCCAGCAATGCCAGGGGATGATGGCAGACCTGCGGCAAACGTCGCTGTTGCTGCATGCGCTGCCGCAGCCGGAGTTGCCACGCTCTTTTGTGTTACCTGATACTATTACGTCGCCCGTGGGACAAATCTCACGCCCGGAAGTTCGGGCTCCTGTGAAGCACATTACACGGGGTCGAAGCAGAACGTGGCCAACGTATCTCCGGTATTCGACTCGCTTTATAAGCACGATAGCGGCGGCGCTGGGCATCATTTTTATTCTATCGGGCCTGGTGGTAAGCCTGCCCCGTAGTGGCACCCCCACATCATCCGCGCCCGCGGCCGCGCCATCGTCCTCTAGCGTGGGAACATCGGGGACAGCGAACACTCCCCAGGCAAAGGTGCAAACTCCCGCTGCAGATAGCACCCAGAACAACCACTCGAGAACACAACTGCCCCAGCCCGCGGAAACTGCTACCAGCAAGTCTTTTTCAGGTACTGCGCATACAGAAAGCCCGGTCAATATTCTACCGTCGATACTTGACCCGAGTACGATAGAGGGGCGCATGGTGATCGGGGTTCTCCTGCTCGTGCTGGGTATCCTGGGAGTCGTTTTTAGCAGGCGCAGGTTAGTTGGGAGCGGGTAGATTGAGTAAGGCATGACAGCCGTAAGAGTATGAGTTACCAACCTCGTGACCGTAAGGGTTGAGCATGGCTGAGAGCCCCCATGGCACCCGCAAGGGGTGCCACTACTATGATTACGGTCGGTAGTTGTCAAATTTCCAGAGGTGATGGCTGATGTAGCCGCCGTAGTGGCGAGAAGAGCAGCCAGGCAGATGAGAGCAAAAAGCCCATGCCTGCACCGAGGAGGAGGGTGAAACGCATGCCTATGGCCTCACTCAGCAGGCCAGCCAGGATTGCTCCCAGCGGCCAGATGCCTTCGGTGAGAAATTGCGCGCTGGCATTGACGCGGCCTAACAGGTGATTGGGGATGATTGACTGGCGCAAACTCACCGCGTTGATGAGGTAGATCTCTCTGCCAAAGTCTCCCACGAGTTGAGATGCCATTAACATGGCGATGATTACAAGGTGTGGGCCTCCAGCCAGAGGAGTCAAGAGCGACGCAGCACCGCTGAGCAGCATGGCGCCGATCAGTGTTTTGCCCAGCCCCACACGGCGCACTAGGCGGCTGGCTGCAAATGCTCCCACAAAGGCGCCGATGCCTCCAAATGTCACCAGCACACCGTAGAGAGCGGGGGTGACCGCCAGTTCGCGGATGAGGAAGAGACCATAGAGGGTTGCAAATGCTCCGCCAAAGAAGTTGTTCGTACTTGTACTGAGCGTGATGGCACGTAGTACCGGGTTACCTAGCAGCAGGCGCAGGCCTGATTGAATCTCTCGCCACAGATTCTGCTGCTCCTGCGCCGGTGAAGGCCGCGCTTCAGGGACGCGGATAAAGCCTGCACAGAGCGCTGAAACCAGAAATGAGAGGGCATCGAACAGGATGGCAAGCGGCGCGGTAATCGCCTGCACCAGCACTCCGGCCAGGGTAGGGCCGCCAATCTCGGCGAGAGAACTGCTGGCGCTCAGCTTGCTATTGGCCTCGACAATTTGCTCGCGCGGTACTAATCCCGGCAGGAATGATTGATTAGCCACCTCAAAGATGATGGTGAGGATACCTACCAGGGCTGCCACAAGGTACAACTGCTCGATGCGCAGCAGTCCGAACACGGCCGCTAATGGGATCGATAGCAGCAGGATGGCGCGGCCGAGGTCAGCGACTATTAAGAGTGGACGGCGGCGCAGGCGATCCACCCACACGCCTGCAAACAATGAAACCAGTAACACTGGCAAGGTTCCGATAGCTGCCAGCAGGCCCATCTGTACAGGTGTAGCTCGCAGGACCAGGTTGGCAGCGAGCGGCAGGCCTTCGCGGGTGATGCGCGAGCCGAATTCTGAAATGGTTTGACCACTCCAGAGCAGCCCGAAATTACGGTTGATAAGGAAACTCCGCTTCCCGGTCGAGGCCGGGGCTGGCGGTATGTCTGTGGAGGTATGCATCAGGTGTCTCCATTGCGTATATTGTCTATTGTCGCTGCCATAGCGATAGGCAGGCGGCATACGTGTCTGTCAGGAATGCGATGGGGACAGTGTGGCTGGGAAGAGGCGATTCTGGGCGCTCATAGAGAGCGCTTCTACCGAGATGAGGCGTTAGCGAGATTGGAAAGCTATAATGGGTATATTGGTTTATAGCCTGTCGAGGTCATGGCACTATGATATGCTTTTTATGCATGTGACATGGTTGTCGAGCATGAAGGCGCACTCACCGGGCAATTACAGCCACACTGTGTGAGTACACCATGAAGATGCTGGTAGCCAACGGGCCACCTCCGTATTTCTATAAGCTAAGCAATCTCTACCTGGGTTAAAGGTACCATGGAAGTGTGAGGAAGTCAAGCAAGGAAACTGGCTCAGCGCTGCTGCAAGTATCCAAGTACGGCGATATAGACACCTATCAGAATAATGAGCAGTGAGATCAAATCGGCGGCTGGGCTCAGTGCCAGGAAAAAGGGTTCGCTGCCAATACCGGCGATGACGATAATCAGGCCAAGAAACATCTCTTTCCTGGATCGGGTGGTCCAGGGCTCGGCCCCTGGAGTAGGATTTGGTGCAGTGGTGGGTGGTGTGGTGTCGCTCATGGGTGATTTTCCTTTCGCTATTGTGAACGTTCAACCTGGGTGATGGAAGCGGGTCTTCTTCTATGTAGAACGTTGTGAGGAGGCGTTTATCAAGGTCGCATGACTTTTTCATCACTTTCCCCCGGGAAGAATATTGGTGGCGAAGGCGACGGCGGTTGCCTCACCCCAGGGCGCGATAAATCGGGCCCCTACGCACACGGCATCGCTTCGCTCGCCGGTCATGGGCAGTTTGCCAACAATATCCAGAAGGACGGAGAGCCTCCTCAAAAAACCATTGACCGCACTGGTGGATCGTGGTAAACTGGCCAGACATCTTGCGCACTGACACTAGAAAGAGAGTCTGCGCGAGACCGACACGGGGTAGTTACGCGCTATCCCGCATAGCTGCATGTCCGCGAAATCGCGCGGGGTAGCCAGGACACTGACTTTTCTGATCGGTAACACATAGGGCAACTTTTTATTGCGCTAAAATATAGAATGGACCGCGGACATGAAAAGGCACTCTCCTCGCTCTCAGGGAGAGCCTGAGCCTTCGAGCGTCTCCGAGCGGGAAACGCCCGCGATCAACCCGCCTAAGGCTCCGGGCAAAGGCTTGCTGCGGGCCTTTACCTCATTACGCCAGCGCAATTATCGTCTTTTCTGGTTTGGCCAGATGATCTCGCTGATCGGCACCTATATGCAAATCACCGGGCAAGCCTGGCTGGTGCTGGAACTGACCCACAGCGCCTGGCAGCTCGGTCTGGTGGGCGCGCTGCAAGCGCTGCCGGTGCTGCTCTTCTCGATCGTTGGAGGGGTCTTTGCTGATCGCTGGCCCAAACGGCGCGTCTTGCTCGTGACTCAATCGGCGGCTATGATCCAGGCGCTTCTCCTCTGGGTACTGATCGCGAGCGGAACCATCCAGCTCTGGCATCTGTATGTCCTGGCGATGCTGCTGGGGCTCACGAACTGCCTGGATCATCCGACGCGCCAGGCGTTTGTCATTGAGCTGGTCGGACGCGAGGACCTGCCCAACGCCGTTGCCTTGAACGCCTCGCTCTCTCAGATGACGCGCATCGTGGGTCCTGGAATGGCGGGCATCATCATTGCCGCCAGCGGGGTCACCATGCTCTTTCTGCTCAACGCGCTCAGCTTTCTCGCGGTGCTGGTGGGCCTGGCGCTGATCAAGAGTCACGAACTGCATGCCCAGGCGCTTCGACACCCCAACACCAGCAGGCGGCAGAACACCTGGCAGAGCCTGCGCGAGGGCGTGGCCTATGTCTGGAAAACGCCCGCGGTGTTGGTAGTGATCCTGGTGGTTGGCCTGGTTTTGCTCTTCGGCGCGAACTTCAACGTCGTGCTCCCCCTCTTCGCCAGAGATGTGCTGCATAGAGGAGCAACAGGCTTTGGCTTCCTCTCTGCCGCGTCCGCCATTGGCTCGCTCTGCGCGGCGCTGTGGCTGGCCTGGAGCAACCAGCAGCCAACGATCCGCCGCGTGCTGACCGGCATGCTGGTCTTTGGGGTGTTGGAGGCGGTGTTTGCGGTCTCGCACATCTATCCCCTGTCATTAGCGCTCATCGCGAGCGTTGGCTTTGCGGAGACCGCCTTTGCTCAGCTTGCTATTACCATGCTCCAAACGGTCGCCCCGGACCACCTGCGCGGGCGGGTCATGAGCGTGACTCTGCTCTTCTTCGACGGAAGCGTCCCGCTGGGATATCTGCTGATGGGCTGGCTGTCAGGTCTCTATGGGGTTTCCAACGCCTTGCTCACCGGTGCTCTTCTCAGCCTGATGGTCGCGGGAGCCGGGTGGATGTGGCGGAAACCAGCGGAGAAGGATATTGCAGAAGCAGCACGCGTGTAAGTGTCTTCCGCTCACGCTTGCTGATCGAGCCTCAATGTTATAGGCACTGATAGTAAGGGACAGGACGAGCGATGAGTGAGCTTTGCAGAGTGCTGGGAAATTAGGTAGAATACTTGTAGTTTTCTGTACGTTTTGCTGCATGGTATGTAGTTTTCTGTAGATTATAGTGTGCTACAAGATGGGGTGCGAGTATGAACAATGCTATTTTGCTGCTTTCGCCGATTGTCAACGTGGTGGTGACGGCGCTTTTCGCGGGGATAGTGCTGCGCCAGTTTGTGCGGCGTCATCGCATCTCCCAGCTTTACTGGTCGGTTGGATTGATGATGGCGTTTGTGGCGACGCTGGCCTATGTGCTGATGGTTGCCGTGGGACCTACCAGCGGCGCGGGGATTGTGTTTTTCCGCGTTTACTACATCCTGGGAGGGGCGCTGGTGCCGGCATGGCTGGGTCTGGGCAGCATTGCCCTGGTGGCAGGTAAGCAGGTTACACGTATCTGCTTTATAGGACTGTGCGTGTTGAGTGTGCTGGCGGCGGTGCTGATCGCGATGGCGGGTGTGAATATGAGCACGCTTGCTCATGTCGCGGGGACGCCGGGTACGGGTATTTTGCAGCCGGGGTTATGGCTGATCACTATTATTATCCTGAATACGCTGGGGGTGCTGGCCGTGGTCGGGGTGGCGATCTATTCAGGGTGGAATCTTGTACGGCGACAGTTGAGCCTGGGAGATCTTTCGACGAGCAATATTCTGTGGGCCAATGTGCTGATCCTGGTGGGGGATTTGCTCAATGGATTGGCGGGGACGCTGGCGAGGTTCCTGGGTTTGGAGAGCACGTTCTGGCTGGTGATGTCGCTGGGCTGGGTTTTGTTCCTTGCCGGTGTGCTGCTGGCAAGCCAGCGTCCGGCGGCTAAAACGGCGGCAGCGCAGGAACGCAATCAGAAGGAATATGCCTCTTCGTGAGGGCGATTACATTTCTACCAGTTTCTCTAAGGTTGGCAGGAGCAGGTCATCGCGACGAGCCAGGAGGGGAGCGCGCAGGCGCTCGGCGACGACGACGCGGATGCGGCGCTGGTGCTGCTCGTAGCGCGCGAGGTCGTCGGGCTGCAGGCCGGTAGCCTGCACCCACGTGACCAGGGAGCCCATGCCAACGGGCGGATTGGCGAATGTTACCCACACGTCCATCTCCCATTTCTCCGGCCTTGGTACATCGAGGAGCAGTTCGTAGCCGGCAATGTCTATCTCCAGGGCCTGGGCAAGCTCAGTTGAAAGCGATTGTTCGATGTGGCGACGACGGGCAGGGTCCCAGAAGAGGGCTTCCAGGCGGTTGAAGAAGCGGCCCGCGAGGCGGCTGATTTCTAGTATGCCTTTGTAAGGACGGCGCATTTCCAGCTCACCCGCCAGCACGCGGGAACTGGGGGGCATGTGTTCACCGGCCAGCAGCGAGAGCAGCGAGGCATCGTCGAGGCCTACCAGTTGCCCGGGCTGGAGCGCACCACATTGCAGCGCTTCCTGCACGGCACGCATCAACATGACTTGAAGGGCTCGACTGGTGTGGTGCCAGTAGATGTTGTCGAACATTTCCTGGCGAGCGTGGAGCAGCGAGTGCAGGGGGCTGATGCCTTTATGGGTGACGACGACGCGGCGCTGGCCCTGGACATTGGGGTGGACGCGTAGTGACTCCTGCAGGCGGGCGACATCGACGCCGCCATAGGGGACGTTGCAGGCGCGCGCGTCGCGCGGCAGGTAGTCGAGTTTGTCAACGTCGAGGGCGCCGCTCAACAGGCTATTGAGGAGTTCGTCGTCGACTGGCAGCGGTTTGGCTTTTGGCGGATCGATGAAGTCGGCCACGCGTTCGGGCGAGAGGCGGTAGTCGCGCTCCAGGATGGTGGCGATTTCGCTGTTTTCGATGATGGAACGCCCGACCTTTTCATGCTCGATGATGGGGTAGCCCAGTTCTTCGAGGGTGTGGGAAAAGGGGTAGTGCCCGATGTCGTGCAGCAGGGCGGCGACTACGAGGGTCTGTACGCTGCTGATGGAGACGCCGTCGAGGCCACCCGCGCTGCCGTGCTGCAGCAGTGAACGCAGGGCGCGCACGGCGAGGTTGTAGCAGCCAAGGCTGTGTTCGTAGCGCGTGTGGGTGGCACCCGGCCAGATACGATAGACGAAGCTCAGTTGTTTTATTTTTTGCAGGCGCAGGAAGGGGGCGGTGCCGATGAGCTGCTCTTCACGCGGGCCGAGGGGAATGAGGTCATACAGGCTGTCACGCACGGTGCCGACCGGTTGTTCGTCGGGCAACAGTGGCAGGCCGTCAGCATCGGTCCAGTGCTGCCTCATGGATGGCTGCACGACGCTTTCGGAGGCTGAGTGGTTGTTGGCGGCGGGCTGGCGTTTTGCGCGGGCGCTTTTGGGACGGTTCTCTTGTATGCTCATGTGGAGATTCTATCAGTTAGGGTGGGGTGGTCGCAAGGGGGAACATGCAATATGGTATAATGTAGGTGTCTCCATTCCGGGGACGAAGCGGCGGGTAATGTTGACCCGTCGCATTATTATTGTTAATGGAGGAATTTAGTGTATACGTATGGAAATGAGATTTACAAATAACATCAGGATGATTGTGATAGATATTGATGGTACGCTGCTCGATCCTGAAGGCAAGATTACTGAGCGTACGCGGGCGGCGGTGCAGGCGGCACGGCAGGCGGGTATGGTGGTGACGCTGGCGACGGCACGGCGCTACTGCAATACTGTGCAGATTGCCAGGGAGTTAGGGCTGGAATGCTCACTGATTATAAGTGACGGGGCGATGATTGCAGGGTATCCCCAGGCGACGGTCCTGCAAACGCACCCGATGCAAAGCCAGGTGGCGCAGCAGGCGGTAGAACTGTTCGTTCGCTATAATCTGCAGCCGGTGGTCCATCCCGATACAGGCCTGCAGGAAGAGATATGGACCGGCCCCATAGACAAGGATAACCTCTGGCTGGAGGCGTACTTCAGCGTCTATGCCGAGCAGATACGCCGTATGCCCTATGAAAGGCTGTGCGCGGGGCATGCCGACCCGCTGCGCGTTGTGACGTTCGACACGGAGGAGGCTATCGCGGCGATGATTCCAGAAGTTGCCGCGCTCGATTGTTCCTGGAATACGATTAAACGAGGCACGTATGGCTGCGCGGAGATCACGGTGATGGACCCGCAGTGCTCAAAGGCCAGCGGCGTGATGACACTTGCACGGCAGCTGGATATTCCCCTGCAGGAGATTATGGCGATAGGGGATAATAACAATGATATCCCGATGCTGCAAGCAGTGGGTTGGGGTGTGGCGATGGGGCAGGCGCCGGCCGCTGTAAAGGCGGCGGCGCAAGCAGTTACAGCGAGCAATGTCGAGGATGGAGCGGCACAGGCAATCGAGAGCTACGCGCTGCGCTGGGCCGCAACTCTCGATTCGAACTCGCGCAGGCGAGTAACCTGCTTGTGATTTGGCGATGCCTGCCAGCGTTTTTCCTGCACCAATTCCAGGGCGTCGCGGGCATGCATGCCCTCGTAGACGAGAGCGGCACACGTGAGCAGGACGCTACGCCCGACGCCGTGCTCGCAGTGAATCAGTACGCGCTCGCCTCGTTGCATATGTTCATGAGTCCAGCGAGCTCCTTCCATCATCTGCTCGATGGTCAATGGTTGTGTGTCGGCGGTTGGCAGGTGCAGTAGTTCGATATGCTCCCGGGTCAGGGCCTGGGGATCGTCGGCGTACTCCGAGCGGGTATCTATTACGTGTGTGATGCCAGCGCGGGCCAGGGCTCTGATATCCCCCGGGCGAACGCGCCCACCAACGGCGAGATTATCCGTCACCCATGACATATTTAAGCGGTCGGGCAAAGGGACGTGCAGCGCGAGCGCGATGCGCTCAGCCCCGGAGTCTTCAGGGAAGAGGTGCGCAGCAACGCGCGTCCAGCCGCGGTAGAGTACGCGGACGACGCCTGTAAAGAACCAGCGCGGACCTGAAAATTTCACCTTTGGGCTTTCTAAAACAGGGGCGCTGGGAGTATCGACGGGAGGCGGGGTAATAGTTGGGTCAGACGACATGATAGGGTTTATTCCTTTTCATTTTTCGGATATAGATGTTGTATAGACAAGATTCTGCGAACGGGGGCGACCGCAAGGGTCGCCCCGTCCGCCATCCGTCAGCAGTGCTTCAGTTCACGCCTATGGGGTCGCCCCTACATTTATGTTGAAACCAGCAGTGGGGGCAGGGCCGGGTCGGTATCTTCGCGGCCGGTGTCCCGTAGTTTGTCACGCTGCATGACGCGTTTTAATGCGGCAATAGCACACTCTATCATGCTATCATCGGGTTCGCGTGTCGTCAAACCCTGCAATGCGAGCCCAGGGGCGAACAGCCAGCGAATGATACGAAAGCGATAGTTCGCGGCGCCCAGGCGCATTAGTTCGTAGGCGATAGCGGCAACGATGGGTACCAGTACTACGCGCGAGATGATCTTCAGCAGCAATGATGGCGAACCAACCAGTGCAAAGACGAAGATCGAGATGACGACTACTAACAATAGGAAACCTGTGCCACAACGGGTGTGGACGCGGGATGCATGACGGACATGCGGGATGTCCAAGGGATCCCCCTGTTCCATGGCGTTGACGGCCTTGTGTTCAGCGCCATGATAGCCGAAGACGCGCTGGATATCGGGGACGCGCCCGATGAGGTAGAGATAGCCAATGAGCAAGCCCAGGCGAATGAGGCCCTCCAGGAGGAGGCTGAACCAGCCCTGGCCAACCTGGTTATGCAGCAGGCCGACGACGAACAGTGGCCCGAGGAAGAAGATAGCTACGGCAAGGCTCAATGAGATCAGCAGGGGCAGTACCAGCGCAGCTCCACTGATGTGCGGAGGTTCCTGTTCGACCGGGAGGGAGGGCTCCAGAACGCCCGCAAGGGGAGCCCCTCCATTTGATGGATCGGGCTGAACAGAGGGTGGAGGGGGGGTGTCGGGATTGATGGCTCCGGCGGCGACGTTTGCAGAGAAGGTCATCAGGCGCGTGCCCAGCACGAGCATCTCCCATAGAAGCAGCATTCCACGCAGGAATGGCAAGCGAAAAAGAGGGTTCTGGTAGAGGCGGGGGTTGAGCGCTTCTTCATAGAGATACAGGCTGTTGTCGGGTCGCCGGATGGCGACGGCCGCCGAGGTACGCCCGCGCATCATTACACCTTCTATAACCGCCTGCCCTCCATAATAGAATTTTGCCACTTTATGTTCCTTTCGGTCCGGGGTCGTTGTTTGTATCGCGTATTTGAAAGCGCAAATGTGTCAGGCGATGCCTGACGGGCTGCAGTGCAGTGAGGCGCGGCAATCTACGACGCAATGCGCGGATGCGCACGGCGGAACGCAGGCGGCCGGACATCATGCGGCTGCGGTTGCGCGCTCGTGCAGTCTGCCAGATGCCGGCTTTGCCGGGAGGAGGCAGGTAGCTAAGAATATGGGACGCGATGTCAAACGACGCATACGGTCGACTGATACGCTTTGCATTTTCCAGTTGCTGGCGCAGCACCTGCGACCCGGGCTTTACCAGGCGGCGCAGGGCAGCAATCAACTCGAGTGGGTCACGCGCTATTACGCCTACGCCATTACTGAGCACGAAATCGACGTTGCCCTCTTCCTGTCCCGGCACGTAGCCACTCAGAATGATGGGGAGGTTACATGCCAGCGCCTCACAGATGGTACCTGGTCCAGCCTTGGTAATGATAACGTCCGCGGCATGCATCATTTCCGGCATGTTGTGCACGAAGCCATAGACCCTGGCCGGGACGCGTAAATGCGAGCGTGTGCGCTGGAGGTGTACGTAGAGACGCTTGTTACGACCGGTAACGATGAGCAATTGAACGGGCAAACGCGCCTGCGAGATGGCACGGACGGCGGATGGCAAACCACCGGCGCCATCGCCGCCACCTACGAGCAAGACGACGGGCAGTCCCGGCTCCAACTCAAACTTGCGGCACAATTCTTCTTTAGTGGCTATCGGCAGCGTGAATTTTGGGTCGATCGGCATACCGAGTATATGCACACGCTCTGGGTCCAGGCCACGTTTGAGGTAGAGTTGTCTGGTCTGTTCAGTTGGCACAACATAGCTGGTGGCGCCTGGCGCAAACCAGGAAGAATGGGCGCTTACCAGGTCGGTAACGACTGTGAGGAAGGGAATAGGCAGATTGAGGTCTCGCAGCGCCTCAATAGTCACATGGTTGAGCATAGGATGAATCGAGACGATGACATCCGGCTGGACGGTAGTAATCAGCCTGAGCAGGCCATTGTGAATGAGCGGGGTGGCGACAGTTTTTACTGCCGAGACCCGCTTCGGCTGATTGCTCAGGTGAAAAAAGCGCCCATAGAGCTTGGGGTTATAGCGGATAGCCGGCCCATAGAGCTTGACGGCTTCGCGCAATGGAAAACGGCTGTAGTCTTCAAATACGTCGACGATTTCAATGCGGTAGGTATCTGGCTCTTGCGGCTTCAACACGTCCGGACCTCCGGCAAGACGTGCCTGGCACTCTTCTTGCCTGTGTTGAGAGATCAGCGTGATGGCGTTATGGATAGCATTGGCCGCGCTGCGATGTCCAGCCCCGGTGTCAGCGATGAGGAACAGTATAGTTCGTTGAGACACACCGGATCACTTCCCTTCGTGGGCACGAGTTGCAAATATGCAGACAGGGATAAAGGTCGTTTTTGAATATCCTTTATCCCTGTCTGGCCATATCCTATTGTTCATCTTCGAGCTTGAAGCGCCTGCGGAAGCGCTCCACGCGACCGGCAGTGTCAAGGATACGCTGCTGGCCAGTAAAGAATGGGTGACATTTCGAACACACGTCAACCTTCATTACGGGTTTGATGCTGAGCGTCTTAAAGCTGTTTCCACAAGCGCAGCTTACTGTGGATTCGATATAGGTTGGATGTATGCCTTTTTTCATGGTTACTCCGAAATTGATATTTACCAGCGGCCATGTACATAGCCGCTTTTCTGCCCCTACACTGGGATTCACTCATAATTCCTCTGGCGGGCCTGCGGCTCGCTTGGAGAAGAGAGAAAAGTGCGAGGGCACCTCGCGCTCCGGCAGGGGACGTAGTCCCCTGCACCCCTATTTATGAGTGGATGTCAGCCTTCAATACTGAAGGTCCTGGCACGTGCAAAGTTGTTCCTCCTCAGGTGAGGACACTTGACTTGTCGTTAACCTGCGAGCATGATTGTACATGGCTAACGTCTCTACGTCAAGATGCCACAGCTGAGACCCACTCATAACTCGCCTCCTGCGGCGGCGAATAATAAAGAGAGAGAAATGTTCGGGGGACACCCCCGCGCCCCCGTCAAGGGGCGAAGCCCCTTGCATCCAACAGTACGCAGCCGGGAGCGATGAGCCATGACCACCCCGCGCCCCCGTCAAGGGGCGAAGCCCCTTGCATCTCCTATTTATGAATGGATCTCAGGTCACGGTCCTCAATACTGTGGGATGAGACGAAGGAAAAGGGAAATGTGGGACACCTCCGGTTCACTCCATCCTTGCCTCTTCAGAATTTTGCCGTTTGCCTGGTAACCCTTCTATCTACCATATTACAACACAAGACAAGCTTATTTTATGCCCCAGGTTTTCATTGGGTGTGTTTCATTTTTGCTTCGAGCGCAGATAACGGGTATGGCAGGGGCAAGCAGCCATGACAGTGTATTCGATCTGATGCTACTGAACCGTGATAGGATACGGATAACGGGCATGGCAGGGGCAAGCAGCCATGACAGGGGCAAGCCCTGTCACTACTATAGACGGTCAGAGGCCGTCCCAGCGTGGTATAGTAGTGGCACCCCTATGAACCCTGTAGAGCTTCGACCCATTCCTGGGCATTGCCGGTGGTTGACCAGCGCGAGCTGGTGCCGAGGTTGGTGGAGATGGTCGTTTCATATCCCAGCATGATTATGTATTTTTCTCCGGCTACTTAACGCTAAAGGCCTGGCACTCCAGGTGCCCGATGTAGAAGGGGTCCACTCCCGCATATGATACACTACTTGTAGAGGATGTAAACGTTTCGCTGAAGTGTAACACATTGAGGTTTTTTCTGCATTATGATTGAACGATATTCGCTACCGGAGATGGCAGCCGTCTGGTCTGCAAGCCATAAGACTGATACCTGGCTGCAGGTGGAACTGCTGGTGTGCGAGGGATGGGCACGCGAAGGAATCATTCCCCCGGATGCCCTGGAGAAGATACGCCACGCGTCCTACAATATGCAGCGCATGCGCGAGATCGAGCAAGAGACGCATCATGATGTTATCTCGTTTTTGCGCTCCATCCAGGAACAATTAGGACCGGAAGGACGCTATATTCACCTGGGGCTGACCTCTTCGGATGTGCTGGACACGGGGCTGGCCGCGCAACTGAAAGAAGCCGGAGTATTGCTCGCGGGATCACTGGCGGAACTGGTGCAGGTTGTGGCGCAGGCGGCGGTGAAATATAAGTACACGTTAATGGCGGGACGTACACACGGTATTCATGCCGAACCGATTACTTTTGGGCTGAAGCTGGCATTGTGGGTAGACGAGCTACGGCGCGGACAGCAGCGGCTTGACGCTGCACTTGACCAGGTTACGGTGGGCAAGATCTCCGGCGCGGTCGGCACGCATGCCAGTGTGCCGCCACAGATCGAAGAGTTCGTGTGCGAGCAGATGGGCCTGGGCGTGGAGCCTGTGTCGAGCCAGATTGTGCAGCGCGACCGGCACGCGCATTTCGTGACGACGTTGGCGCTGATTGGCTGCTCCCTGGAGAAGATGGCGCAGGAGATTCGCCACCTGCAACGTACTGAAGTGAGCGAGGCGTTCGAGCCATTTGGCGCCGGGCAGCAGGGCTCTTCGGCTATGCCGCACAAGCGCAATCCCGAGCTGTGCGAGCGCATCTGCGGACTGGCTCGCGTACTGCGCGGTTTTGCCGTTACTGCAATGGAGAACGTGGCACTGTGGCACGAACGCGATATCAGTCACTCGTCGGCGGAACGCATTATCATTCCCGATGCCTGTACGCTGCTGCACTATATGCTGCACGTCTTTACAGATGTTGTAGAGGGACTGCAGGTAGATGCTGAACGCATGCGCGTTAACCTGAATATGACCGGGGGACTTGTTTTCTCGCAGCGCATCCTGCTGGCGCTGATCGATAAAGGGGCAGGCAGGCAAGAAGCATATAAGATGGTGCAGCGTAACGCGAAAAAGGTCTGGAGTATGGCCAGTAAAGGGGCTATCGAAGGACCTGCGCTGCTCAATGCACTGAGCGAGGACCCGGAGGTTACTATATATCTCTCGAAAAGTGAGTTAATCGAGTTGATGAATACCGATTATTATGTCAAGTATGTTGACAAAACGTTTGAACGGTTGGGGCTATAGAGGGAAGAGATTATGAGTGACGAGGTGAAGCAGCGTAAGGCTGAGCATGTCGGCGTAGCGCTGGGGCAGGATATTTCTGTGCCTCAACGAGCGAACTGGAGCGATATACAGCTTGTACACCAGGCGCTGCCGGAGGTAGACCTGGATGAGATCGATACTGCGGTAGACTTCCTGGGCCGCACGCTGCGCTACCCTATCTTCATGTCTTCACTCACGGGCGGACATCCAGATGTTACTGCGATTAACCGCAACCTGGCGCGAGCGGCAGAGCGCTATGGATTGGCGCTGGGCGTGGGCAGCCAACGCGCGGCGATTGTCAATCCAGACGTCGCTGCCAGCTACGCGGTGACACGCGAGTATGCTCCCAATGCATTTCTTATCGCTAATATCGGCGCGCCCCAGCTTATTGCGCAGCCGCGCCACCCGGCGTTTACACTTGAGCAGGTGCAGGAGGCTATCGCTATGATCGGGGCCAACGCGCTGGCGGTGCATATGAACAGCTTGCAGGAGGCGGCACAGCCCGAAGGGGATCGACGAGCAGCGGGGGAAGCGGCGGCACTGAGAACGCTCACCAGCAAGATTACAATCCCGGTGATCGCTAAAGAGACGGGAGCCGGGGTCTGTCGCGAACAGGCGATTCTGCTGCGCTCTTGTGGAGTCGCAGCCATCGATGTGGGTGGGGCAGGTGGGAGCAGTATGCCGGCGATGGAGGCAGTACGCTCGCGGTCACGGGGGGATGAGCAGGCAATGAATATTGGCCTGCTCTACCGGGATTGGGGTATTGCGACGCCGGTCGCGCTAGTCGAGGCCGGGGTGGCGGGATTGCCGCTGATCTCCACCGGAGGCGTGCGCAGCGGGCTGGATATGGCACGCGCTCTGGCCCTGGGCGCGACGCTGGTGGGGATGGGCTTCCCATTCCTGAAGGCTGCCAGCCAGAGCTACGAGGCTGTCTGCGAGTTGTTGGAGGCGACGGTGGCCGAGGTGAAGGTGGCGATGCAGTTGAGCGGGGCGGCGACTCTCGCGCAGATGCGAGGGGTGGACGTGGTGGTGACGGGGGAGACATGCAACTGGTTGGCGCTGCGCGGTTTTGAGGAGGAGTTGCGGGGGATGGCGCGGAGGAGGTGGAGAAATAGGAAGTGATACTATTCTAAGGGAGATACAATAAAATGACACGATCTACCTCTTCTTCCGAACCAGGCATTTCTAGCTACCTGAGCTGCTTAATTGTCGTCATTGGTGTTCTTGTGCTCATCATCATCTCTTTGGTAAGTTTCTTCGGATCCCTCTCGACGTTTACAAGCTGGAAGGAAGGGCGCTGCACAATCACGTCAAAGACACTTTACTACAGGTTTGACACAAGTGGTACCGGTAGACGCCGAAGAAGTGTAACTCTCTATGCCCCGGGTTTCACGTTCGCCCTCCAAACTGCCGATGGCAGCCGGTACGACACGAGTTGGCAGCGAAAGTTCATAGTGGATAGGGGCGAACAGGAAAGGATTCTCGACCAGTATTCAGTAGGTGAAGTATATTCCTGCTGGTACAATCCAGCACATCCTACTTCTGCTGTGCTTATACGCGAGGTAGAGCCAGTCTATGCCTTTATATCCATTGGAGTTATGCTTGCCGTACTCCTTGGGGTAGGGTTTATAGCTCGACGTTTCTTCGAGCGGCTGATTAAACAACGTGAGAAACAACGTGAGACAAAAAGGGAATTGGAGACCGCTGAAAAGTCTGTTGAGCTTCATCCCAATGATCCTGCTGCCTACTACCAGCAGGGGAATGCACTCTATAATCAAGAGCGTTATCAGGAAGCTCTGGTCGCTTATGAGAATGCGATTCAACTCGCGCTAGATGATAGCAGAGCCTACAAACGCAAGGGAGATATCCTTCGAAAGCTCAATCGCTACGAGGCCGCTCTCGATGCCTATGAACGGGCCATTCCTCTTGCTCCGGCCGATGCTGAAATCTATAGTGGTCAAGGGGATGCACTTGCGAAACTCGACCGCAATGAGGAGGCCCAGGCGGCCTATGAGCGGGCGCTCGAACTTGCTCCTGACAATGCCAGTGCCTGGATTGGTAATGTAGAGGTACTCAGCAAGCTCAATCGCAATGAGGAAGCCCTTGCAGCCTGTAATCGAGCGCTCGGACTTGCTCCCAACGATGTAGGCGGCCAGATGGCCAAGGCAGAGATACTCAGGAAACTTAATCGCAACGAGGAAGCTCTGGCAATTTATGAGCAGGCGACCGAACTTGCTCCCAATGATACCAGTTTCTACATCAGGAAGGGAGATTTCCTCTATGAACTTGGAAACTATCGCCGGGCGTTTTTAGCCTACGAACAGGCCATTGAACTTGACCCAACGTACGCTCCCGCCTACTTCGGCAAAGCCAGGGCATTGGAGCACTTTGGAACTCCAGATGCTTGCCAGGAAGCCTACGCAACAGCCCGACGGCTGGGATATAAAGAGTGAGTTCTGGTTTTTATTCCAAATATCCTGCGTGCAGGTCTTGTGGGGTGTTTATGTTGACGAATGAGCACAGATCGGGGTCAAGCGCACGCAAATGATCTTCAGGGATGTATTGCACTGGCGCGACTTCGAGCAGAGAACGGGGATCATGCCGGCCCCGCTGCAGGAGTTGCTCAACGAGTGGCAAGATTGTGTGGGGATAGAGCGCCAGGAGCACCTGCGGTACATTGTTGACCAGGGGTACGAGCAAAGAGTCGCTCTGGGGCTGAGAGAGAAGGAAGGCGACGAGGGAGGGACGGATAAAGGGCATATCTACGGCGACGACCAGTGCCCGCTGCATATGGATGGCGCTCAGGCCGCTATATAAGCCCATTAAGGGCCCTTGATCCGGCATTTTATCGGTTACGACGTGGACTCCTGGCAATACATAGTTGGCCGCGTCTGCTGCGTCACCTGCGACGAGGATGGTTTCGGCGCAGAGCGGGGTGAGCGTGGAGAGGAGTTGCTCGATGAAGGTGAGGCGCTCTTTGCCAGGGAGGGGGAGGAGGGCTTTGTTGCTGCCCATGCGTGTGCTGCGCCCGCCGGCGAGGATGATGGAGGCAGAATTTTTCATTCGTTCACCTTCTAACTAACGATCTCTAGCACTTCTTCGTTAGTTTTCATGTTGCGCCGCAGGCGGCGCAACATGAAAGAAAAAAGGATTTTGCGAGGACACCTCGCGCTCCGGCAGGGGCTCTGCCCCTGCACCCCGGGAGATACTAACAAAGATGGGGCCAGGACACCTCGCGCTCCGGCAGGGGCTCTGCCCCTGCACCCCGCGAGGAACTAACAGAGTAGTACTAAGGGCTCTGCTTATTACCTGGAGGAGGTTACTTTGCGTTTGCTGCTCCTGGGAACGTATTGCTGGCGGTTCTGGTAGGCCAGGTAGTTGGCGCGTTCCTTTGGATATTTGCGTATGAGGTAGACAGCCCAGGTGATGGCCCAGGCGAGCAGGCCGGCCAGCCAGAGGTAACGCCAGACACGCCACGAGAAGAAGTAGGCATCGAGATAGGCGCGCGCAAAGATCAGCGGGAAGCCGATTAAGCAGATGACGGCCAGCCAGCCAAGGTAGCGATCGAGCATGTATTTAATGACCGGTTTGTCTTTGACGAAGCGCTTACGACCCTCGACAGAGTAGTAGAAGGCGATCAGGACACCAAGACTACAAAAGATTATCCAGGAAACGTAGAAGTGAAACGGCTCTTCGGAGACGGATAGGCCGCCGTTGGTTGCCGCTGTAAATGGATCGGTAAAAAGCCATTGGATCAAGTTGAAGTGCATAGTGTAACCGGCTCCCTTCTTTGTACTGCTATGTACGTCGGTAGCAATGATATCATGGAACGAGACAAGAGTCTATAGGCATCATGACTGATACCCCAGCACTACTTCGTTAGTTTTCATTGTGCCGCCTGCGGCGGCACAATGAAAGAAAAAAGGATTTTGCGAGGACACCTCGCGCTCCGGCAGGGGCTTCCCCTGCACCTCTTTCCCGAATCGGTGCCTTGCGAAACTAGTGGGCCATGAAGTTTTGCCAGAAGAGGTGCATGCGCTCGCGCAGGGCAGCATGTTCCGGTTTGCGCAGGTAGGGATCGCTCTGCCAGAGTTTCACTGCAAGGGAGCGGGCAAGCTCGATCAAGGGGGTGTCGCTCAGGTTAGCGACGCGCAGTTCCGGCACGCCGCTCTGGCGCACGCCGAAGAAGTCACCAGGGCCGCGCAGGCGCAGGTCTTCCTCGGCAAGGCGAAAACCGTCATCTGTCGACTGGAATACTTCCAGGCGCTCCTGGGCGTGAAGGCTGGCATCGGCACTGAGCACGTAGCAGAATGATTGATGCTGGCCACGACCGACACGGCCGCGCAGTTGATGAAGCTGCGAGAGACCAAAGCGGTCCGCGTCTTCGATGACCATGACGGTGGCATTGGGCACGTCGATGCCTACTTCGATGACCGAGGTTGCTACAAGGATGTCAAGTTCCTGGTCGCGGAAACGGCGCATGATCTGGTCTTTATCCGCCGATTTCATTGCGCCGTGCAAGAGGCCGAGGCGCAGGTTGGGGAAGACCTGTTTGCTCAAGCGTTCGTACTCGACCGTCACCGCTTTGACCGCCAGCGAATCAGATTCCTCGATTAATGGGCAGATGATGAAGGCCTGGCGACTTTCCGCGACCTGTTGGGCAATGATTTTATAGGCTTCGTCACGGCGAGCGCCGGAGCGCCAGCGGGTGATGATCTTCTGCCGACCAGGGGGGAGCTGGTCGATCACTGAGACGTCGAGGTCGCCATAGAGGGTCAGCGCAAGAGTACGCGGGATAGGTGTGGCCGTCATGACGAGCATATGCGAGTGGTAGCCTTTTTGGCGCAGGGCATCGCGCTGTTCCACGCCGAAACGGTGCTGCTCATCGACGATGACCAGCCCCAGGCGCCGGAAGTTCACGTCGTCCTGAATGAGAGCATGGGTACCGATGGCAACCATGGCCTGGCCGTTTTCGATGGCGGTACGTCCCATAGTACGCTCACGCTGGCGCAGGCCGCCGGTGAGCAGGGCGGTACGAATGCCGAACGGTTCAAGCATGGTATTCATGCTGTGTGCGTGCTGCTCGGCCAGGATCTCGGTGGGAGCCATAATGGCGCTCTGGTAGCCATTGAGGGCTGCCATGAGCAGGGTAGCCGCCGCCACGGCGGTTTTGCCAGAGCCGACATCTCCTTGCAGGAGACGAGACATGGGCTTTGCCTGCGCCAGGTCGGCGAAAATTTCGCCGATGACACGTTGTTGAGCCCCGGTGAAGCGAAACGGCAATGTGGCCTCAAACGGCCTGTCGGTGGCCAGGGCAGACCAGAGCGTAGACGCCATGGGCGGGGCGTGCTCGTCGTTTGCCGAAGTCCGGGCGTCAGCAAGCCGGGCGAGAGGGGCAGGGTTTTCCAGGGCGGGCGCATCAGGCAGGGCGGGGGCGAGCCCTGCCCCTACATTTAATGGGGGACCTGGTGATTGCGAATTGGCGTCAGGATCGATGAGGATGCTGGCGAGGTCGATTTTGAAGGCGTTGCCGCGCGGCCCTTCGCGCTGCCAGCGACTGCGCCGCTCCTGCATGCCAAGCTGGATCAAGAATAATTCGTCGAAGGCCAGGCGGCGGCGGGCAGTGGTCAGCGCCTGCTCATTTTCAGGGTAGTGGATGTGTGAGATGGCCTCGGGCAGGGGCATGAGCTTACCGGCGGAACGGATTGATATGGGCAGGTGGTCCGGAACCATGGCAGCGTAACGATCAACGACCCATTTGGTGAAACGGCGCAGTGCTTTTGCACTCAGGCCTTCGGTAAGCGGATAAGTGGGCACGAGGCGGCCGGTATTCAGCAAATCGCCCTGTTCGGGCAGCTCGTGGGTGCGTACATTGAATTCGATCTTGTTGCCAAAGCGCTGCTTGACGCCGGTGACGACGAGGTAGGAGCCTTTGGCCGCGCTCAATTGTTTCTGCAGGTAGGGCTGGTTGAACCACGAGACGCGCAGCTTGCCGGTATCATCCGAAATAGTGGCAATGGTGCGCACGCGGCCTCCGCTTGTGCGCGTGCTCTCGACATCCCAGATGAGCCCCAGGGTGGTGGTGACCTCGCCAAAGGGGAGGCTGGCGATTTTTTCGAGCTTGCTGTAATCGCGGTGTTCACGCGGAAAGTAGAAGAGCAGGTCGCGCACGGTACGGACGCCGAGATGATGCAGGCGCGCGGCAGCTGATGCTCCTACGCCAGGAATGGCGGTTACATCGGCGCCCAGCAGGGTGAGAGCGGTATGACCTGGTGACATGCCCGCATCTAGACGAATGGGATTTTGGGGTGCCGCAGGTGATGGTTTGGCAGCGGTTTTGGGCGCAGGTTTCTCCGTTGCGGTAGGCTTCGACGAAATGGAAGTCCTGGTCTGAGTGTGGAGAGTAGCAGGTGTAGCAGGTGTAGTGGGAGTAGCGGGCACTGATTTACTACGTTGTCCATGGCCGTCCAGGTTGTCGAGTATGGCGAGAGCGGCTCGCAGGCTCGAGGCGCGCTGCATGGGATCCTGGCGGCGGTAGCCCTCCAGGTGTTCGGCGAAACGGTGGATGGGAGCAAGGTCAAGGCCCGCACTTTTGCATACTGCTCTTGTTTCTTCTACCCAGCGGACAACGAACAGCTCTAAACCACTTGGTTTGACAACGGTATCTTGATGGTTAGCACGCTGTTCAAGTTGTAGGACTTTGCGTGCTCGCGCCACGTATGGCGCGAGCACGGCGTTGATTTGTGTTGACATTTTCACCCTGGTACCAAGCCGGGCATACCTGCCTGGAGAGGCAGGGCGACGGTAAAGGGTCGCCCCTACATTTCGGTTTTTATTGCCTCCATACTATAGTTGTTAGTTGGAACGTATGTCAAGGTACCAGGGCTGGGATCCACTCATAATTCCTGTGGCGGGCCTGCGGCGCGCTTGGAGAAGAGAGAAAAGGGCGAGGACACCTCGCGCTCCGGCAGGGGGCGAAGCCCCCTGCACCCCAGTTATGAGTGGATGTCAGACTAGGGGCTCTGCTCAACGAAAGTTGCTGGCGTGGCCGGTCGCCCATTCGCGGAAGGTGCGCGCTGGCTTTCCGATGACCTCTTTCATCGTTGGGGAGACCAGTTCCGATGCCTGTACCCTGGGACCTCGCGCTGGAGAACGATCTAGTGGTTTGTTTCGATCAAGTGCAGCAGTTCCTTTATGGTAAAGGGTTTGCGCAGCACGTGTACGCGTGGGAAGCGGGAGCGTACCTCTTCGAGCTGGCTTTCACTCGCGGCGGATATGACGATGATTGGGAGGGTCTCCGGGGAGATAGTGCGGTGGAGGTAGTCGATGACTGCCGCACCGGACAGCATGCCTGGAAGCAAGAGGTCAATAATCACCAGGTCGTAAGGCGGTGGTTCGTGCTGATCGCGGTCGAGGAAGAGTCTTTCCACAAGAGAATGACCGAAGACATGTGGGTAGACCTGGTGCCCGGCGATCTCCAGCGCGGTTGTCAGGTAGTCGCTGATGACGTGGTTGTCCTCGAGCAGTCCGATCTTCATCCAGTGGTTTCCTCTCCAGAGGGGGTTTTCTACAGTTCTCCTGGTGCCACTATAGCGGATGGGCTGGCAAAAGTCAACGTGGCGCGAACTTACTGGTACTGCGCTGCTTGCATCAAGCTGATTTCTCTCGTTGTTCCTCCTCCGGCGCGGTGAAGTGGATCTCCAGCGCTTTGTTGACGAAGCGGGCCAACTTTGCCTCCTGGTTCGCCAGCATAGAAGGGAGTGTAATGTCACGTTTGAAGGTACCGATTTCGATGATCATCTCGTCGCCTTTTTTGGTCATGAGCACTTTGTCCATTTCCACGTGTGGTAGAGGGAGACGGAGCACGTAGGTGTCGCCGACGCGGGTCACTTCCTGTACCTGGCCACGATAGAAGATGTGTGTGGGGTCCTGGTCGCCGAAGATGGTCTGAGCCAGGTCAGTGAGTTGGGGAATGCCGATGATCTCGTGGGAGTAGTAGGGAACCTCCCAGATGGGCAGCGGCGCAAAGGTCTGGTGAATTTGCTGGCGCAGCTTCTCCTGATTGTAATAGATCTCCTGCATGAAGGTATCTTGATAATTGCCCGGCTGGATGACGCGGTTGCAAATGACGCTATCAATGGGATAGCCGAAGAGGGCGAGGTAGGTTTCAGCGCGCAATGCCTCTTTGATGACCATGCGTTCGGGATTGACGACAGGACGATAGGAACTGATGTCGGGATTGCTTAATACACCACGCAGGGTTTTGACACGCTCGCTCATGGTCTGCACGGCATCGAGTATTTCGACGGAAGGCACAAAGGCTTTGATAAGCGGCCGGGCAAGGTTGAGGGCGCTGCTGCCGGTGATGCGCTGGGCATACCACTGGAAGGTATCGGGCATGCTGAGGAGTCGCACGGTCTCGCCGGTGGGAGCGGCATCGATGATAACCACTTCGAAGTTGTTGTCGCGAGCGTTACGATAGATGTTGGTGAGGCCGACAATTTCATCCATGCCAGGAATGAGGGCCAGCTCTTCTGCCATGACCGCGTCCATGCCCTGCTTGCGCAGCACTTTGCTCATCGCGTCCTGCACTTTGCTCCAACCACGACGCATCTCGTCCAGTACGTTGACTTCCTGCGCCCAGAGGTTGGCTGATAATGGTTTAGGGTCCGAGGCAAGCTGGGTATTCAAACAATCGGCGAGGCTGTGAGCCAGGTCGGTACTCACGACGAGTGTACGTTTACCCAGCAGGGCAGAGCGCACTGCCGTGGCCGCGGCGACGGTTGTTTTGCCGACGCCGCCTTTTCCAAGGTAGAGTATTATACGCATAGTCATCCTTACTTTTCAAACAGTTTTCAGGGCTTGTTATCTCTATGTACGTAAATTCGCGGCTTTTGGTTATAAGCTGGGATTATTTGTACCTACTCAGGACTCCTCACCACCTGCGGTGGTTCACAAGAGCGAGCCGCTGGAGGCGGCGAGGAATCAGGCACTTGAGTAGGTACCTGGCGCCGTAAAAAAGCCTGGCACCCGCAAGGGGTGCCACTACATTTATGATTGAGAGATTATATTGTGATGGAGCGGCTCTCCAGGGGTGCCAGGCTGGATCTATGTCAAGCGCCAGGTTTTAGGGTTCCAATTTGCCGCTGATGACCAGCAGCTTGAGGAACTCCAGGTGGCGCACTACCTCAACGCGATCACTGCCGCCGCTCTGATACCACTGGCGAAGCCAGAGTAACGAGGCAATTTCATCAGTCGTGAAACCGCACTGGACCAGGGTTTCCATTTCGCTTGCAGCGGTCTCTGTGTTTTGTACCATCTCAAGTGGTTGCGTCTGCGGATTCATTGATAATACCTTCTTCCTCGCAGCGAGGCTCCTCTCACTGCATTTGCCCGCCGTTGTCTCGACTCGTTTCTTGCCGCTCGTCTACCTAATCGGGTCCTTCACTGTAGTAGACGCACGAACCTATACTTTTTCAAATATCAATTTCCTCAACACTCTGTCTACTTATCTTATTCTTTACATACTAAGCATAAGCGGTAACAAGTGCTGTGTCTATCTAGCAGACAACTCTAGAACTGTGAAATACATCACGAATGGATCTCATTCATGATGCTGTATATACGTTTGGAAGGCCACAAAAGTTCTAAGTTAAGAGCAGGGAAATTTCACAGTAAGTTGAGAACTGGTGTAGTGGCGATAAAAAATCCTTCCCCTATATATATTAACGCGGAGGAGTTACAAATTGGGGCATCATGGCACCCGCCGGTTCTCATGACACCCGCAAGGGCATCATGGCACCCGCAAGGGGTGCCACTACTATACTGCGCTCCGGTGGGCCCTGCCATGCCGCTATCCACGCTCGAAGCAAAAAATGAATACAACCGGCATCTATGGGAGCGCGGCCAGATATGATATACTCTGCTTGTAGGAAGCCCTTGCGCAGTTTTCTCCCTATTCGCCTGGAAGGAGAGCGCGATGTCCCTGGGTCAAGCAGAGAAGCTGCTGCTCTTTTTTTCTTATGCGCGGCAGGACAGGGGACTGCGGGATAAGCTAGAGGAACACCTGAGCAATTTAAAATATCGCGAACTCATCACGACATGGCATATACGAGAGATTGGCGCCGGTGAAGACTGGCAGCAGCAGGTTGACATACACCTCGAGAGCGCCCACATAATTCTCCTGTTGATCAGTTCCTCCTTTATGGCCTCGCAGTATTGTTATAGTACGGAAATGACGCGAGCGATGGAGCGCCACCAGCAAGGCAAGGCGCGTGTCATCCCTGTCCTGTTGCGCCCCGTGCTTTTTACAGGCGCTCCATTTGCCATGCTCAAAGTGTTGCCCTCCAACGGGAAACCGGTGGCGAGCTGGCGCAACCGCGATAGCGCCTTCGTGGATATCGCGCTGGGCATTGAGCGCGTGGTGCGAGAGGAGGCGACGAAAAGCACGCAGGTCTACCAGCCAGGACAGCCTTTTGGGTCGCAGCAATATCAACCCACGGTTCCAGCATCACCCTATGGTGCGCCTTCCCAGCAGCCGATCCCGCCAACATCGTATGGATCGCAGCCTTACGGGGGAACGCCACAACCCCCTTACCCTTACAGCGTGTCTCCACCTCCGCCTCCACAGCAAATACTGCAGGGTCCGCCACTTCCGATGAAACGCCAGGGCAGCCGTGCCGGTCTTATCGTGGGCGTGGTGCTGCTCGTGCTGGTCATAGTCTTCACAGGCATCTTTTTTGTGCTTCGCAGTCCCAGCAGCTCTCCTGTGCCCACCTTCCCCGGTGTTCTAGCCATCGCCGTCGCGCTGCTGGGGACACTGGTCGCTATTCTCCTCATAATTGTATGGCGAAGAATCATTCACGCCCACCGACGCGTGAAAGTGATAGAGGAAGCCGAGCAGCAGCAGCGAGAAGAAGCCCGCAGGCTCGAACAAGAGGAAGTTGAACAGCAGCGGCGGGAAGAAGCTCGCAAGCGCAAGCGAGAAGAAGACTATTATGAGCAGGCGCTGCAAGCCTATGATCGGTCGCCGCACCTCGATCCCCTGGCTCGTAGAGGAAAGGGGAATGCGCTTGCCGCGCTCGGACGCTATGACGAGGCGCTGCAATCATTGCGGCTATCAGCAGTGTTGGATCCTCGCGCTGCTACGTACGCTCGCATAGGTGACGTCCACCTGGCGTTGAGGCGATATAGCGATGCCGCAGCCGCGTACGAGCGGGCCATTGCGCTTGATCCCCAGTTCGCCCCCGCGTTCGCTTCCCTGGGCGATGCCCTGGAGCAGTTGGGGCGAACGCGGGAGGCCGAGCAGGCTCGCGAGCAGGCGAAGCAACTGGAGTAGCTGTAGGGGCGAGGGTGGGGTAGAGCGGATGGGAGGGCCTTCATGGTCGCCCGTCGTCCCTGCATATGCCTTCGACGGTGTCATTGGTCCAGGCGATGTGGCCGACACGGGCGGCCATAAAGGCCCCCACCCCGCCTCTCATCCACTCCCGCCCCTACAGAATCGTGGATGCCTATTGGGCGACGGCAAGCGTCGCCCTTACATATTCTTATGAATTACGCACGACAATATTGACCAGGCGCCCCGGCACGTAGATGATGTTGCGCACGGTGGCATCACCGATGAAGGAGGCAACACGCGGATTGTCCAGCGCCAGGCTACGGACCTCGTCCTCGGTAATGCCGGTGGGAACTTCGATGCGCTCGCGCACTTTGCCGTTGACCTGCACGACCAGTGTGAAGGTTTCGTCTCGCGTCAGCGTCTCGTCATAGGTCGGCCAACTGGTCAGGTGAATACTGCCGCTGTGGCCTGTCATGTGCCACAGTTCTTCGGCAATGTGCGGCGCCATGGGGGCCAGCAGTTGCATCATCGTCTCCTGTGTATTGCGGAAGGCAGCGCTGCGTGCCACCGGCTCCTTTTGCTGCTTGATCAACGCATTGTTGCACTCCATCAGCGCGGCCAGGGCCGTGTTGAAGTGGAAAACGCTCAGGTCTTCGGTGACGCGCTTGATGGTCTTGTTGCGCAGGCGCTCGATGGCACTGCTTTCACTCGTCTCCTTGCTGCTCACCAGACCCGGTGTCCAGGACTCATTGACCAGGCTCCAGAAGCGGTTCAGGAAGCGCCAGACGCCTTCCAGGTTTTCGGCTTTGAAGGACCCGCCCTGGTCGAAGGGCCCCATGAACATCATGTAGCAGCGCACGGTGTCCGCACCATACTTCTCGACGTATGCGTCGGGAGCCTCGACGTTGCCGCGCGACTTCGACATTTTTTGACCATCTGGGCCCAGGACGATACCCTGGTGGAACAGGCGCAAGAATGGTTCTCCGAAATGCAGGTGACCCATGTCACGCAGCGCTTTGACAAAGAAGCGAGCGTACAGCAGGTGCATTAC
>WNGQ01000220.1_pt1 | contig 59666 bp, 64 predicted proteins | sample 5407661 | NCBI WGS metagenome assembly WNGQ01 (sample SAMN13153382, study PRJNA577476) | soil metagenome | isolation source: 60 cm soil or saprolite under Garry oak tree replicate 2 | place: USA:California | collected 2016-06-15
CCCGAGCATCTTGTCGAGCACGAACAACCTTGCCTCCCGAGCCTGCTCGAGAGCCTGGGCCATGATCTCGTGGGTCAGGCCCTTGATCTTGATGTCCATCTGCAGGGCAGTGATCCCGTCGCGCGTGCCGGCGACCTTGAAGTCCATGTCACCGAGCACGTCCTCGACGCCCTGGATGTCGGTCAGCACGGCAAACCGGCCTTCCCGAGTCACCAGGCCCATCGCGATGCCTGCAACCGGAGACTTGATGGGAACGCCCGCGTCCATCAACGCGAGAGTCGATCCACACACAGAAGCCATCGACGTGGAACCGTTCGAGCTCAGGATCTCAGAGACCAACCGGATCGTGTAAGGCCAGTCCTCGACCGGCGGGATGACGGCGAGCAGCGCCCGTTCGGCGAGCGCGCCGTGGCCGATCTCGCGACGGCCCGGGCCGCGGAGCGGCCGCGCCTCCCCGACCGAGAACGGCGGGAAGTTGTAGTGGTGCATGTAGCGCTTGAACTCCTCGGCCGTAAGCCCGTCCAGCTTCTGCTGGTCGGACATCGCGCCGAGCGTGGCGATGGTCAGCGCCTGCGTCTGGCCCCGCGTGAACAGGCCTGACCCGTGCGTTCGCGGCAGCACGCCGACCTCGACGGTGATGGGGCGCACGTCCTTCAGGCCTCGACCGTCGACACGAATCCCCTCCTCGACGACGCGTTGGCGTACGCGGTCTTTGACCGCTTTGTCGAAGAGCTTGCCGATGATGTCGATGTGCTCGGGGAAGCGCTCGCCGAGCTCGATGATCGTCTTCGTGCGGAGCTCGTCGACTGCGCTCTCACGCGCTGCCTTGTCGGCGCTGTACAGCACCTGGTCGAGACGAAGCGCCAGGTACTCGCCGACGATCTCCTGCATCTGCTCCGGGTAGCCGAACGAGATCCACTCGCGCTTCTCGAGCCCGACCTGCCGCTGGAGGTCCAGCTGGGCGTCGCAGATCCGCTTGATCTCTTCGTGCGCGGTCGCGAGCGCATCGAGCACGACCTGCTCGCTGACGCCTCGGGCCCCCGCCTCGACCATCAGGATCGCGTCGGCGGTGCCGGCCACGACCAGGTCGAGCTCCGATTCGCCCATCTGCGACATCGGTGGGTTGACGACGACCTTGCCGTCCAGGTAGCCCATGCGGACCGCTCCGACCGGGCCCTGGAACGGGATGTCCGAGATCACCAGCGCGGTCGACGCGCCGTTGATGCTCAGGATCGTCGGATCGTTCTCCTGGTCGACCGAGAGCACGGTCGAGATGACCTGCACGTCGAGCCTGAACCCGTCTGGAAAGAGCGGGCGCAGCGGCCGGTCGGTCAGCCGAGAGGCCAGGATCGCCTGCTCGCTGGGCCTGCCCTCACGGCGCATGAAAGCGCCGGGGATCTTGCCGGCCGCGTAGAGCTTCTCCTCGTAATCGCACGTGAGCGGGAAAAAGTCGATTCCCTCTCGCGGCTCGTTGGCCATGACGGCGGTGCTGAGCACCACGGTGTCTCCCTGACGGATGACGACCGCCCCGTTTGCCTGTTCCGCAACACGACCGGTCTCGATTGAGATCCGCCGCCCGGCGACTTCTACGTTTTTCGTGACTGCTGCCACGCCAATACCTCCAGATATGTGGGAGGAACCCGGCGGTGCGTCCCGTTGGGTCAGTTTCCTAGCAGCTGCCGCTTAGTTCGCAAAGAACTGAGAGAAAGCTTCTAAGAGGCTGACCCGCGCTACCGTGCTGGGTCCTCCCGGTTATTTTTTGGAGCGCCCTGCGCGCGCCCGGCGTTATCTCCTGATCCCGAGCTTGGCGACGAGGGCGCGATAGCGCTCCACGTCGGTGTCCCTCAGGTAGTTGAGCAGACGCCGTTGCTTGCCGACCAGGAGAAGGAGGCCGCGGCGGGAGTGGTGGTCTTTGGCGTGCGTCTTCAGGTGCTCGGTGAGCTCCCGGATTCGAGCGGTGGAGAGCGCGACCTGGACCTCGGGGGAACCGGTGTCGTGGTCGGCGCGTCTGTATTCCGCGATCAGCTTGCCCTTGACTTTTCTCTCTTCTGCCAAACTCGCCCGCAAGTATACGGGGGACTCAATCCCGGACGTATTCGACGGAGCCGTCCGATCTCGGATCGGCGCCTGCGCGCCAGGCTCTCGGACCATCGACCACGAGCGCTTGTGCGTGACCGAAGGTGTGGTGTCGGGGCGGCATGAGCTTCACCCGGCGGTCGTCCCTCGCCATCTGCGCGGCGCCCGGATAGTCGGCCTCGACCGCCAGCGTCTCGCCGTCGACCAGGATCGCCTTGCGCGGCCGCGCCACGGCCTCCGCCGGATCGAGCACTTCGTCGACCAGGTTGCGCAGGACCTGGACCTGGAGCTGCGGCTGCCGCTCGCCGCCCATGGTGCCGAATGCCGCCCACGGCCTGCCGCCACGCGACGCCATCGCCGGAATCAGGGTGTGCATCGTCCGCTTCTTCGGCTCGAGCCTGTTGACGTGGTCAGGGTCGAGCTTGAAGTACGCGCCGCGATTCTGGAGCAGCATCCCAGTGCCTTCGGCCACGACGCCCGAGCCGAAGTCATAGGCCACGCTCTGGATCAGCGAGACCAAGTTGCCATGCTCGTCCGCCGCGCAGAGATAGATGGTGTCCCCCCCTCGAGGCGTGGTGTCCACCCCGCCTGCCGTCGCGGCCTGCGGATTCAGGAACAGGTCAGTCGGCGCCGCAGCGAAATCAGGGTCGGTGATGTAACGACCACGTCGCGGTAGGCGAATGCGATCGGCTCCACCCACTGCGAGCGGTGCAGGCCGAGGTCCTGCCGCGTGATCAGCCCGTCGCGCTGCTTGATCGCCGCCACGAGAGCCGCGCCGATCTCGCCGCGATAGAAGCCGTTGATCCCGTGGCGGGCGATGTCGCGCAAAGTGGAGGCGAGGTCGGGGTTTCGAAGCAACATCCCGGCCTCCATCGGCGGATACAGCGCGTAGGTCGAGCGCTCGCGTCCAAGCCAGTCCGCCGCGCGCTTCAAGTGCTCGGACAGGTCAGGCGTGATCAAGTATCCGCCTTCGGCGAGCGCGGCGGCCGGCTCCAGGACCGCGCCCAGACCGAAGCTGCCGAACCGCTCGAGTAGACGTCCCCATGCCTCGACCGTGCCCGGCACCGTGACAGAGAGGATCCCTCGCGCCGGCATGGTCTCGTGACCTTGCGCCCGCACCGCCTCGATGGTCGCCAGCTCGCCCGAACGTCCCGCCCCTATCAACCCGACCGGCGCAGACTCGCCCGCGGGCCAGATGATCGCCATCAGGTCACCACCGACCGAAGTCATGTGCGGATACACGACGCAGAGCACCGCATCCGCCGCGATCGCGGCGTCGATGGCGTTGCCGCCATCACGCAGGATCTGAGCCCCGACCTCCGACGTGAGGTGATGCGGGGTCGCGATGACCCCGACGGTCAACGTGGAGTGATGAACTCGATCGCGCCCGGCTGGATCTCGAAGAGAGCGGGGAGGAAACCGACCGCTTCGCCGTCGATGTCGATTCGCACCTTTTCCGGCGACGACACCGACACGCGCTTGCCGTACATGAGCTCCATTTTGGGGTTCGTCTGGTCGAGATGTCGCCCGCTGCGGATGTCGCTCATGCCGCGGATCGTCTCGATCTTGCCTGCGTTCTTGATCAAGACCACGTCGAACACCCCATCTGTCGGCGACGCCGAGGGCGCCATCTGCATGCCGCCACCGAAGAACTGACAGTTGGCGATGACGATCTGCTGCGCCTTCGGGATGTCGTGGGTGACGCCGTCGACGTTGATCGACATCGGCTTGTTCTTGAATCGCATCAGGGCACGCAAGCCGCCGATCGTGTAAGCGGCGCTCCCGAATTTTCTGGTCCCGTTCCCGACCAGGTACACGACGTCTCCGCCAAGCCCCGCATCCGCGATATTGATGAAATGGCGCACCGCGGTTCCGCCGTCAGCGGTCGTGAAGGTCACACAGCCGGCGTCGAGGCGCCGCACCATCCCCGTGCGCAGCACGTCGACCGCTTGCTTCGGATCGTTCGGGATTCGCAGCGTGCGCCGGAAGTCACCACCGGTGCCGAGCGGGACCATCGCCATCTTGCTGCTCGTGGGCAGCGGCGCCCCGTTGCGGAAGAAGCCGTTGACGACCTCATTCAGCGTGCCGTCACCGCCCACCGCCACCACCACCGGCCGCGACTCGCGCACCGCCTGCTGCGTGATCTCGGTGGCCTCGCCCGGACGCGTCGTGAACTTGACCTCATACGGCAGGCCGCTCGAAGGCAGCCACGACTCGACAGCTCCCCACTCGCGTCCTGCCTTCCCCGCACCCGATGCGGGGTTGACGACGAACAGGATTGCCGCCCCGGGCCGGGCGCCTATCGGGAGCCTCCCACAGCACGCGGGTTCATGATTCCTTCAGGATCGATTCCCGCTTTCACCGCTCGCCACACGCGCATCCAGCCTCCCAGCTCGTCGGCGACCCACCTCGCCCTGGCCCGACCCACACCGTGGTGATGTGTGATGGTTGCGCCAAGCTCCAGCGCCGCCGTCATTGCGCCTTCCCAGGCGCGACCATACGCCATGCGGGCCGCCTCTTCATCCTCGCCGGAGCCGCCGAACGTGAAATACGCGCAGCAGCCCTGCTCGTATGCATGACTGAAGTGGCATAACGCCACCGGGCCGACGGCTATTGCGGCCTTGACCCTGGCGTGAAGCGCCGGCAGGACCGTCCACGATGCTGCGACCTCGATCACGTCGAGGAACGAACCTGCCGGCTCGAGAAAAGTCTTCAGCAGATCGGCCGAGATGTCGAAGCGGTGTCGCTGCCAGCGTTCCCAGGGCTCCCCGCCCAGATCGCGCCCCTGGCCCGCGAATCGCTTGACGGCGACCGCCTGCGCCTCTGCCACGTCGCTCAGGCCCGCGACCGCGACGACGAGGACGCACTCGCCAGGGTCCAGCGCGTAGCGATTGAACGTCGTGTCCTCCGCGTCGTAAAGGCGCATGACGAACGGTTTGAGGCCGGCCTGCATGATCGATCGCATGCACTCGAGACCTGCCTCGATGTCGGGGAAGGCGTAACCCTTTCCGATCGTCTTCTCAGGCAGGTGATGCACGCGCAACACCGCCTCGACGACGATGCCGAGCCCGCCTTCCGCTCCCACCCACAGCTCGTGCAGCGCCGGCCCGAGGGCGGAGCGCGGACCCGGGCGCGGCGCCGCGTAGGTTCCGTCAGGAAGGACCACGCCAAGCCCCAGCACCATGTCTTCGATGTTTCCGAAGTAGCTCGACTGCTGGCCCGACGACCGCGTTGCGATGAGGCCACCGATCGTGGTGCCCGGCAGGGAGCTCGGATAGTGGCCCAGCGTCATGCCCCTGGCGTTGAGCTGCTGCTCCAGCGCATAGCCGTTGACGCCCGCCTCGCAGCGGCAGATCAGGTTGGTCTCGTCGACCGCGAGCACGCGGTCAAAAGCACCCATGTCCACCACGAGCTCGCCCGCCGCCGGCGACAGCGCGCCGCACATCCCGGTCGCGCCGCCCATCGGCGTCACAGCGACCTTGTGCGCCGAAGCCCACGCGAGAAGTGCTGACAGCTGCGCCCTGTCGGAAGGGCGACCCACGACCACGCTGTCCCGCACCGTGCCGGCCCGCTCTTCCATGATCGATAGCGGCCACAGGTCGCGCACGGGCCGCTCGTCGACGCCACTTGCGCCAAGCAGCTTCTCGAGCTCCGCCCTCATGTTTCCCTGGCCGCATTTCGGCCGGCAAGCCAACCGGTGAGGATCGGGACCCCGAAACCGCACGGACCGCTGTAGTCGTAGCCCCCGAGCACGGCGCCGGCGGCGTACAGGTTGGCGTAGGGAACCTCACCGCCCTCGCCGATCGGGCGCAGCAGTCTGTCGGTCATGAGGCCGAGGCGCATCTCCTCGGCGGCGTCGAGGTATTTGAGGTGGTGCAGCCGGGTGCCCATGCCTGCGGCCGGTTCGCCATCGTGAAAAACGCCAAGCCCGAGGAGCGGCTCCGTCGTCTCCCGACCCGCGCGCAGCCCACCCCCGATGTGCCGCCCGGTGGCCAGCACGAACGCATCGGCGTGATAGGTCTTGCCGGCGGCCCGTGCCGCGGTGATCCGGCTCCCCGATGTCTCGAATGACGTGATCTCGCCCACGACCACGCCCAGCGAGATCGCCTGCTGGAGCCGCTATCCATGCGGCGACGGCGGCGAGGCGAGCAGCTCGAATCCGTCGGCCGGCAGGTTGGTGAAGCCGGGCGGATAAGCAATCGCGGCGCCGCGAGCGCGCGGCGACGGCGCCCGGCGCCCGTAGAGGTCGGTGAGGGCGGCGCCGGGCGGGAGGTCTGCGATCGTCACGTCTTCGGCGAAGGCCTCGATGCCGTGCATCTCCTTCAGAGCCTGCGCGGTGGATGCGGCGTCGTAGTCGCCAACCTGCGGCACCCCGATGACGGCGACGCGCTTGCCGCTCAACGCTCCCAGCTCTCCTGGTGCCACGGACTCGGGCACGACGTTGGCCGGCCGGGCGAGTCCGTGGATGTCGGAGTAGAGGCCACGCCTTCGCCAGCTGCCTTCGAACTTGAGACCTTCCTTGCCGAGCGCGAGCTGGAGCGACGAGACGGCCGTGTCGAGCTCGGTCGCCAGGCCGACGACATCCATGCCGAGCCTCGCAAGCGGGTGATGAGGTGAGCCGAGGATCGAGCCGATGTCGTCGACTATCTCCATCCCACCCGCATAGAGTGCAGTCGCACCCGGTGCACGCGCGACGACGGTCACGTCGGCGCGGTCGCGGCGCGCCGCGAGTGCGCTGCAGTAGCCGGCGATGCCTCCGCCGATGACGAGGACTCTGGTCAACGATCCACGATGCGACGCGTGTCGGCGACGTCTTGCTTGAGCTGCTGGACCAGCTCGTCGGGCGACGCGAACTTGATGTCTGGGTGCAGGTAGCGGATGAAGCTCAGCTCGAGGCGCTGCTGGTACAGATCGCCCTCGAAATCGAGAAGGAACGCCTCGACCCGGAGCTGCGTGCCGCCGAACGTGGGACGGTACCCGACTGAGAGCGCGGCGACGAAATCCCCTTCCGGTGCGCGCACCCGTCCCGCGTAGGCGCCCAGGGCGGGGACCAGCTTGTTCGGCTCGATGCCGATGTTTGCGGTCGGGAAGCCGAGCCTCCGCCCCACCTGGTCTCCGGCCTCCACGGGACCCGACATCGAGTATTGGCGTCCCAGCAGCTTGTTGGCCTCGTCAACCGCGCCGCTGGTGACGAGCCTTCGAATCTCGGAACTGTGCAGCTCACGGCCGTCGATCTTGAAGGGAGGAACCACCTCGACGTCATGTCCGTGGCCGCGCAGCCAGTCGGCGTTCCCGGTGCGACCGCGGCCGAAGGCGAAGTCGAAGCCGATCACCCAGCGGCGGATGTCCATTGCAGCGGCCAGGCGGTCGATGAACTCTTGAGGAGACAGCTGGGACAGCTCGCGGTCGAATCGGATCACGATCCCGTGTTCGATCCCTGCCTTGTCGATCAAGGCCAGCTTCTCCTGAAGCGTGGTGATCGAGGATGGGCAGTTGGCAGGGTCGAGCACGCAGCGGGGGTGGGGCTCAAACGTGATGAGGGCGGATGCTCCATCCACCTCGGCGGCAGCGCGGGTCGTGTGGCCGATGACGTCGAGGTGGCCCAGGTGCACTCCGTCAAAGCTTCCGACGGTCAGCGCCACCCGCCCGATCGGACTGGCCGGAAGTCCGAGATGGACCTTCAGCTCAGCACCTTGGATCCCCGCGAAATCGGCGGCTTCGCCGAGATTTCGCGGGGGCCCCTATCTGTCAACTCAGCACTTTTTCCGGTACGAACGTCCTCCGCAGCGGATCGGCGTGGCCGAGCGCGACGAGCCGGCCCTCGGCGTCGTGGGCCCTCACGGGGCCGGGTCCGGGTTCCGGGACGACGCGCACGGCGCGCCCCTGCCGCACCTGGGTTTCCTGCTCGACGTTGAGCCTGACCCGCTCCATGTCCGGCAGTATGACCTCCGCCGGAAGGAGCCGGTCCCTGACCGCCTCGGCCGTGCCCAGCTCGGCAATCCGCACCGCGCTCTCCGACATCAGCGGCCCATAGGTGGTGCGAACGAGCGAGCCGAGATAGCCTCCGACGCCCAACCGCTCCCCGAGATCCCGCGCAATCGAGCGGAGGTACGTCCCGCTCCCGCAGCGGACCTCAACTCTCGCAGTTGCGTCAGGTCCCGGTTGAAATTCGAGCAGCTTGATCGCGTAGACCTCCACCTCGCGCGGGGCCGGGCGTGAGCGTTCGCCACCTCTGGCCAGGCTGTAGGAGCGCCTGCCATCGACCTTGACCGCCGAGTACGCGGGCGGGCGCTGCTGGATCAGGCCGACAAAGCCGGTCAGCGCCGCTTCGACGTCAGATCGCGAGATCGCGCTCGGGTCGGCGGCCGGCTCGGGCTCGCCTTCGGCGTCATCAGTAGCCGTGACGCTGCCGAGCCTGATGTCGGCCACGTACGTCTTGGGCAGCTTGAGAGCGAACTCGGCGAGGCGGGTGGCGGACTCGAACAAGATCGGAAGCACGCCGGTGGCCAGCGGATCCAGCGTGCCGGCGTGGCCGACCCGGTGCGCTCCGGTCAGCAGGCGCAACCGGTGTACTACCGAGAAAGAAGTCTCGCCTGCAGGCTTGTCGACGTTCAGGACGCCGCTTTCGAAACGCGGACCTTCAGTGTTGCGTCGAGGCGGCAAGGATCGCCTCCATGGCAGCCGCAAGCACGATCTTCATGGACTCGTCCATCGGTCGTTCGATCTCGGCGCCCGCGGCGCGGATGTGTCCCCCACCTCCAAACGACGCGCAGAGCGCGGCGGCGTCGACCGCACCGCGGCTCCGGACGCTGATCTTGGTGAGGTCGCCAGTCACTTCCTTGAATAGGATCGCGAGCTCGAGCCCGGCGATGCTGTTGAGCGTGTCGATGATGCCCTCTGACTCCGCCATGGCGGCATTGGCCTCTTTCAGCATGCGTCGTGTCACCTTCGCCCAGGCCAGCCGGCCGTCCATCTCCACCCGCATGGTGGCAAGGGCCAGGCCGCTGAGCTTGAGCGTCGTCTCGGGCCGCATCTTGTAGACCTGCGTCGCGATGTGTCCGGGATCGGCGCCGAGGCGGGCGAGTCGCGCCGCATCCTCGAGTGCCCTCGGCGTCGTGTTCTCGTGTCGAAAACCGCCGGTGTCGGTGAGCAGGGCGACGTACAGGTTGGTGGCGATGCTCGGCGTGATCGGGAACCCGAATGCGTCGAGCATCTCGATGACCATCTGACCCACAGCGGACGCGTTGGGATCGATGACGTTGATGTCCCCGAATCTCGTGTTCGACGGATGGTGGTCGACGTTGATGATCGTCGCGTGTGAGGCGATGCGCCTGACCGCGCCGCCCGAACGCTCGAGGTTGCCGGAGTCGAAGAAGAACACGAGCTGCGGGTCGACGCCGTGCGGCGGCTCGGCCTGAATGTCGTCGATGCCCGGCAGGAACGCGTACATGGGCGGCAGCGGCGGCGGCACGAGGACCCAGACGTCCTTGCCCTGCGAGCGGAGAGCTTCTGCAAACGCGAGGCTGCATCCGAGCGTGTCGCCGTCGGCATCCTTGTGACCGAAGATCAGGATCTCCTGGTTCGCGTGAATGAGGTCCTTGATCTCCTCGTACAGGTGTGGCTGGTCCCGAGTCGCGGTCGCTATGGCGTTGGTTCCTCCTCTTCCGAGACACCATGCTGCAGGACTTCTTTCAACAGTTCCGAGATGTGGACGCTGTATTCGATCGACGGGTCGAGCTCGAAGCGCAGCTCAGGCGAGAACTTCAGGTTTTGCAGGCGCCGTCCCAGCTCGTGGCGGATCAAACCCTTGGCTGAGACAAGACCCTTGATCGACACCTTCTGCTCGTCCGGGTTGCCCAGCACGGAAACGCGAACGCGCGCCTGGCGCAGGTCGGACGACATGCGCACCGCGGTGATGCTCACGAACCCGATGCGGGGATCCTTGAGATCACGCCGGATGATGGACATGATCTCCTCGCGCACCTGCTCCCCCACTTTATCCGCGCGGTAGCTGGTCATCTCGACCACCGCCTTTATTTGAAATTGCGGTCCCCGCGAAATCTCGCCGAAAGACCCGCCCAGCGGCCCGATTTCGTGGGGACAAAGCGAGCCCACGCTCGCTTAAATTTCTTCCCGCTCGAGTCGGTACGTCTCCATCGTGTCACCAGGCTGGAAGTCTTCCCAGCCCTCGAGCCCGATGCCGCATTCCTGGCCGGCCGGCATCTCGCGCACGTCCTCCTTGAAGTGCCTGAGGGAGCTGATCCGGCCCTCGAAGAGCTGCTCTCGGCCTCGGAAAAGCTTGACCCAGCCTCCACGGCTGACTTTGCCCTCCAGAACGCGGCTTCCGGCGATGACTCCGATGCGCGGAATCTTGATCGGGGTGATGACCTCGACCCTGCCCTCGCGGATCTGACGGTAGGTGGGCTCGCGCAGGCCCTTGGCCGCGCGCTCCACGTCCTCGGTCAGCTTGTAGATCACGTCGTAGTACCGAACCTCGACCTTCGCGCGCTCTGCGGCTGCCGTGCTGGCCGGCGTCGGCTTGAGGTTGAAGCAGACGATGATCGCGCTCGAAACGCCGGCGAGCAGCAGGTCGGAGTCGCTCACGGCGCCGACGCCCTGGCCGACGATCTTGATCGCAACCACCGGGTCTTCGATCTTCTGCAGCGCCGCAAGCACGGCTTCGAGCGTGCCCTGCGCATCGGCCTTGACCACCAGGCTGAGCTCTTTGACCTCGCCTTCCTTGGCGCGCCGGGCGAGGTCTTCGAGCGTGATCCTCGGCGTCACGTCTCGGGCCGCCTCCTGCGCGCGCTTCTCTCCGAGCTTGGTCAGCGCGATCTGGCGTGCAGCTTTTTCCGATCCGACGACCTGGAAGATGTCGCCGGCCTGGGGCACCTCACTCATGCCGGAGACCACCACCGGGGTCGCCGGCCCGGCCTCCATCACGCTCCGACCGCGGTCGTCGGCGAGTGCGCGCACCCGGCCGTAGATGTGCCCGCAGACGAAGTCGTCGCCGACTTTGAGGGTGCCTGCCTGAACGAGGACCGTCGCGACTGGACCGCGACCGCGCTCGAGGTGGGCGTCGACGATCGTCCCGATCGCGTTGCGGTCGGGGTTCGCCTTGAGCTCCAGGATGTCGGACGAGAGGACGATGGTCGTCAGCAGGTCGTCGATCCCCTTTCCGGTCTTGGCGCTGAGGTGCACGCATTCGTGCTCGCCGCCGTAGTGGCGGGTGACGATTCCCTGCTCGACCAGCTGCTGGTGGACCCGATCGACGTTGGCGTTGTCCTTGTCGATCTTGTTGATGGCCACGATGATCGGCACCCTCGCGGCCCTTGCGTGGTGGATCGCCTCGATCGTCTGGGGCATCACGCCGTCGTCGGCCGCGACGACCAGGACGACCAGGTCGGTCACCTGGGCGCCTCGAGCGCGCATCGCGGTGAACGCCTCGTGGCCGGGCGTGTCGATGAAGACGACCGGATGCGCGTCTGCGGTTTCGATCTTGTACGCGCCGATCCGCTGCGTGATGCCTCCCGCCTCTCCCGCCGCCACGTGGGTCTGGCGGATCGCGTCGAGGATCGACGTCTTGCCGTGGTCGACGTGGCCCAGCACGGTCACGATCGGCGGGCGGGGCTTGAGCTTGGCGGGGTCCTCGTTGGCAAGTGAGAAGAGCTCTTCGCGAGAGGTCGTGACGACGTCGCCCTCGCCCTCGGCGGACTCGACCGCCACCACGTCCTCGCTGGCGACGGGCTCGACTGTGAAGCCGAACTCGTCGGCCACTATCTCAGCCGTGGCGAAGTCGATGACCTGGTTGATCGTGGCGAGGATCTTCGAAGCCATCAGCTTCTTGATCACCTCGACCGGGCTCACGCCGAGCTTCTCCCCAAGGTCCTTGACCGAAAGGGTCGGCGGCAAGACCACGCGGCGGTCGCCGTTGGTCTCGATCTTGGTGACGGTGGCGGGCTTGAAAGCCGAGCGGGCGGCGTCGATCACGGTCTGCGCCAGCGGGGCAGACGGGTTGTGCGACCGCCGCCGATCGTGCTGCTGAAGGAAGTTCAGCAGCTCTTTCTGGCTGATTCCAAGTTCGCGCGCGAGTTCGTGTGCCTTCATGCCGGACTATTGATTATGCCGGTCAGGACAAATTCAAAACCTCGGCCCAGGTCTCGGGCCGCACCGGCGCGCCCAGTGCTCGCTCGATGGCACATCGCTTGCGGGCACCTTCCAGGCAGTCCGCTGTGGCGTGGAGATAGGCACCTCGACCGGCCATGCGGCCGGTCCGGTCCAGCTCGACTATGCCGTCGGGCCGGCGCACGAGGCGGACCAGGTCGCGCTTGCCGGCCTCCACCCGGCACGCGACGCAGGTCCTAACCGGGTTCCGCAGGTTGACCGTCCCCATCCCCCGGCTTGATGTCGATCCGGAAGCCGGTGAGCTTGGCGGCCAGCCGGGCGTTCTGGCCGTCGCGGCCGATGGCCAATGAGAGCTGTCCGCGGGGAACGAGCACCGTCGCCGTGCGTGTGACCCGATCGATGGTCACCCTCTCCGCTTTCGCCGGACCGAGCGCCGCCGCGACGAACGCCTCGGGATCTTGCGACCACGGGACGATGTCGACGTGCTCGTTTGAGATCTCGCTGAGGATCGCGCGATGGCGAACTCCTTTCGGGCCGACGCAGGCGCCCACCGGGTCGAGCCCCGGCTCGCTCGAGGAAACGGCAATCTTCGTCCGCAAGCCCGGCTCACGAGCGATCGCACGAACCAGAACGGTGCCCGCCTTGATCTCGGGCACCTCGGCCTCGAGCAGGCGATGGACGAAAGCGCGCGCGCCGCGCGAGACGCGAACCTGCGCCTGCTTGCGATTGTGCTGAGTGTCCAGGATCACCACCAGGACCGGACGGCCGGGCATGAGCTGCTCGCCGGGGATTTGCTCCTCAGGCGGCATCACCCCTTCGGCGCGCCCGAGGTCGACGTACACGATCCCTGACTCGATGCGGTCGACGACACCGGTGGCGAGCTCGCCCTTGTGCTCGGCGACATCGCGCAGGGCCTTGTCCCGTTCGAGGTCGTGGATGTGGCGCAGGACCGCGTGCTTGGCCGTCTGGGCGGCCATGCGCTTGAAGGCTTCGGAGGGCAGCTCGGCGGTCACGACGGTGCCGTCCAGGCGAATCACGCGGCTCTGGACATCGAGCGCGCCGGTCGTCGTGTCGAGCTTCACCGTGACTTCGCCGTCCGGGTTGAACGCGCGCTTGTACGCCGCCGCCAGAGCCCCTTCGACCGTGTGGAGCATCTCCTCGAAGGGGATGCCAAGCTCGGCGCAGAGCGCGCTCAGCGCTTCGGCCAGGCTCTCGGTTGGAGCCTCAGATTGCGACCGCGAGCCTGCCCGCGACAACGTCTTCCCAAGCAATGTGGATGATCACCGGCGCGCGTCCGCGGGCACCCGGGGCCTGGACGGCGATGCCCGCCGCGTCTACCGCGACGAGCTGGCCCTCCACGACTGCATCTGACTCGCCGCTCCGGTATCGGACGTTCACGCGCTTGCCGTTGAAGCGCTCGTATTCGGGGTGGCTGCGAAGCGGCCGCTCGGCTCCCGGCGAGGACACCTCCAGCTCGTATGGTCCGGCGATGAGGTTGCTGTGGTCGAGGAGCGGGCCGGCCACCTTGCTGACGCGCTCGCAGTCAGCGATAGTGATCGGCTCGTGGTGGTCGATGGAGATGCGGAGCGTGCGACCTGACTGACCTGACTGGTCGACGGCGTACAGCTCGTACCCCATGTGGTTGAGCGTCGGCTCGAGCAGCTCTTTGATCGACGATATAGGCCAGGTCGGCATGTCCGCAGTCCTGACCTACCTTACCGCACCCCGTCGATACAGGCGACTGACGGCAGAAGAGCGAACCAATCCCGCTCAGCGCAGGGGCTGCAATCTCCGCCAGACGACCAGCAGCGGCGCCGCGTTGAAGATCGAGCTGTAGGTGCCCGAAACGATTCCGATCAAAAGGGCCAGCGACAGTCCTCGCAGCGTCTCACCACCTGAGATGAAGATGGCGCCGAGAACCAGGACGACCGTGAAGCTCGTGATGATCGACCGGGCGGCGGTCTGCATGATGCTGAGGTTCACGACCTGCTCGAACGACAGCCGCTGGCTCACGCGGAGGTTCTCGCGAATTCGGTCGAAGACCACGATCGTGTCATGCACCGAGAAGCCGACCACGGTCAGCACCGCGGTGACAAAGAAGGCGTCGATCTCTCCGATGCGCAGATCGAAAACCTTGCCGAGGATCGAGAAGATTCCGGTCAGCACGAACACGTCATGCAACAGCGCGAGCAGCGCCGAGCCGCCGAACTGAAAGCCGGCACGCCATCCACCGGGCACGTTGCGGAAGCGAATCGCGAGCAGGGCAAGAATTGCGGCCGAGGCCAACCCGACCGCGATCACCGAGAACTCGATCGTCTCGCCCGCGATCGTGCCGCCGACCTCGAGGATCTGCTGCACGTTCATCGGACCGAGCCTGTTCCGCAGGTCGTTCTCGACCGACGTCTGCGATGCGGCGTTCAGCGGCGGATAGCGAATGATGTAGCCGCCTTGGGACGTCTCGATGACAGATCCGTTGAGGTTCTGTCCATCCACCGCGCTCTGGATCTGCGCGGTCGAGGGATGGTTGGCGAAGGAGACGGTGAACTCGGTGCCTCCGGCGAAGTCGATTCCCAGCAGGAATCCGTTCCGCCACATCGAGAAGATGCCCGGGATGATGATCAGAAGCGAGAGGGCGAAGAACAGGTTTCGGCGCCCGACGAAGTTGAGCTTGCGGACGCGGGGTTCGCGAACCGCGGCTGGTTCCGGCTCTACCGCGGCCTCCGCTTTCGCCTTGCCGTCGGCGGAAGCGACGCCGGCGCCCTGGTCCTCGGCCTCTACGTCAGACAGCTCGGACACGATCCACTCCAAGCAGGCTCTGGCGCCTGAAACTGCCCGACGCAAGCACGATCGCGAGCAGGTTGTGCGTGACGATGATCGATGAGATCAGGCTGAACACGACGCCGATGGCCAGCGTCTTGGCGAAGCCCTGCACTGCCGAGGGGCCGATGAACCCGAGGATGACGCAGGTGATCAGCGTCGAGGTGTTCGAGTCGCGGATCGCGGGCCAGGCGCGACGCACCGCGGCGTCGACCGCGGCCGTGATCGTTCGCCCCGCGCGTACCTCTTCTTTGAAACGTTCGAAGATCAGCACGTTGGCGTCAACGGCCATGCCCACCGAGAGGATGAAGCCGGTGATGCCCGCAAGGGTCAGCGTGACCGGCACCACCTTGAACACCGCAAGCACCGCGCCTGCGTAGAACAGCAGGGCCAGGCTCGCCAGCAGACCGGGGACGCGGTAGTAGACGATCATGAACAGCACCACGATCGCCAGCCCGAGCAAGCCCGCCGCCAGGCTGAGCTTCACGGACTGAGCGCCGAGGGTCGCGCTGACCTGGGTCACGTCGAGCGCCACCAGGTCGACGGGCAGGGACCCTGAGTTGATGCCGGTGGCGAGGTCGTTCGCGCTCTGCTGAGTGAACGAGCCGCTGATCTGCGCCTGGCCGCCCGCGATCTCCTCCCTGGTGATGGGGTCGGTGAGGAACTTCCCGCAAACGGTGTCCGGCGTCTGCGCGGCGAGGCAGGCCGAGTCATACGGTGATGAGACCTTCGCGACGTAGGAGGAGTCTTCCCAGCTGTCGAGGTCCTTCTGGGTCAGGTCGAGCCAGATCGCGAGGTGCCGCTGGGGGCAGTTGGCGGTCTGGCTCGTGGCCGTATCGCCGGGACACGCGGCCACGTTGTCGCGCGTCAGCTGGTCGAACTTCGAGGCGCCGCTTGATGTGAAAGTGATGTTGACCACCCAGGAAGTTCCGGTCGGGTCGATCGTCGCGGTCGCGCTCGAGATGTCATCGCCGGTGAGCCCGGTCAGCGCGGGTTTGTATCCGGGCTCGGGACCGTTGGTCACCTTGTCGTCCTTCACCCATTTCGTGTAGACGAGCTTCGAAACCGCGCCGATGGTCTTCTGCGCCTGCGCCGCGTTGACGCCGGCCAGGTCGACCGTGATGCGGTCGTAGTTGGAGCCGGCGCCGCGGATCTCAGGCTCGTTCACGCCCAGGGCGTTGACCCGCTTGTTGATCACGGCGATCGTGCGTTGCTGCACGTCCGGGCGGCTCTGGCCGGCAGGGAAGTTGGTCAGCTCGTAGTCGATGTGGGTTCCGCCGGCGAGGTCCAGGCCGCGGTGGAAGAAGAGCTGCCAGCCACCGAAGTTTGGCGGCAGGCCCTGGACGTTGCCTGTCAGAGGCAGGTGGTTGGCGATGCGGTACACGTAGCCGGCGCCATCTACGAACAGCGAGAACAGCAGGATGGCCAGGACGGCAAGTCGAATAGGCCAGCTGAGGACTAGCTGCATGGGCGGCGAATCAGTCTACGTTCGCGGGGGTCATCGCTGCCGGAAGACCAGGTTCAGGACGACCGTCGCCACGACCGAGATGATGATGCTGGTCGCCAGCGGGATGTAGACGGTCACGCTCCCGCTCCGGAACGTGAAATCACCCGGCAGGTGGAAGCGCCCGAACAGCATCAGGGCGCCGCCGATCACCACGAGCAGCACGCCGAACACGAGGAGCAGACGCCCCACGTCCCCCATCCCTCAATTAAACATCCGAGCTGGAGCGGTACGGACCGACGCCGCGATCGCGCCTCAGAGCAGGCGGGTTTGCTCGGTCGCAGGGCTGGGCGGCGCCAGGCGCAGGTGGCGATAGGCGAGCTCGGTGGCGACCCGGCCGCGAGCGGTCCGGGCCAGGAACCCGATCTGGATCAGGTACGGCTCGTGGACGTCCTCGATCGTCTCCGGCTCTTCCGACAACGAGGTCGCAAGGGTGTCGAGCCCGACAGGGCCTCCTTTGAACTTGACGATCACGGTTTCCAGGAGCTGCCGGTCGAGCGGCTCGAGGCCGATCTCGTCGACCGCCAGCATCCCAAGCGCCAGCCGCGTGAGCTCGACGGTGGCCCTCCCGTCGCCGCGGACCTGCGCGTAGTCGCGGACCCTGCGCAGGAGGCGGTTGGCGATCCGCGGCGTACCGCGGGCGCGGCGGGCGATCTCCGAGACGGCGTCGACGTGGATCTCTATGTCCAGGATCCGGGCGGACCGGGTGACGATCTTCTCCAGCTCGGCCTTGTTGTAGAAATCCAGCCGGTACACCGCGCCGAAGCGGTCCCGCAGCGGGCCGCTCAGCAGCCCCTGCCGGGTGGTTGCGCCGACGCATGTGAAGTGCGGCAGCGGAAGCGCGGCGGCGCTCGCCCCGACTCCCTTTCCGAGCACCGCGTCAAACCGGAAATCCTCGAGCGCCGGATAGAGCGACTCTTCGACGACCGTGTTCAGGCGATGGATCTCGTCGATGAAGAAGACGTCGCGCGTGGTGAGGTTCAGGAGAATCGAGCCGAGCGCGCCCTGGTGATCGATCGCCGGACCCGAGCTGACCTTGATCGAGACGCCGAGCTCGTTGGCGATGATGTGCGCCAGCGTCGTCTTGCCGAGGCCGGGCGGGCCGCACAGAAGGACGTGCTCGACCGGCTCATCGCGGCGCCGCGCCGCCTCGAGCAGGATGCTGAGGTTCTCGCGAACCTGGTGCTGCCCGACGTACTCGGCCAGGAAGCGCGGCCGCAGCGTCAGGTCGAACTGGTCGTCGTCTGACCTCGCGTCGAGGAATTTGTCCTTCGTCATTTGCGACCAAGGGCTTTGAGAGCCACTGCCAGCGCCTCCTGCGTCGAAGGCGACGACTTCCAGTCGACAGATTCGATGCCTGCGCGCGCTTCCTGAGACGAGTAGCCGAGGTTGCGCAACGCTGAATCGACGGCTTTCGGCACCTCGCCGTCGCCCGCCGCGATCGCCGCTCGCGGCACCACTTCCAGTGCGGCCACCGCGTCGAGTCGGGGCTTGAGCTCAATGATCACCTTCGCCGCGGTGCGCTGCCCGACGCCGCTGGCCCGCCTGATCGGGGCTGCATCCTCGCTCATGATCGCGCGCTTCAGGACCTCGAGGCTGGCCGCGCTGAGGATGTTGAGCCCGACCCTGGGACCCACGCCGTCGACCTGGATCAGCATCTCGAACAGATCCAGCTCATCGACCGATGCGAAACCGTAGAGCGCTAGCTGGTCTTCGCGCACGTGGGTGTGGATGTGAAGCTCGACGTCGCCGCCTGGCGGCGGGAGCTGCTGCCTGGTCTGCGAGGCTACGCTCACCAGGTAACCCACACCGCCGACGTCGAGCACCACGAAATCCGGACCCGCACGCCGGACGACCCCGCTGAGATGCCCGATCACCTCAGCGCCGCCCGCGCAAACTTCCTGCTGCGTGCGTGGCACAGCGCGATCGCGATCGCGTCGCGCGCGTGATCGTCGAGCCGTCCCTCCGGCAGCTTCACCTGCGCCGTCAGCATGCGCCCGATCTGCGATTTGTCCGCGTTGCCGTATCCCGTGAGGATCACCTTGACCTGGCTTGGCTTGTACTCGAAGACGGGAACGCCGCACTCCTCGAGCACGTTGAGGATCGCGCCGCGTGCCTGCGCCACCCCCACCGCGCTGGTCGCGTTGCGGCCCATGAAGAGCTCTTCGATCGACGCCTCCGCGGGCGGGTGCTGCGCGATCAGCGCGCGAAGATGATTCGTGATCGTCAAGAGCCGTGCGCCGTCGCGCCCGGGGATCGTGACGACGGTTACGCACGAGACGACGACGTTGGGTTCGGCGAAAAGCGCAAAGCCCGTGCCGGCCAGGCCGGGGTCGACGCCGAGGATCAGTCCGTCGCGCTTGCCGAGCATTGGTCCAACAAGGTTCTATACGTGAGCTGAAACCCTTTCAAGGACGTCGGTTGGGATGTCGAAAAGCGCGGGTGAGGACCGCGATCCTCCCCCGCGAGCCCCCTCCTGGGGTTTCCACGGGACACGATGGAGCTGCGTTTGGTGATGAAACGTCTGCGGACGGCCGGAGTTAATCCGGCCTTCAGGCAACCCATCAGCTTTTTTCATTCATACCTGTGCGGAGACGCGTTCAAGAACCTCGGCTGGGATGTCGAAGTTGGCGTATACCTGCTGGACGTCGTCATCCTCCTCGAGTGACTCCATCAAACGCAGCACGGCGGCGGCTTTGTCCTCGCCCACGGCCACGGTCTGCTTGGGCTGCATGGTGATCTCCGCATTGTCGACCTTCACGCCTAGTCCTTCCACGGCGGCCTTCACCTTTTCAAAGGTCGAAGGTGGCGCGCTGATCTCCACCGACTGGCCTTCGACCTGCACGTCGTCGGCGCCGGCCTCGATCGCAGCCAGGCCGACCTCTTCAGGGTCGGCCTTGCCTGCATTCGAGCTGATCACACCTTTGCGCTCGAACATCCAGCCGACGGAGTTCGTCTCGCCGAGGTTGCCGCCCCCCTTGCTGAAGAGATGGCGGATCGATGCCGAGGTGCGGTTGCGGTTGTCGGTGAGCGTGTCGACCATCACCGCCACGCCCGCCGGACCATAGCCCTCGTATCGAACCTCCTCGAGCCTGTCACCGGCGAGCTCCCCGGTCCCGCGCTGGATGGCGTTCTTGATCCGGTCGGTCGGCATGTTTATCTCGCGCGCCTTCTGGACCGCGAGGCGCAGCCGGAAGTTGCCGTCGGGGTTGCCGCCACCCTCGCGAGCGGCGATCGTGATCTCGCGGCTGGCGCGGGTGAACGCCTGGCCGCGCTTGGCGTCGACGATGGCCTTCTTGTGCTTGATCCCGGCCCATTTCGAGTGGCCGGACATTATGGACAGCCTCCGAACATGCTTTCGCTCATTTTAGTTCGATGTACCGCCGGCGAGCCACGACGACGTCGCCCACCCTGGGTGTCGGACCTTCGAGTCCGACCTTGTCGCCGTTGACCCGGACGCCGCCTTGCTCCAGCAATCGTCTCGCGTCGTTGCGGCTGGTGGCAATCCCCGCGTCGACGAGGAAGGTCACGAGGTCGGTGACAGGTTTCGAGTACCGCTCCCGATCTTCTGGGATCTCACGCTTGCGGAACTTGGTGTTGAAGTCTTCCTCCGCGCGAGCGCCGGCATCCTCACCATGGAGGCGGTTCACCAGCTGGCGCGCCAGGGCGGCCTTCGCATCGCGTGGCTTCAACGTCAGCACGGCGTCCCGGTGTTTTGCGTCGAGGCCAGATATCAGCCGCACGTACTTGTCGATGAGCCTGTCGGGGATGGACATCGTCTTGCCGTAGATCTGCTCAGGCGACTCGGTGAGGCCGATGTAGTTCGGCAGCGACTTCGACATCTTCTGCACGCCGTCAGTGCCCTCGATCAGAGGAAAGACCGCCACGTCCTGCGGCTCCTGGCCGTATGCCTGCTGGATATCTCGGCCGAACAGCAGGTTGAACAGCTGGTCGGTGCCACCGATCTCAACGTCCGCCTTGATCGCGACCGAGTCGTACGCCTGGTTGAACGGGTACAGGACCTCGTGGGCGCTGATCGGAGTACCCGCCTTGATCCGGTCGGCAAAGTCTTCACGCTGCAGGACCTGCTGCAGGGTCGCCTTCGCCATCAGCCGCAGGATGTCCGCGGCACTCATCGACGCGAGCCACTCGGAGTTGTGACGGACCTCGATCTTGCTGCGATCGAGCATCAGGTCGAGCTGCTTGAAGTACGTCTCGGCGTTCCGCGAGATCTCTTCCTCGCTCAACATCGGGCGAGTCACCGAGCGTCCGCTGGGGTCGCCGATCAGGGCCGTGTAGTCGCCGATGATCACGACCACGGTGTGGCCCTCGTCCTGAAACATTCGGAGCGTGTCGAGCACGACCAGGTGTCCGACATGGAGGTCGGGCGCGGTGGGATCAAGGCCGAGCTTGATGCGAAGCCTGTCGCCGCGCTCGAAGCGACGGCGCAGGTGATCCTCGACATGGATCTCGACTGCCCGCTCGCGCAGGCGCTCATAGAGGTCCCGACCCATTTGGGAGGAGCTTAGGGGTTTACGATCCCCGGTCCGAAGAAGGCGTTAGGGTCGCTGGGCAGCAGCGGTTGGAACAGTGTGATGATCGGCCGCCCGATCGCGTTCACGAGGCTGACCATGTAGAGCGACCGATGAAGGGTGTCTCGCAAGTCCTGCTGAAGCGGGTCGAGCTGCGATCCTCCGACCGGATTGGCGGCGGCGCCCAGCTCGTAGACGACCACGACCGACAGCAGGATTGCGGTCAGCGCACCGAGCGCGGTGCCAAACGTGCGGTTGAGGATGATCGCGGGTATCTGGATCTGCGAGTGCGCGATCTGGGTCGCGACCTCGACGATCAGCAGGACCGCGACGATGATTCCGAAAAAACCGTAGACGCGCCCGTCGGCGGTCTCGAAGTTGGACGTCTGCTGCAGGATCGCGCCGGCCTGCAGCCCCATGTTGGTGGCGGCCCAGACGGCGACGAACAACGCGACCACGCCGATGAATCTCCTGATCAGGCCACTGAAGAAGCCGCCGGCCGTGTAGGCGATGAGCAGCACGATTGGAAGGATGTCGATCCACGTCACTTGGTGCTTCCCCCGGAACGGCACGCAGAGCGTGCGGAATTCGCGCCGGCCGTCACTCTCTGAACCTGGCGCCGTGTCGTTTCTCCAGCCCCAGTCTGATCTCAGCCATCACCCTGTCCACTTCGGCGTCCGTCAGGGTGCGCTCCGGGCTTCGGAAAGTCAAGGTAAACGCGACACTCTTGCGCCCTTCCGCAAGTTGCGCGCCGCGGTACTCGTCGAAGGCACGTGCGTGCTCCAACAGATCACCGGCAGACTCTTTGATTGCGGCGAGGATGGAGCCCGCCGCGACGGTCTCCTCCACGACGACTGCCAGGTCGCGCTCGACGGCCGGAAACCTCGGCAGCGGTTGTGCGCGGGCAATGCGTGAGGCCGCGAGCACCGGCTCGACGTCGACCTCGAAAGCCACGAACCTGCCCTCGAGCCTGGCGCTCGACGCAACGGACGGATGCAGCTCGCCGATGTAGCCGAGCTGCCGGCCGTCCATCACGACCGCGGCGCAGCGTCCGGGATGGAAGAGCTCCGCCGCGGCCCGCTGGTAGGCGGCCGGCGGCCCGGCGAGTGCGCCGATGCATGCGTCGAGGACCGACTTCAGCCTGTTGAACGCCGCCCTGCCGTCGTCGGCGGACATTCCCGCGGAAGCCACCGCCGCGATTCGCAGCGGCTCCTCCGGTTGCGCGTTCTTCTCGCCCACGCGGGCCAGGTACGCCTCGGCGACCTCGTACACGCGGACCTCGACGCGACCCCGGTCGCGATTGCGAGCCACCACGTCGACGAGAGACGGCAGGAGCGAGGTGCGCAGCGTGTCCATGTCGTCACTCAGCGCGTTCTGCACCCGCATCGCTTGAGCCGAGATCCGCAGCTCTTCGAGCTTGCGTCCGTCCACGAGCGCCGGGTTCCACGTCTCCGTGTACCCCGCGCCGGCCATGACCTCGCGTGCGGCGTCGAGGCGGCGGTCGATGCTGGAGGCGATCGGCGTCCAGGTGCTGCGGCGCTGCCCTGGCAGCGTGGGCGGAACGCGGTCGTAGCCGTAGACCCGGCCGACTTCCTCGACCAGGTCCTCCGGAATCGTGACGTCGAGGCGGAACACAGGGGGCAGGACGTCCCACTGCCCGTCCCCTTCCACCTTCACGTGGAAGCTGAGGCGCTTGAGGATCGACTCCGACTCCTCGAGCGGCACGTGCGTGCCCAGCACGTCGTCGATGAGAGCCGGACGGAGGTTGATCCGGACCGGTTCCTGCGGGCGCGGGTACACGTCGGCCCACTCCCGATGCACCTGGCCGCCGGCCAGCTCGGCGATCAGCGAGGCGGCGCGGCGCGCGCCGGCGAGAGCGAGCTCCGGAGGTAGCGCCCTCTCGAATCGCGCGGACGCCTCGGTGCGAAGACCCAGCGCCCGAGATGTCTGCCGAACGCTCGGACCGTTGAAGTTGGCGGACTCGAGGAGGATGTCGGTCGACTCGGCGGTCACCGCCGACTCCTCACCGCCGATCACGCCCGCGATCGCGACGGGCCGCTGGGCGTCGGCGATGACGAGCATCTCGGGCGTCAGCTCGCGCTCCACCTCATCGAGGCACAGCAGCTTCTCGCGCACGCGAGCCCTGCGGACCCGAATCTCGGGACCCTCCAGCTTGCTCAGGTCGAACGCGTGCAACGGCTGCGCATACTCGAGCAGGACGTAGTTGGTGATGTCGACGATGTTGTTGATGGGCCGGACGTCGCACGCCCGGAGACGTCGCCGCATCCAGTCGGGACTCGGACCGACCCTGACGTTCTTGATCACGCCGCCGATGTAGCGGCTGCAGAGATCGGGATGCTCGATGGTCACCCTTACCAGGTCGCGGCCGGGCGGGTCGGCGGTGCCGGTGAAGGCCGGCATGAAATCGCGCTTCACCGGCCGGTCGAGCCCCGCTGCCAGCTCGCGGGCCACGCCCATGTGGCCCATGCAGTCCGGCCGGTTGGACGTGACCTCCGCCTCCATGATCGCCTGGTTCGGAATCACGCTCGTAAGCGGCTCGCCGGGTGTGCCTCGGTCGAGGATCAGGATCCCCGAGTGATCGTCACCCAGCAGCAGCTCGGCGGCGGAGGCGAGCATGCCGCTCGCCCGTTCGCCGGCGATGTTCATGTCCCTGACGACCTTGCCGTTGGGCACCGTGGTACCAGGTGGGGCAACGGGGACGATCGAGCCGGGGATCGCGTTCGAAGCGCCGGCGATGATCTGCTCCGTTCGCCCGCCGAGATCGACCTGGTGGATCCAAAGCGGATTGCGAGACTTCGGGTGCGGCTTCTGCTCGAGCACCCTGCCGATCACGATCTGTGAGAGGTCGACCTGGGTCAGGGACTCGACCTCGACGCCGAGCCGGGTCAGCACATCGGCCGCCTCTTTCGGCGTGACACCCTCGAGGTCGACGAAGTCACCGAGCCACTCGTAGGAGATCCGCACCCCTAGCTCTGCGCCCCCGACCATGCGGGATAGTCCGGACAATCTTGCATCTCCGGGCGTGAAAAGCGTCGATAGTCCGGACTAACGCTGATTGGCGGCTGCTCGGGCATCAGAACTGCTCCAGGAAGCGCAAATCGGATTCGTAGAAGAGGCGGATGTCGTCGACGTCATGCTTCAGCATCGCCATCCGCTCGATGCCGAATCCCCACGCGTAGCCGTTCCACCGCGTGGGATCGATGCCACCGTTGCGCAGCACCTGCGGGTGGACCATCCCGCATCCGCCGACCTCAAGCCAACCCTTGTGTCTGCAGCTCTTGCATCCAACCCCTCCGCAGATGCCGCATGACACGTCGAACTCGAAGCTCGGCTCGGTGAAAGGGAAGTAGCTCGGACGGACGCGCACCTTGCGCTCTCGGCCGTACAGCGACTGGATCATGTAGAGCAGCGTGCCCTTCATGTCGCCCACGGTCAGGCCTTTGTCGACGGCCAGGCCTTCGACCTGGCTGAAGTAAGGCAGCCGCGTGGCCTCGGGAGCGTCGCGTCGGTAGCAGCGCCCCGGCGTGATGATGTAGATCGGCGGCTCCTTGATGCGCTGCATGGCGCGGATCTGCACAGGCGAGGTGTGGGCGCGTAAGAGAAGATCGGAGCTGAAGTAGAAGGAGTCCCAGCTTTCGCGCGAGGGATGACCCGCGGGGATGTTGAGCGCTTCGAAGTTGTACCACTCGGTCTCGACCTCAGGCCCGAGCTCGACCTGGTAGCCGAGCGATTCGAGCACGGTCTCGATCTGCCGCCGGACCTGGGTCAGAACGTGGATGTGACCTCTTCCCAACGGTGGTCCGGGGAACGTGACGTCGATCGCCTCCGTCTCCGCGAGGTCGGCGATCCGCGACGCCTCGAGCTCCGCCTTCCTGGCGGCGAGCGCTCCGTCGATCGCTCGCTTGGCGTCGTTGGCGGCCTTGCCCAGCGCGGCTCGCTCTTCGGGCGACAGCGTGGCGATGTTGGCAAGCAACCGGCTGACGCGGCCGCTCTTGCGACCGAGATACTCGACCTCGATTCGCTCGAGGTCGGCCGGCGACTGCGCCTTGCCGATCGCGGCGAGCGCCTCGCTCGTCAGCGCCGACGGATCGCTCATGCCGCGAGCCTCCGCCTGATCTCGAAGAGGATGAGCGCCGCCGCCGCGGCTACATTTAGTGACTCGACGCCTTCCGTCAGCGGCACCGTGACCAGCTTCAAGTCCTGGCGCGACAGGCCGTGCGCCTCACTGCCAAGAACGATCATGCCCGCAGACTCTATCGGCGCCTCGGCCAGCGGTGCACCGCCGCTCGGCGCCGCGCCGTAGCCGTCGAGCCCCTGGAGGTCCTTCCACTGGGCGCGCGCCACCCGCAGCCGGAACACGTTGCCCGCCGAGGCGCGGATCGCCTTCGGCCCGTAGGGATCGGCGCTCCCGGGGAGCACCACGAGCGCGGGTGCGCCCGCCGCGGCCGCCGTCCGGCAGATGGTGCCGACGTTGCCGGGGTCCTGCACCCGGTCCAGCACGATGAGCGGCCAGCGCGATCCGCGCGCTGCCTGCATCGCGTCATCAGGCGTGGACTCGTGCACGCGCGCGATGGCGATCACGCCCTGTGGTGTCACGGTCTGCGAGGCCGCGCGGAATGCGCCGGCGCTCAAGGTGACGCGCTCGGTGTGAAACGGCAGCTTGTCACCCTCGCGGACCGCGATGACGTCGAACTCGAGCCCGGCAGCCTTCGCCTCCGCGAGCACGCGCGGACCTTCCAGGAGGACGTGGCCTGGCTCGCGCCGGTGGGCGAGGCGCCGCAGGCGGCGGACCACCTCGTTGTCCGGGCTGCTTATGAGCTGGTCAGGACTCAGGCGCGGCACGGCGTCGAGAGATTCGGCGGATGGGCCGCCGAGGCCAAGGAGCCGACGAGCACGCGAGGGAGCGCATACCTGCTGGGCTCCCCGCATCGTCGTGCGGGGCTGCTGACCGAGCGCGCGCAGGAGGCGACACCGGCATTCGGCGAGCATAGACGCCGAAGATCCGACGACGGCGGCGCGACTGAGTCCTTAGAGGTTCTCTTTTGCAACCTCCACCAGCCGGGCAAAGGAACCGCTGTCGCGCACGGCCAGGTCAGCCAGCATCTTGCGGTCGATCTCCACTCCGGCCTGGCGAAGGCCGTGCATCAATTTGTTGTACGGCAGCCCCGACTGCCGCGAGGCTGCGTTGATGCGCGCGATCCAGAGCCGGCGCATCTCTCGCTTGCGGCGGCGGCGGTCGCGGTACGCGTAGGCAAGGGCATGCAGGACCGCCTCGTTGGCGGGCCTGAAGAGAAGCTTCTTGGAAAGCCGGAACCCTTTGGCGCGCTCGAGGATCGCCTTGTGCCGGCGATGCGCGGGTACGCCGCGCTTGACGCGTGCCATGCGCTAAACGCCCAGCGCCCGGCGCACGGTCTTGCGGTCCGCCTTCGAAACGGGCAGCTCGGTGTGGTCTTTGCGCTTGTGCTTCTTCGACTTCTGGTGCAGGCGGTGGCTGGTCCAGGAGTTGCGGCGCACCAGCTTCCCGTTGCGCGTGACGCGGACGCGCTTGGCGATTCCTTTCTGCGTCTTCTGCTTAGGCACTGGTCGCAGTCTCCTTCACCGCCGACTGGCGGCTCGGGGCCAGGATCATGAAGAGGTTCTTGCCCTCCAGCAGCGGCTGGCGCTCGACGACCGCGAAAAGACGCGCGTCATCGGCCACCCGATCGAGCAGCTTGCGCCCGATGTCCTGGTGCACCATCTCGCGTCCCCTGAACATGATCGTCACCTTGACCTTCTCTCCTGCTTCGAGGAACTGTCGCAGACCCTTGAACTTGGTCTGAAAATCGTGCTCGGCGACCTTGGGCCGGAGCTTCATCTCCTTCAGCTTGATGACGTTCTGCTTGCGGCGCTGGTCCTTCTCGCGCTTGATGGTCTCGAACTTGAACCGTCCGTAGTCCATCAGGCGGCAGACCGGCGGGTTCGCTTGCGGTGCCACCTCGACGAGGTCGAGGCCCTTCTCGTTTGCGATGCGAAGCGCGGCGTCCAGCGAGAGCACGCCCAACTGATTGTTCTGGTCGTCGATCAGTCGCACTTCCGAGCTGCGGATCTGATCGTTGATCCTTAGCTCTTTAAACGGTATGGGACGCTACCTCTGCCAAATTCAGTGTCGCTATCTATTCCTCCATCCAGATAAAACAAAACGGACAGCAGATGCCGTCCGCTAAGCAACCCCTTCGAGCGGCGCCCTGGGGGTGAGGGTCGGCCCCTGCTTCAGACCGGGGATGGTACCGGAAACGTAACTCGATGCGCAAAATACCTGTTGCCCATGCGAGTGGGAATGCAGCCGTTCGTCTCAGCACCCCGGCAGGCCGCCTTGCTGGCGCTCCTCGTGGTCGCGGCCGGGTGTAGCGTGGGCCCGGGCCCCACCGCCGGCAACTCGCCCTCCGCACGGGCAAGCTCCTCGCCCTCGCCGTCGGCTTCGGCGGAGGCCAGCCCGAGTGCACCGCCGCAACCCGTGACCGTCCCCTACGGCGTCCTCGTCGGCAGCCCGAGCGCGAGCAGCTACTCGATCAGCCTCGTAGCGATTGACGGCAAGGTGGCCGCGACGGCCGAAGCGAGCACGCCTCCGCTCGTCTCTTGCGCCGGCGCCGCCGGCGCACCGGTTCCTGAGCCAGTAAGCACGAGCGACTCGCGCGCGTACTACATGGACGCGCAGGGTGTGGTTCGCTTCCTGGCTCCGAACGGCGATTCCGGCCGTGCCACCTCGGTGCCCGCCGGCACGAGCTCGCGACGCAGCATGTTTGCCGTCAGCCCGGACGACCAGCGGATCGCCGTCATCGTCAACGACTACAACGCGAGCGGCGCGTCGACGCGGCTCTACGTAGAGGATCTCAACGGCGGGGGCAACCATCGCGACGTGTTCAGCGAGACGGGTGCGTCTACCCTGTGGCCGGTCGGCTGGCACGGCATCAACAACCTGGTCGTGGCGAAGGTGCCCTCCTGCACACAGGGTGGCGGGCCATTCTGCTGCGGTCCGCAGGAACTGCATGTGGTCGACCCCGACACTGCTACGAGGCGCTTCACGCTCGGCGGCACGACCTGCCGGGTCGCAGGCGCAGCCTCCCCGGCGGGCGTCGCGTGCATCGACCCAAACAGCTTTACGAAAGCGAACGTCGTCGACTGGACGGCGGTCACAAGGCGCACCGTCACCTTCGTCAACCCTGGACCGCAGCTGGCATTCCTGTCGCCCAACGGCAACCGCGTCGCCCTGGTCAGCAACACTGGCACCTTGATCGCCGAGACGAGCACGTCGATTGCCGCCACGTTCGCTTGCGCCTGGATCGACGACACGCATCTGCTGTCCGGGGGTGACTCGCAGCATCAGCCGCGGGTTGCCGATGTGAGCACCGGGGGCATCCTCCCTGTCGCGGCGCAGGGCGACTGCGGAGGACGCCTGCCAGGCGGACTCTAGCGCCGGCGCTCGGCGATCTCGGCGGTGATCATCGCCAGGAATGAGTCGAGCGTCATGTCGACCTTCTCCCCGGCTCGGTCCTGGACGTTGACGTGTCTCGACTCGACCTCCCTCGCGCCGACCACCGCGATGTAAGGAACCTTCTTCAGCTTGGCGTCCCGGATCTTCCGATCGAGGCGCTCCGAGCGCCGATCGACGTCGACCCGCACGCGCGAAGCTCGCAGCCTGGCGCCGACGTCCTGCGCGTATCCGTTGAACTCGTCCTTGACCGGCGCGACCACCACCTGCGTCGGATGCATCCACGTCGGGAACGCGCCCGCGTACCGCTCGATCAGATAGCTGAAGAGCCGCTCCATCGCGCCCGCCGCTCCGCGGTGCACCATGACCGGCCGCTTGCGTGTCCCGTCCTCGGCCACGTACTCCAGGTCGAACCGCTGCGGAAGCTGGAAGTCGACCTGCACAGTCGAGTTCGTGAACTCGCGCCGGTGCGCGTCGTAGACCTGGAAATCGATCTTCGGCCCGTAGAACGCCGCCTCTCCCGCTCCCACGTGATACGTCTGGCCCATCGCCTCGAGCGCCTCCGCCAGAGCGGCCTGCGCCTCCTGCCACTGCTCTTCGCCGCCGAGCCACTTCTCCTTGATGTCGTCGCGCGTCGAAAGCCGGTACCAGAACTCGTCGATGCCGAGCACTTTTGAGAAGTAGAGGGCGAGGTCGATCGCCCCCTTCACCTCGTCCATGAGCTGGTCTGGAGTGCAGAAGATGTGCGCGTCGTTCAGGGCGAAGGACCGCACGCGGTTCATTCCGGCGAGGGTCCCCGACCGCTCGTAGCGCCAGTTGTTGCCGATCTCGGCGATGCGGAGGGGCAGGTCACGGTAGCTTCGCAGCTCGGTCTGGTAGACGACGATGTGGTGCGGGCAGTTGACGGGCCGAAGCTCGAGCTCCTCCCCATCCTCGAACCGCATCGGCGGGTACATGTACTCGCCGTACAGCTGCGCGTGGCCGCTCTGGCGATAGAGGTCGAGGCGCGCCACGTCGGGCGTGCGTACGTGAACGTAGCCGCGCGACAGCTCCTCATCGACGATGAATCGCTCCAGCTCCCTCCGGATCGTGGCCCCGTCCGGCAGCCACAGCGGCAGCCCGGGACCGACGCGATCGTCGATGGCAAACAGCTTCAGGTCCTTGCCCAGCTTCTTGTGGTCGCGCTTCTCGGCTTCCTCGAGGAACTTCAGGTAGTCATCGAGCTCGCCCTGCGTCTGCCATGCGGTGCCGTAGATGCGAGTCAGCTGTGGCTTCTTCTCGTCGCCCCGCCAGTAGGCGCCGGAGACTCGCTGCAGCTTGAAGGCCTTCAGGTCGCGGGTCGACTTCACGTGCGGGCCGAGGCAGAGGTCGAGGAAGTCACCGGTGCGGTACACGCTCACGCCGTCGCCCGAGACCTTGTCCTCGATCAGCTCGAGCTTGAAATCCTGCCCGCGCCTGCGAAACTCCTCGATCGCCTTATCGCGAGGCAGGACCTCATGCTCGAACGGCCTGCCCTCCTGCGCGATCCTGCGCATGCGGGATTCGATTGCCGGCAGGTCTGATTCCGAGATCGGCTTGCTGAACGCGAAGTCGTAATAGAAGCCAGGCGGGTTCTCGATCGGAGGGCCGATCGCGTATTTCGCATCTGGATACAGCTCGGTGACCGCGGCCGCGAGCAGATGCGCGGTGGAATGCCGCAGTACCTGCAGAGGGTCATAGCCGGCTTCGTGATCCCCGTATCCGCCCATGGGGTCGTCCAGTATATGAACCCATTGGATTGGGCTCGGACCGTCGACGTCCTCGGCTATCCCCTCGCCTGCCTGCTGATTCTCGTCGAGAGCGCAGGCGTCCCGATTCCGGGAGAGCTGCTGCTCCTCGCCGCCGGCGCGTGGGCGGCGACGCGCCAGCACTCGATCGCGCTCGTGATCCTCACGGGCTTTCTCGGCGCTGCCGCCGGGGCCGACGCCGGCTACGTGCTCGGTTATCGCGGTGGAAGGCCATTCGTCGAGCAGTTCGGCAATCGGTTCCGGATTCGGCCGGAGCACCTCGCGCGAGCAGAGCTCTTCTTTGCGCGGCACGGCGACAAGGCCGTGATCGCCTCGCGTTTTGTTCTCGGCCTGCGCACCTGGAGCTCGATGCTCGCCGGGATGGCCAGAATGCCGTTCTGGCGTTTTCAGCTCTTCAGCGCGATCGGCGCCCTCGGCTGGGCGGTCGCGATCGGCGCCGCCGGTTACTTTCTCGGCAGCAACCTCGATCTGCTCGAGTCGATCGCTCGCTCGATCGGAGCGGGCGGACTGGTCATCCTGACCCTGATTGCGTTGGTTCTCTTCGCGGCTCGGGAGCGTGCAGCCCGCCCACGATGACCCCGACCCCGCCGCCGAGCAGCAGCACGCCAAGCCCGCCCAACACCTGTGCCGTTCCGACGTTGTCTGCCAGCGCGGCCGCGACGAGGACTGGCAGGGCCGAGACCCCGTTGATCACCATATAGAGCAGCGCGAAGATGCGCCCTCGGATGGCGTCGCTCGTCGACTCCATCAAGTAGGTGACCGCAGGAATGAGGATCGCCCCGAACTCGACCCCGATCAGGAAGCTGAACGTGGCGCCCGTGATCCGGTTGTGAACCTGCAGGTCGGGAAAGTGGCGCATCGCTTCGGGAACGGCCGCCAGCGCGAGCAGGGTCACGCCGTTGGCGACAAGCGAGCCCGCCAGCACGCGCGACTTGTCGAGCTGGCGCAGGAACTGGCCCAGCAGGATGGCGCTGAGGATCGCCCCCGCCGTGGCCGGGCCAAGAATGACGTAGGTGTCCTGCGACGAGACCCCGATCACCTTGCTCACGTAGGCGGGAGCGAGTGTGTAGAGGTTGAAGAGAACCAGCACGGCGATGCTCACCTGGCCGAATGCAAGGCGGAGCCCGCGCGACGCGCGGAGAGCGTCAAGACCTTCCTTCAGGTCGAGCATCATCACCCGGAACCGGCTGGCGCTCTCCTCGACCGGCGACTCGGTGTGCCGCTCGAGGCGTGGGATCTCGGACGCAAAGATCAACGTGCCGCCGATGACAAGCAGGACCACCGCGCACCAGTACGGCGCGTAGAGGTCGATCCTCGAGACGACCGGCGCCAGCACGCCGCCGACGACGAGAGTCAGCACCATCGTGAGCAGCGCCATCGAGTTCGCTGTGATCAGCATCGGGCGCGGGAGGATGGTGGGGATCACCGCCGCCTCGGCCGGACCGAACAGCTGACCGACCGCTGAGAAGATCAGCGTGATCACCAGCAGGTGAAGGAAGTCGTCCTTGACTCCTGGGATGACCGAGGCGACCGGTATCAGGGCGACGACGGCCGCTCGGCCCAGGTTGCACCACACCATGATCTGTTTGCGGTCGAAGCGATCCGCGATCACACCGGCCGGCGGAGCAAACAGCACGGCCGGCACCGTGTAGGCGAGCAGCGTCACGGCCACCGAGGTGCTGCCGCCGGAGACGTGATAGGCCAGGATGATCAGCGAGAAAAGAAGGAACTTGTCCGCCAGCTGCGCGGCCAGCTGAGCGAACCAGATGTTGCGGAACGCGGTGTGCGAGAGAGCACCGCGGAAGCCGCTCGGACCCTCGACCGGCAGCCTGATGGGATCCACGACCGCTAGAGGTTAACGATCGAACCTGGTATTGAATGCACGAAAGACGATCTCCCATTCGCCCAGGCTGAGGGTCTGGGGGCGCCGCGTGGGATCGATGCCGAGCGCATTCAACGCGCTTGCCGATTCGGATCCGGACGTTTTGGTGATGCGACCCACGGTGCCGCCGAGCTGCTTGCGGCGAAACTGAAACACCGCTTCCACGAACCGCAGAAAGCGATCGGCGTCATCGACGTTGACCGCCGGCTCGGGCCGAACGTCGAGCACGACGAGCGCTGAGTCGACCTTCGGGACCGGCGTGAACGATTCGGCGGGCACGCTCATCACGATCCTCGGTTCGGAAAACATCTGCACGGCAACTGTGGCCAGGCTCGCGCCCGTGGTCGCGGTCCAGCGATCGGCGACCTCCTTCTGCACGACCAGCGACAGCTTCCTCGGGCGTGGCGGTCGGTCGAGCAATCGACGCATCAGCTCCCCTGTGAGGTTGTAGGGGATGTTGCCCGCGACCACCTCGCCGCCGTTGGGGAAGGCGGACACGATGTCGAAGCGGAGGATGTCCGCCTGGACCACCTGCACGTTGTCGTGGCCCTCCAGCACCTCGCGCAGCGCCGGCAGAAGCCGCCCGTCCAGCTCGACCGCGACCACTTTTTTGCAGCGAGCAGCGAGCGCGACCGTCAGGGTGCCGACTCCGGCGCCCACCTCGAGTACCTCGTCCCCCGCATCCAACCCGGCTGCGTCCGCGATCGAGTCGCGGAGCGAAACCTCGACCAGGAAGTTCTGGCCGAGGCGGTGTTGAAGCTCGATCCGGTGGCGGCGCAGCAGGCTCCCGAGCTGGCGCGCGTCCGCCGGATCGACGTTCACTTCATCTTTTGAAACAACGCGATCGCGTTCGCCCGCTCCTGGTCGCCGAGCTGCTCGAGGCTGATGCCGCGGAGCTCGGCTACGAGCTCTGCGGTGTCGATCAGGTACGCGGGCCGGTTGGGCAAGCCCATCCGCTTCTGCGAGTTGCCGTAAGGCGAGTCGGTTTCCAGCAGCAGGCGGTCGGCGGGACAGCGCTTCACGACCTCACGGAGCTCGTCACGGCTCGGCCGAGTGATCAGGCCCGCAAACGACAGGTAGAAACCGACCTCGAGAAACTTCTGGGCCCATTCCCAGTCGAGCGCGAAGTAGTGCATGACGCCACGGATGCTCGGATGACGATTGATCGCCTCGAGCAGCTCGGTCCCCGCGCCTCGATTGTGCACCGACACGGGAAGGTCGAAGTCGGTCGCCATAGAGAACATCTCGTTCAGGCGCGCGACCTGAAGTTCGCTGTTCGGACCACCGACGTGCTCGAAGTCGAGACCGATCTCACCGATGACGACCACCATCTCGTCTTTGGCCATCTGGCGCATGGCGCCAAGGTCGGGCTCCGACGGTTCGAGCGGATGGTGGCCCACTCCCGCCCACACCTCCTCGTACGCGTGGCCGAGTGAGACCGCGTTGGCGCTGCGCTCCAGGTTCGTCCCGACGGCGATCAACCTCGTCACGCCCGCCACGACCGCCTGCTGCACCACCTCGGTCGCGTCCCCGAGCTCATCGATGTGTAGGTGGGTGTCTACGAAGATGGCGCGTCCTCCTCGACCACATCATCGAGGCGCTTGAACAGCGGCTCTGGCGCCGGAAGCTCACGGCCCGGTGGGAGCTGCGAGGGATGCCAGCGGTCCACGGCCTCGTATTCGCCCGTGATCACGCTGTGCGACCCCCCCTTCTCGGAGGACTCGCGCACGACGGGCAGTGGGGCGATGACGTCGTCGTAGCCCAGCATCCTGTGCAGCCGCTGCGACGAGAACGGCAGGAACGGCGTGAACATCGTCTTCAGGTTGTCGACGCACCGCAGGGCGACGTAGAGAACGGTCGCAGCGCGCTCGCGGTCGGTCTTGATCGTGTGCCATGGCTGCTCGGTTCCGAGGTAGACGTTCACCCTGGCCGCCATGCCCATCGCGAACTTGAGAGCGTTCTGAAAGCGAGCCTCCTGCAGCTGCCGCGCGACATAACCGAGCGCGCCCTCGATCTCCTGGATGAGGACCTCGTCGGCATTCGTCATTCGAGACGCCGCCGGAACCTCACCGAAATTGCGGTGCGCGTTGACCAGCGTGCGGTGGACGAGGTTTCCCCAGGTGGCGACGAGCTCGTCGTTGTTGCGCCGGACGAACTCGGCCCACGTGAAGTCGGTGTCCTGGTTTTCCGGCCCGGCGATCATCAGGTAATAGCGAAGCGCGTCCGCGTCGTAGCGGTCGAGCACGTCCTTCACGTAGATGACGCGGCCGCGACTGGTCGAGAGCTTCTTGCCTTCCATGTGCAGGTACTCGCTGGCGACGATCTCGTCCGGCAGATGGAGGTCGCCGGCGCCCATCAGGATCGCCGGCCACATCACCGTGTGGAACGTGATGTTGTCCTTCCCCATCGTGTAGTAGTGCTGCGACTCGGGGTTCTCCCACCACTCTTTCCACCGCTCGGGCTCGCCGCGCTGGACAGCCCATTCGATCGACGCGGAGAGATAGCCGATGACCGCATCGAACCAGACGTAGATCTTCTTGGTCGGGTTGTCTTCCCAGCCGGGCAACGGAACGGGAACCCCCCAGTCGAGGTCGCGCGTGATGGCGCGCGGCTTGAGGTTGCGGACGAACTCGAGCGAGTACTTGCGAACGTTGGGCCGCCAGTTCTGGTGCAACTCGATCCACTCCGTCAACCGCTCGCCGAACGCCGGCAGGTCGAAGAAAAAGTGCTCGGTCTCGCGAAACTCGACGCCGGCGTCACTGCCGCGCTGGTGAGGGTTGATCAGGTCGATCGGGTCGAGCTGGTTGCCACAGTTGTCGCACTGGTCGCCGCGCGCCTCGAGGTAACCGCAGATCGGGCACTGGCCTTCGATGTAGCGGTCGGGGAGCGTGCGTCCGCTGGCGGGGTCGAACGCGCCCATCTGTTTTTTCGCAGCGAGGTACCCCTTCTCGTACAGCTTCAGAAAGAGGTCTTGCGTGACGCGGTAGTGGTTCGCGGTGGTCGTGCGCGTGAAGATGTCGTACGTCATGCCGAGGCGGACGAGGTCGTCGACGATCAGCGCGCTGTTGCGGTCGACGAAGTCGCGCGGCGGAATTCCTTGCTTGTCGGCCTCGTACGTGATCGGCGTGCCGTGCTCGTCGGTTCCACTTGCCATCAGCACGCGCGATCCGCGCAACCTCTCGAACCGCGCCAGCACGTCCGCGGGCACGGCGAAGCCGACCACGTGACCCACATGTCGCGGTCCGTTGGCATATGGCCAGGCGGGAGCGATGAGAACAGTTCTCTGACTACTCACCAGGTGGACAGTATCGGCCAGGTCAGGACCTGATCTCATCGGCTCGGGACCCGACCGACCGATCCTGTCCACTGATCACAAGGGTAAACTCGCCGCGCGTTCGCTCACCGAGCGCAGCGCTGACCTGCGACGCGTTGCCACGCAGGACCTCCTCGTGAACCTTCGTCAGCTCGCGCGTGAGCGTGAGGCTGCGTTCGGGCAGCGATTCGGCGATCAGGCCCAGTGACTTCCGAATCCGGAACGGCGACTCGAACGCGACCGCCGGCCTGGGATCGCCTCGCAACGATTCGAGCAGACGCCTCATCTCGCCGGGCTTGCGCGGGAGGTAACCGAGGAACGTGAAGCCCGGCCCGCCGTATCCCGCGATCGAAAGCGCGGCGGTGATCGAGCTCGGTCCCGGAATCGGCACGACCGTATGGCCCGCCGCCCATGCCGCCGTCACCAGGGCCTGGCCCGGGTCCGACAGGGTCGGCGTGCCGGCGTCGCTGACGAGCGCGACGTCCCCGCCGTCGAGCGCTGCGAGGACGCGGGGCAGACCGCGACGCTCGACCGGCGCGCGGTAGCTGATCAGCGGCTTGCTGATCGAGTGCCTGGCGAGCAACCGGGCCGTCACGCGCGTGTCCTCGGCAGCGATCGCCACGACCTCGCCGAGGATGCGCAGCCCCCGAGCGCTGACGTCCTCGAGGTTACCTATTGGCGTCGCGACGACGTAAAGGCGGCTCACACCCCTTCGAGCCAGCGCCCGACTCGCCCCGCCACCTCGCCCCCCGGCCCGACGAACCGCGAAGCCGGGGGGAGGACCTGGAGGAAAGCCTTGCCGTAATCGCGGCCGAGGATCCGGTTGTCGAGGATCACGACCGAGCCCCGGTCGGTCGAGCGTCGGATCAGCCGCCCAAATCCCTGCTTGAGACGCAACGCCGCCTGCGGCAGGGCGAGCTGTGAGAAAGGATCCCGAACCTGCTCGGCGCGGGCGGCGTAGACCGGGTCGGTCGGCACCGGGAACGGCAGGCGGACCACGATCACGCAGCTCAGTCGCTCCCCAGGGATGTCGATCCCTTCCCAGAAGCTGGCGGTACCCAGCAGCAGAGGTCGTTCGGATTCCTCGAACGTCTTCAGCAGCTCGCGTCGTTGTCCATCGATGCCCTGGCCGAGGATCAGCACCTCGTCGAGGTCGACTCGCTGCTTCAACGCCGCATGCACGTCACGGAGCTGACGGTGCGAGGTGAAGAGTGCGAGGGTCCGTCCCCCGACGCGACGCGCCACCGCCGCGACCAGGTCCTCGACCGCGGCGTCGAACCCCTCGTCCTCGGGCAGAGGCAGGTCGGTCGGCAGGCACACCAGTGCCTGGCGATAGAAGTCGAAGGGCGACTGCAGGATGAGCTCCTCGACGTCCTCGCCGAGGCCGACGCGCGACTTGAAGTAGTCGAAGTTGCCGCCGACCGCAAGCGTCGCGGAGGTGAGCACGGTCGACCGCCTCTCCGCATACACACGGCCGCGCAGGAGCGAGCCGACATTGATCGGGGCCGCGCGCAGGAGCAGATTCTCTGCGCGCGACACCTGGCTGAACCAGTAGACGCGATTCGCGTCCGGCCGTAGGAGCGCCTCATCGACGAGCCGCATCGCTGCCTCGAGCCGGCCGCGAATCATCTCCAGCTCGCGAATGCCCTGGTCCGGCTCCTCCCCTCCGAGCCAGTCGCGCACGCCGGCGACGGCCTTGCGCAGCGTCACATCAAGCGCGGCGAGAGCGGTGACGGTGTTCTCCGCCGCGAGGCCGACCTCCCCCCATTCCGGCCCATCGCGGAGCGGCGCCGTGATCCGGACGGATTCCTCTCGACGCTCGGCTTCGCCGAGCCGGACGGCGACCCACACATCGGCTTGCCGGAAGAGCTCGCGCACGCGCTCCGCCGCGGACGCGGCCGGAGCGATCGCTTCGCCGAACATGTCCTCGGACGCACCGAGGTGAGGCTGGCGGCGCAGCTCGTCGAGCAAACCGTTTGCGAGCCGCTCCAGCAGCGCCACCAGGCCCGGCCCGTCAACCTCCTGCCGGAGGCCACGCGTCGCCGCCTCCTCCAGGTGATGGGCCTCGTCGACGACGAGGTGGTCGTACTCCGGCAGCAGTCCGCCACCCACCTCGGCGTCGGCGAGCAGCAGCGCGTGGTTGATCACGACGAGGTCCGCCGTCTCCGCCTCGGCACGGGCCCGATGGACGTAGCAGTCCTCTTTTGTGCAGTTGATGCCGACGCAGTCCATGGGGTCGCTCGCGATTCGGTTCCAGAACACCTCTTCGCGGCCGTGCAGACGAAGCTCCGACCGGTCGCCGCTTTCGGTCGAGTGCAGCCAGAGCAGAACCTTGAGGTTGAACATGAGCTCCTCGGCGTCCTGGCACGGTTCGGCTAGATAGCGGCGCCAGCGTCGCAGCGAGACGTAGTTGGCGCGGCCCTTGAGCAGGCACGCCTTGAAGTCCCAGGGCAGCCACTCGCGGAGACCGGGCAGGTCTTTGCCCATCAGCTGCTCCTGGAGCGTGTGGGTGTTGGTCGACACCACCACGCGCTCGCGATGCGAGACGGCCCGCGCGATGGAAGGGACGAGGTACGCGAGGCTCTTGCCAGTGCCCGTCCCAGCCTCGACGACGAGGGTACCGCTCCGCTGCTGGATCTGGGCGACGGCGAGCAGCATCTGAAGCTGCGACTCGCGGTGCTCGTAACCCGGCAGCATGTCCGCGAGCGGGCCTGCCGGTCCCAGCAGGGCCGCCACGGCGGCCGGATCGTCCGGCGGGGCGGCCGTCGACCGTCCACGCGCGGCCGCCTCGAGCCGCACCCCGCCCTCCGGCTCGGGATTCGGATTCGGGGCCGTCAGCGCGTCCGCGAAGAACCGGGCGACCGGCCACTGGTACGGCGCGACCAGTGCGAGCATCGACTCCTTAAGCCCCTCGTTCAGTGCGGCGGCCTCCTCGCGCAGCCTGAGCAGGAGCTGGCGGGTGGCGTCCGCGTCATCCAGGGCGCGGTGCGGCCGCGGCTGATTGAACCCCATCTCCGTGGAAAGGAGCGGGAGGCTGTGGCTGCCGGCCGCCGGGAGGAGGATGCGGGCGAGGTCGAGCGTGTCGAGGATCTGGTCTGTGGGATCCCACAGGCCGGCCGCCTCCAGGAACTCGACGTCCAGGCGGGCGCCATGGCCGACGGGCTGCCGTCCGCGCAGGAAATCGGAGAGCGTCTGCAGCGCCTCATCGGGGTTCGCCGCACCCCGCAAGTCCTCCTGCTTGATCCCGGTCAGGCGGAGGATAGTGTCAGGGACCGGACGTCCGGGATCGACCAGCCGCTCGAGGGTCGAGGTCACCTCGTCGGGGGTGAAGGCAACAGCGCCGATTTCGATGACCCTGTCGCGGGCCGGGTCGAGACCGGTGGTCTCGAGGTCTAGTGCCGCATATTCCACGAAGTCTGGAGGGATTCTACGAACCCGCCGGAATCAGGGTCGGAACGTCTGGCGTGAAATGTAATATGTCCGCCCGATGGTAACCGGGGCGATCGAGGCTCCCAAGCGTCTGGAAGACCTGCATGTCCGGCGGGACCTGGTCGCCAGCCTTCTCCTCCGCACGCTCGCGTTCGCCGACCAGCTGACCGGCTCCACCCTGGAGCAGCGACTCGGCCTTCCCTTCGAGACCTTCTCCCCACTTATCGACGAGTTCGAAAAGAACCAGCTGATGGACACACGAGGCGTGTCCAACGACCCTGGACTGGAAGGCCGCCCCTATCCCGTGAAGATGAACTACGCCATCTCGGCCGCGGGCCGGCAGCGCGCTTCGGAGATGTCCTCGGTGCAGACGCGATACCTGGGGCCCTGCCCGATCAACTTCGAGGACTACCTCGCGCTCATCCGCTCCCAGGTGACCGGAAAGTCGCCGGTCACCGATGCCCAGCTGAAGAAGGCGTTGGGCGAGCTCGAGCTCGAGCAGCACGTGATCGACCAGATCGGCGGCGCCATGGTTTCGCGTGCGTCGCTCTTCATCTTCGGAGCGCCGGGCAACGGCAAGAGCACCATCACTGAGCGCATGGCGCTCCTCATGGGCGCGCCGATCGAGATTCCCCACGCGGTTGCCGTCGGCGACGAGATCATCCGCGTCATCGACCCCGTCTACCACAAGGTCGCCGAGGGCGAGCAGCCGATCGACCGCCGGTTGGTCAAGGTCGAGCGGCCTGTCGTCACCGCCGGTGGCGAGCTGAAGCTTCAGCAGCTGGACCTCACCTACGATCCGCAGAACCGCTACTACGAGGCGCCTATGCAGTGGAAGGCGAACGCCGGCGTCCTGGTGATCGACGACTTCGGACGGCAGGAGGTGCCGCCGATGCGCCTCCTCAACCGCTTCATTGTGCCGATGGAGAAGAAGATCGACTACATCGACCTGTCGGCGTCCGGCCGCAAGATCGAGCTCCCCTTCCTCTGCCAGGTGGTCTTCTCGACCAACCTCTCGCCCACCGAGCTGGTCGACGAAGCCTTCCTCCGCCGCATGGCCTACAAGATCGGCGTCGGCAACCCGACGCCGGAGGCCTTCGGCCGCATCCTGCGCTACGAGTGCGACCGCCAGGGCGTGCCCTTTGACGAGAAGGCGGTCGGCTACCTGCTCAACAACCTATACGGCAAGAAGCCGCTGCGTGGTTCGCACCCGAGGGCTCTGGTCGCGCGCCTGGTCGACCTGGCCAACTACCGGCAGCAGACCCCGCGGCTCACGCCGCAGACGCTGAAGGAGGCGTTCGACGCCTGCTTCAACCCCGCGCTCGGCAGCCTCGTCGAGGACGACTGGGCGCGGCCCGCCATCGGTTAGACCGGGGCCGCCACTCCCTCCAGCCTCCGGCGCAGCCCTTCGATGTCGCCGTACCGCCCGCGCTTGTCGGGCGGCAGCAGCTCCGCGATGGCGAGCATGATCCGGTCCGCGGCTTCCTCGTGCGACACGCGTTCGCCGTTCGGCCGTTTCTGGAGGACCATGAACGGCTTGCCGAACCTGACGGTGACCGGAACGCGGCGCGGCCACCACGCCCCCTTCGGCAGGCATTCGCGGGTCCCGGTCAGGGCGACCGGGAGGATCGGGCAGTCCGCCTTCTGAGCGATGAAACCGGCACCTGGCTCAGGCGCCGACAGGACACCGGCGGCGACGCGTGTGCCCTCGGGAAAGATCACCAGCGCGTGGCCCGCCTTCAGAAGGTCGAAAGACCGGCGCAACGCAGCGCGGTCCGCGGTGTGGCGAACGACAGGAAAGGCGTGGTACGCCGTGAACAGCCAGCGCTGCCACGTCTTCCGGAAATACTCGGACTTCGCCATGCTCCAGCTGTCGGGACGGGGTAGGAAAGCGGGAACCATGGGGGGGTCGAGGGTGGCGAAATGGTTCGGGCACACGATGAGGGGTCCGGCGCGCGGCACGTTTTCGCTCCCGTCGACCTTGAACAAACCGACGAGGTAGACCCGAGTGAGGAATCGCATCAGCCCAAGCAGAAACGCGTAGATCATCGCGGCGCGCGCACGCCCTCGAGGATGCGCTCCACGACCTCATCGACGTCGAGGTGGTCCGTGTCTACGATCACCGCATCGCCGGCTGGACGAAGCGGCGCCACAGGTCGCTCAGAGTCGACGCGGTCGCGCATCTCGACCTCCTTGCGCATCGCCTCCGCATCCACGCGCTCGCCCCGACGCTCGTACTGAGCAGCGCGGCGGCGGACCTTCTCTTCGAGACTCGCCGTCAGAAAGAACTTGCGATCCGCATCGGGGAACACGACCGTGCCGATGTCACGTCCCGCCATCACGACTCCGCCCGCGCCCATCCCGCGCTGCTGCTCGACGAGCGCATTCCGCACGCCCGGTATCGCAGAGATCACCGGCAGCGCGTCGGCGTAGTCCGTGTCGTAGATGCCTTCGGTCAGCTCATTGCCGTCTGCCCACACGCGCTCACCGTCAATCCGCAACCGGGTTGATTCCGCGAGACGAGTGACCGCGTCCGCAGCATGCGGAGAGATCTCCGTCTCGGCAGCCAGCCTCGTGATCGCCCGATACATCAGCCCGCTGTCGATGAATGGAAGTCCGAGCTTCTCCGCGACACGCCTTCCGACGGCGGACTTGCCCGACGCCACGCCACCGTCGATCGTGATGATCATGGATCGATCACTCTTCCTCGAGGCCGGCGGCGCGACGGACCGCCGCCACCTCACCAGCGGACAGCACGCGCCAGCCGCCGTTCTTCAACCGGCCCAGGCGAAGGGGTCCGAACGCGGTCCGCTGCAGGGCCAGGACCTTGCGCCCGACCGTCTGCAGCATGCGGCGGACCTGCCGCCGCCGACCTTCGCGGATCACCACGCGCAGCTCGGCGCGGCCGGAGTCGCGAGCGCCCCGCGTCGATCGCAGAAGCTCGACCTCCGCGGGTTTCGTCAGGCCATCGTCGAGCTCCACGCCGCGCCGGAGGGCATTCAGGTCTTTTGCGGTGGGCACGCCGGCGGTCACGACGAAGTATTCCTTGGCGACTTCGAAGCGCGGATGCGTCAGGCGGTACGCCACCTCGCCGTCGTCGGTGAGCAGGATCAGGCCCGTGCTGTCGGCGTCGAGGCGCCCGACCGGAAACAGTCGATGGCCAAGCAGGCCCTGCTCCCCGATCACGTCGAGCACGGTGGCGCGTGACGCTTCGTCTCTCGAGGTCGTGATCACGCCGAGTGGTTTGTTCAGCATCACGTAGCGATGCCGGGCCGGCGTTCCGACCGGACGGCCCGCGATCGTGACGCGGTCCGCATCGGGATCGATGAGCGATCCGGCGGCCGGAGGCCGGGCGCCGTTGACCAGGACTGATCCGGAAGCGATGAGCTGATCGGCGGCGCGTCGGCTGGCCACGCCCGCACGCGCGAGATATCGGTTCAGCCGCTCGCTCGTCGGGGTTCCTCCGCACCGTCGGCTTTCGGCGCCGGGAGGTGGTCGAGCGACTCCAGGCCCATCACCTGGAGGAACCGCATCGTCGTGCCGTACAGCTTCGGCTGGCCCGGCCCCGATCCGCGCCCGACCTCGGCGATCAGGTCGCGCAGCTCGAGGTTGGCCAGGACGCTCTCGCAGTTGACGCCGCGGACCTCCTCTATGCGCGCGCGGGCCACCGGCTGCTGGTAGGCCACTATCGCCAGCGTCTCGTATGCAGCGTGAGAGAGGCGACCGGAGACCTCGGGGCGCAACGCCCTTCGCACCGCGCCCGCGTATTCGGGTCGGGTCGCGAGATGGACCTCGTCGTGGTGCCGCATGAGCATCACGCCATGGCCCTCAAGCGTCTCGCGCAATCTCTCCAGCGCGCCCTCGAGACTGTTGCGGTCGGCATCGGTCGCCTGCTGCAGCTCCCGAACTTTCAGCGCGCGGTTGGAGCTGAAGAGAATGGCCTCGATCGCGGCCGAGAGGTCGGTCACGCCGCGGGCTCCCGCAGCTCGACGTGGATCGGACCGAAGCGCACTTTCTGGCGTACCCGAATCAAAGAGCGGCGGACCAGCTCGAGAACGGCGACGAATGTCACCACCGCCTCAAGGCGGTCCTCGGACTCGAGGATGAGCTCTACCAGCTCGATCGGTCCGCGGCGAAGTCGTTCACTGATGAGGTCGAGCTTTTCCTGCAGGGTCCAGGTCCGCCCGCGGACCACGACCGGGCGCGGCGGAATTCTCGCCAGCACGCTGCTGAAAGCTGCGACCAGGACGGCTACGTCGAGGGGCTCCTCCTGTCCCCCCGCCTCGACCGGGCGCGCCGGCGGCGGAAATGCGAAAGATTCTTGCTGCGCGCGCTCGAGAAGCTCACCTGCGATCTCCTTGTAAGCGCGGTACTCCTCGAGTCTCTGCCGCACCTCGTCTTCCCACCCGAGCAGCTCCGTCTCCTCGTCGGTCGGGGTGTCTCCGGGCAGCAGTCGCATGGACTTGAGGAGCAGCAGGCGCGCGGCCATCCAGAGGAACTCGGCCATCTCCTGCGGGTCAGGAATCTCGCGCGACGAGAGCCCCGCCAGGTAGGCGTCGGTCACCTTCGAGAGCGAGACCTTGAAGATGTCGACCTCCTCGCGTTCGACCAGCGCAAGGAGCAGCTCGAGAGGACCTTCGAAGACTGGGGTCTTGACGTCTATGACGCGGTAAGGCTACCCCAGGTCACTTCTTTGGAACCAGGGGCCTGCCCCATCCGAGCTTGTCGCCGAGACGACGATAAAAAGTCTCGGGCTCGCTGAAACGAACGACCTTGAGTCGCTTCTCGTACGGGCCGCAGCGGACGACGTCCCCCGTGGCGACGGCTGTGCCAGGACGGCCGCCGTCAACCGTCATCTCCGCAGGACCCCGAACGACTTTGAGCGTGATGTGCTGTCCAGACGCGAAGACGATCGGTCGGACCGTCAACGCGAACGGGCTCATCGGCACCAGGACCAGGTCGCTCAAGGTCGGCTCGAGGATCGGCCCGCCGCTCGCCAGCGCGTACGCGGTCGAACCGCTCGCGGTCGCGATGATCGCGCCGTCAGCGTCGATGGTCCCGACCGCCTGGCCGCCGACGTCGATCTCCAACCGCAACATACGTGCCTCGCCGGAGTGATCGACGACGACCTCATTCAGCCCGATCACAGTTCCACCGGCGCTGCCGGACAGGCTCACCTGCAGCATCGTCCGCTCCTCGAGGCGATACGAGCCGTCGATCGCGCGGGTCAGGCCCCGCTCGAGGTCCGCTTCGTCCACCTCGGTGAGGAAACCAAGGCGTCCGAGGTTGACCCCGAGGATCGGTATTTCGCGCGGCGCAGCGAGCCGGGCGCCGGCGAGAAAGGTCCCGTCTCCCCCCAACGTGACGATCAGGCGCCCGCTCTCCATCGCGCGTTCGGTCTCGGGATGGTCGCGCCGCAGCTCGACCGCCTCGACCTTGCGCGCCCTCGCCGCGGCTATTGCTCGGTCGACGACCGACTGCTCGGCGTTCGGTCCGCGCAAGAGGAAGACCTTCATGCCCGCAGCGGCTCGAGGTGAACGAAGATCTCGCGGTTGCCTTCGGCGCCGGCCACCTCGGACGGAGCCGCCTTGATGAACGCAAATCCGTTTGCCGCGCACCAATCGCGGAATCGGGCCAGGGCCGCATCGACGGCCGCCTGGTTGCGCACGATGCCTCCCTTCCCCACCTGGGAGCGTCCAACCTCGAACTGGGGCTTGAAGAGGGCGACGATTTCGGCAGCGGGCGCTGCGCGGAGGACCGCCGGCAGGACTTTCTCGAGGCTGATGAACGAAACGTCGACCACGACCAGGCTGACCGGCTCTGGAAACGATTCGAGGTCGCGGGCGTTGACCCGCTCGATCACGACGACGCGTGGGTCCTGGCGGAGCCGCCAGTCCAGGAGCCCCCTGCCCACGTCGAGGGCGTACACCCTCGCGGCGCCGCGGCGCAGCAGCACGTCGGTGAACCCACCTGTCGAAGCCCCGATGTCCGCGCACACGCGGCCGCCCGGATCGATGGCAAAGCGGTCGAGCGCAGGAGCCAGCTTGAGCGCCCCGCGGCTCGCGTACCCGGGGTCGGAGTCGACGACGATCGCGGCGTCCTCGCTCACGGCGCGTGCCGGGCTGCGGACGGTCTCGCCCGCGACTCGCACCTTGCCGGCGAGGATGAGCGCCTGCGCGCGCTCGCGCGAGGGGGCAAACCCGCTCCTGGTCACCAGCACGTCGAGCCTCAGAGGATGATCCCGACCGCGAGACCGATCACGGCCCCGACGAGGACTTCCATCGGGGTGTGCCCGAGCAGCTCACGCAGCCTCGCCTCCTGCACGCCGCGCATGTGGACCAGGTCCTCGACCAGCCGGTTCAGCACCTCGGCCTGGCGCCCGGCCGAGCGGCGCAGGCCAGCCGCGTCGTACATGACCACGAACGTGAAGATAAGGGCGATCGCGAACGCTGCGGAGGTCAGCCCGGCATGGTGGCCCACGCCAGCGGTCAGTCCCATCACGATCGCGCTGTGGCTGCTGGGCATGCCTCCTGTCTCGGCGAGAACGCGGAGGTTCAGCCGCCGTTCGCGGACCGAGGTCAGGGTCAGCTTGGCGATCTGAGCGATGCCCCAGGCGACGACCGGAGCAAGGAGATAGGTCACTCGTGCGATCAGTGCGCGGTGGTTGCCGCGACTCGACCGAGTATGCCGTTGACGAACCGGCCCGCCTCGTCACCGGAGAAGGTCTTGGCCAGCTCGATCGATTCGTTGATCGCCGCCTTCGTTGGCACCTTGCGGTCGATCGCGATCTCGTACACCGCGATCCTCAGGATGACTCGATCGACCTTCGCCATCTGCTCGAGCTTCCAGTGCTCTGATGCCTCGGTCAGGATCGCGTCGAGCTCGTCGCGATGCGCGATCACGCCGCCGACGAGCTGGCCCGCGAAGCTGATGATCTCGTCGTTGGCGCCGTTCTCCGACCCGTGGTAGCGGAGCACCTCCTCGGGATCATCACCTGTGCCTTCGAGCTGGAACAGAACCTTGAGCGCCAGCTCCCTGGCCTGGTGGCGCTTGCCCAAGGGATCGCCTAGCTGGCGAAGGCGACGCTCGAGACGAAGACGTTCACCTCGCCGACCTCCAGGCCGAGCATGCGCTCCGTCGCCTCGACGACGTTCGCCTGCACCGCCGCGGCCACGTCCGCGAGCCTGGCCTCCGATTCGACGGTGATGAAAACCTCGAGATGGATGGAACGATCGCCTTCGATGTGCACCCGGACGCCGCGATCCGCCGCCTGCCGGCGAACGAAGTCGCCGAAATGACGCGCCGCCGCCTCGTCCATTCCCTCCACACCTTCGACTTCGCACGCGGCCAGCGCGGCGATGCTTGCGATCACCTCATTGGCCACACGCACCGCCCCCAGCGAGCCGTTCGCACTCATAACCCGCCGATCCTACGCCAAAGAACCCGCCAAAGAACGTGAACCGGTTTAGGCGCGCTCGACATACGACTCATCCCTGGTGTCGACACGGATCACGTCGCCGGACTGAATGAACAGCGGCACCTGGATCACAGCCCCTGTTTCGAGCGTCGCCGGCTTGGTCGCGCCGGCCACGGTGTCGCCGCGGAAGCCGGGGTCCGTCGACCTGACCTTCAGTTCCACGTTGATCGGGAGCTCGACGCCGATCAGGCGGTCCTGGTAGCGCTGCAGGAACACGGTGCTGCCCTCTTTGAGCAGCGGGAGAACAGATTCGAGCATGTCCTCGTCGACGGCGACCTGGTCGTACGTCCTGGCGTCCATGAAGTGGTGGTGGGTGCCGTCCGAGTAGAGGTAAGTCGCCTCGGTGCTGTCGATGCGCACCGCCCGATACTTGTCGCCGCTGCGGAAGCTCTGCTCGAAGATCGAGCCGGTGAGCACGTTGCGCAGCTTGGCCTTGATCACAGCGCCGGCGCGCGCGAGCTTGATGTGCTCGACGTTGACGACGGAAAGCAGCTGCCCGTCCATCTCGAACATCGTCCCGCTGCGAAAGTCGTTGGAAGAGATCACTTCTGGTTTGTCAGGTACTCCAGTGCCAGTTCATATCCCGCAAATCCGAGCCCTGTAATCACGCCCCGAGCCGCTCGCGCGGTCACGCTCTTCGACCTGAACTCCTCGCGGGCATGGATGTTCGAGATGTGCACCTCGACGACTGGGAGCGCCAGCGCCTGAAGGCAGTCGTACAGGGCAAGCGAGTAGTGGGCCAGCGCGGCCGGGTTGATCACGATGCCGAGCGATCCCGGACCGTGCTGGTGCAGGAAGTCGATGATCTCGCCCTCCGAGTTGCTCTGGTAGAACCTGACGTCGATCCCCAGCTCGGCTGCCTTTGCCGTAACGGTCTTCTCGAGGTCGTCGAGCGTTCGGGTGCCGTAGATCTCAGGTTCGCGCTTGCCGAGCAGGTTCAGGTTTGGTCCGTTGACCACGACAACCCACTGCTTCATGCGAGCGACCTCGTGACCACCCGACGGACGAGCGCGCCCGGCACCGCGTGGCCGATCTCGGCATGGCCCATGCGGCGCGGCATGACCCAGGCCACCTTGCCTCGCCGCGCCTTCTTGTCGAGCGCGATCGCGGCCAGGACCCGCCTGGGATCGGCCTGCGGCGGCCTGTCGGGCAGGCCGAAGGCGGTGAGCACCGAATCCTGGGATTCGACGAGGCGCTTGTTGCACAGGTCCAGGGCAAGGGCTATGCGCGCCGCAACCCGCATGCCAAACGCCACGGCACGGCCGTGGCTCACTCGGAAGCCCGTGGCCGCCTCTAGCGCGTGCCCGGCCGTGTGACCGTAGTTGAGGATGGCCCGCGGTCCCCGGTCGCGCTCGTCCTTTGCCACGACCAGGGCCTTCGCCGCGACGCACCTGAAGACCACGCGCTCGAGCATGGAGGTGTCGCGCTCGACGAGGCGCGCGCCGTTTCGCTGGAGGAGATCGAAGAGGCCTCGGTCCATGGCGACGGCGTACTTTACAACCTCCGCGAAAGCGTCTCGGTAGCTCGGGACAGGAAGCGTTTCGATGGTCGCCAGGTCGGAGATCACGGCCGCCGGCTGCCAGAAAGCCCCGATCGCGTTCTTCGACCTCCGCCCGTTGACGCCCGTCTTGCCGCCGATGCTCGAATCGACCATCGCCAGGAGGGTCGTCGGCACCGCAACCAGGCGAACCCCTCGCTGCCACATCGCCGCGGCCAGCCCCGCGAGGTCGCCCACAGTCCCTCCGCCGACGGCGATCACGCAGCCTCCGCGGTCGATCCGCTGCCTTTCGAGGAACGACAGCACCGCCTCCAGCTGCGACATCGACTTCGATCGCTCACTCGCTGGAATGGCATGAATCGAGGTCTTGAGCCCGGCTCGCTTGATGGCCTTCGCGACGCTCGCCGCGTAAGGCCTCACGTTGGTGTCCGTGATGATCGCGGCCCCCGTCGGGTCCAGTCGCGTGATGACGTTGCGCAGCTCGCGGTTGAGGTTTGTTCCGATGAGTACCGGGTAACCGCCGCTCGAGGAGTCAAGGATCAGGCGGACCACAGTTTCAGCACCTCGGCCGCGACCTGGCCCGCTTCTCGCGTTCCGTCGACACGATGATCGGATTCCTCATACCGCCGGCGCCGCCGCTCGAACAGGGCCTCGACTTCTGACGCTGTGCGGTTCGCGATCAGTGGCCTCCCAGGCAAGTGATGGATCCGCTGCCAGATCGTCTCGAAGGGTACTTCGAGGTAAACAGTCGTCGCTTGGTCGCTGATCAGCCGCCAGTTGTCGTCGTCCATGACGACGCCGCCCCCGAGGGCAACGACCGCATCCGGTCGGAGCAGTCCGGGGAGCGTCTCTTTCTCGAATGCGCGGAATGCCTTTTCGCTGTGCGTCGCAAAGATCTCGGCAACCGACATGCCCGCCTTGTCCTCGACGAGGTGGTCGAGGTCGAAGAAGGCAGCTTGGGCGCGCTGCGCCACGAGCGCACCGACGAGAGTCTTGCCCGCACCCATGAAGCCGACGAGCGCCAGCGGCCTGCGCTGCGCCGGGTTAGATGCCGCTTGGATTGGCCGGTACTGGTGCCGCGGGCGGCGAGCCAGGCGCCACGCCGCCCCGCCGCCTCTCCGACTGGATGAAAACCTCGTCACGGAACCTGTCCGGCTGGGGCAGGTTGAAGAAGACCTCCGACCCGACCTCACCGGCTGACTCGATCTGCACGTTCCCGTACCCGAGGATGCGGCCGATGACAGACTTGCGCGTCGACACGTCCTGAACACGGTCGACGGCGATCAGCTTCTCCTGCCTGCTGAAGATGCCTCTTTCGATCTTGATCCGCTGGTCGGTCAGCGTGTACGTCGTCGACTGCCAGCGGATCCACACGACGATGAGCCACAGCAGCGCGAACGCAACCACGGCCAGGCTCAAGAACGTCCTGAACCGCGGGATCGGGAGCAGACCGTAGTTGTCCAGCAAGACGTTGAAGTCCGCCCACACGACCACGAGCACCAGGAGGATCGGGATCCACAGCGTCCGGACGAGGGTGATCCAGTGTGGGTGCGCTTTCAGGACGAGGTTCTCGCCGGGTAGGAGCTTGCTCATTGCCCGGCTATTTAAGCAGGCAATTGCAAAAGCACCAATAGCGCCGCGGCCGCAAGGTAGGGCCCGTAGGCGATGGTGCCTTTCATCGATCGGTGCGCGACTATGAAGGCGACCGCTCCGATCGCAGCGAGGAGAACGCCGTAGAAGAGGGCCGTGAACGTGAAAGGCCAGCCGAGGAGCAGGCCCATAAGCGTCGCGAGCTTGACGTCACCAAACCCAAGCGCCTCGCCTTTGAAGAGGGCCGAACCGAGGAGCGCGATCAGCAGAAACAGCAATCCGGCCGCGATGCCCATTCCGATGCCTGCCCACCATGCCTGACCCCACAGCCCAAGCTTGTCGCTGATCAGTGGGGTGAGGCTCACGAGCAGAGCCAGCACCATGGCCGGGAACATCACGCGGTCCAGGATCAGGTGATGCTCGAAGTCGAAGAAGATCACCTGAACGAGCACGAGCGCGAAAACGCTCCGCAGCACCAGGAGCGGAAACGGGCTCAGCGCGTATGCGTAGATGGCGAAAACGATGGCGCTGAGCACCGGCGGCCCCAGCTGCTGCCACCAAACGTTGCCCGGCTCAAGCTCCTCCAGCCGCGCAAGCCTCACCGACCCCAACCGCACTCCCCATCCGGCTGCCGCCCCGACCATCGCCCACAGCAGCGCGACGAGATACTGGTTCACGGCTGGAGAGTTTCGCGCATCGCTTCGCGCGGCGCGCTCTGACCGGTCCAGAGCAGGAATGAGGTGGCGCCTTGCGAGAGGAGGATCTCCCACCCATCCACGGTGGGCAGTCCGAGCGAGCGTGCCTTGCGGACGAGCGGCGTCCCACCCGTGACGTAGACGAGGTCGATCACCGAACCTGCGCCTGGCAGGGCAGCCGGACGCAGCGGCATCTCCTCTCGCCGCCCTAACGGGGTGGCATTGATCAGCACGTCGGCGCCGCGAGTCAGGCTCGCGACCGACGGATCGTCCCAGCGGACGGTCCTGCCAGGTAGATCCACCTGGTCGGGGCGCCGCGCGACGAACGTGATGCGCGCCCCTTCGAGGGCCACCGCGGCGGCGCGCGCCGCTCCCCCCGCGCCGAGGATCACGGCGTTCACGCTGTCGGGCTCGAGCCCGACCAGCTCGAGCGCGGACCGGATCGCAGGGATGTCCGTGTTGTAGCCGCCAAGGCGGCCGCCATCGTTGACGATCGTGTTCACCGCGTGTGCCCGCAGCGCCTCTGGTGCGACCGTGTCCAGCTGGTCAATCACCGCCTGCTTGTACGGGATCGTCACGTTGGCTCCGGCCACGTCCTCCGCGCGAATGCTGTCGACCGCCGCGTGGAGCGCGGTCGGCGGGATGTCGAGCACGTCGTAGGTCCACTCCATGTCGAGGGCTGCGAAAGCCGCGTTGTGCATGGCCGGGCTGCGGGAGTATGAGATCCCGCTGCCTAGAAGAAAAACCTTCAGCTTCCGCTCACGCCGTACTTCTGCTTGTCGCGCTCGAAGTCCTGCTCGTTCGTCTCGAAGTGAGTCGTCCCCTGCCGGTCCGTGAAGTAGAAGAGGTAGCTGGTCTTGGGCGGGTCGATGCACGCTGCGAGCGCCGCCTTGCCCGGGTTGCTGATGGCGCTGGGAGGCAGACCCGCATGCTTGCGCGTGTTGTAAGGCGTGTCCATGGCGAGCTCGGTCCCCGTCGGCTCCGGACTCAAGCGACCTAAGGCGTACAGCAGGGTGGCATCGACGCCGAGCGGCATGTTGATGGCGAGCCGGTTGTAGTAGACGCTGCACACATTGCCCCGGTCGCTCGCGGTCTTGTTGTTCGCCTCGCGATCGACCATCGACGCAAGGATCACGATCGTTCGGATGTCTTCGGCGGGCCGGCCGTCGGCCGGTTGGGTGATCTTCGCGCGCCAGTCCGCGGAGAAGACGACCGCAAACTGATCCAGCTGCGCCTGGACGAGTCCCTTGGCCCCAGCCGCCGGATCGATGAGGTAGGTGTCAGGGAACAGATAACCCTCATAGGGAAAGTCGGCGTTGACCGGTAGCGCCGGCAGGAAGGTGTACCTGGCCGGCAACGAGGGATCCTGGGCGGCTTTGAGATATGCGGCGCCCGTGAGCGTGCTCAGCTTCTTGTCGTCGACCAGCCTGGCCATGTTGCGAAGCGGAAGGCCTTCGGGGAACGTGATCGTCTTCTCGTCGGGGCGTCCGTGCTGCAGGGAGTCGACGATCTGGACGAGCGTCATGTTGGCGTTCAGCACGAACGAGCCGGCCTGGAACTTGGGACCGGTGTTCGTCACTCGCGTGTACAGGTCGAAGGCGATGGTGCTGCGGATCAGGTGCAGGTCAAAGAGGTCGCTCCCGATCTGAGTTGGCGTCTCGCCGGCTTCGATGTGGAACGGAACGCTGTGGCTCGACGTGGAGATCGGCGTGTTGACATTGAAGTTCCACCAGTCCATGGCCCGCGAGGTGAGGAAACCGAGGATGGCGATGATCACCACCACCGCGATGAGGCGTCTCACTACTGTCCTGGCTCCCGCATTACGCAGCATATCCGCAGCATCGACGGCCGGAGCCAAGGAAAGGGTGGCGCGACGAGGACCGCATACCTGCTCGGGTCCCCGCGCCGTGGTCGCGGGGGCATTGAGTTGGTGCCGGGCCCCTTGACGCAAGCTTCGGCGCCGGTGGCGCCCGGCCGTCGAGGCCGCGCAGATGCAAGGAAGCTCGGGGCCAGGTCAGTCAACTTTGTCCTCTTCGAGCGCGGCCATCACGCGCTTGAACTCATCGCCATCGACCGTTTCCAGGCCCGTCTGCGTTTCCCGCAGCAGCAGCACGCGCTCCGGATCGGTGAGGTCTTCGACCAGGTAGTACGTGACCTCGTCGAGATCGAACGCGTCGTGGAGCCGGAAGCGGCGCTCGATGCCGGCGTCGTCGACGAGCGTGACCTCGTCGTTCACTGCTTCTTGTCGAGATGGGTCTGCAGGAGCAACGCGGCCGCGACGCGATCCACCGTCTGGCGCCGCGACGCGCGTCTGACGCCCCCTGCGATGAGCGAGCGTTCCGCGGCGGCCGTGGTGAGGCGCTCGTCGACGAGCTCGACGGGCAGCCGCGCAGCCTTGCGCAGGGCGGCGGCCAGCTGCTGGGCGGACCTCGCCTCCGGCCCGTGCGAGCCGTCCATCCGCAGCGGCAGGCCGACGACGATGCGCGTCACCTCGTTCTGCCTCGCGACCTCGGCGAGCCGCTCGACCAGCGTGTCCCTCGGTTCCGCCGGAAGCGTCGACAGCGGCTGCGCGATCGTCCCGGTCGGATCGCTGAGGGCCAACCCCACCCGCTTCGCCCCGGGATCAACCGCCAGGACACGCACCTAATGCGATGGCGACGGCGACGGCTGACCCTGGGAGGCTGCTGTGGCGGCCGGGGCGTTTGACTCCACGACGTAGTGCAGTGTGATCCGCCGGTCGAGCAGCGGCATCAGGGGCAGAGCCATCGGCTGCTCCTTGATCGCGACCGATCGGATCGGCAGCTTCTCCAGGTAAAAACGCGCCTGAGCGACGGGCCGGCCCACGATGGCGGCGCGAATCTTCTCCTCGTCCAGGCGTGGGGCGACATAGGCGGACGCGCTGCCGACGAAAACGAGGAACCCGCCCTTGGCCGAGCTCAGGAGCCGGTACTGCACCTGGATCGGGCTTTCGGTCAGCAGCTGCTGATCGTTGGGCACCCTCTGCGTGAGGTAGGTCTTGAACGCCTGGGTGACGTCAGCGTCGTTGTAGAAATCGCCCTCCCCGGTCACTGTCATCGTGCCGGTGAAGCTCGGCACCTTGTCCTGCGGCTGGTGGTCGGTCGTGAACTGAGGCGGGCCGAAGATGAGCGTCTCGGCCAGCTTCTCGCCCTGCTGACCGGAGGTGGACAGCTGTTGGGCGATGGCCTGGTGGAGCTCCTGCTCGAGCTGCGCCCGGGCGGCATCGAAGTCGGCCACCGTCATGACCGGGGTCGAGGACGGATCGGTGCCGCCGCCGGTCGCCTGCGGGTTGGTGACGTGGATCTTGCTGCCGTCGAACGGGCCGCAGCAGTCCTCGATGGTGGTGATCGTATGGTCGCCGACATTGCCCGTGGTGCCCGGCTTGACCGCGATCACGTTGACCGTCTTCTGGCCGCCCCACGGCACGACCGTGTCTGGCGAGGTCTGCGCGAACTCGAGCCCGTTGGTGTTCATGAGGCGCTGGCCGTACCTGAACAACAGGCCCGGGGAGTTCGTGAAGCCCTTGCTCAGATTGTTCGTATAGACGACCTGCCCGATGGCCGGTGCGAGAGGCACGTCGATCGAGCCCGTCACCTTGAAGCCTTGCGAGTTCGACTTCGAGATCGAGACCGGCCGCACCTTGATCGGCGGCTTGCCGGCCTGGGCCTGAATCTCGACGTCCTTCTGGGTGAAGGGCTGAGCCTGCGCGACCAGCGTGACCGAGGCCGAGGGCACGAACACCGCGGCGGCGAAGATTCCCACCAGGATCAACGTGATCGCCGTCACGTACAGCAGGAAACGGCCCGGCTTCAGCTCGGTCGCGGTCTTGGTGAGGAGCCTCGTCGGGGCGCCGACTCCCACGTGAGTCGTGGGCGCCTGCTGCCTGCCCCGCCACCACTTTCGGATCGGCGGCGCCGCTTCCGCCTCTGACGCGATGCCCTCGCCTTCCGGTCCGACCGCGCCGAAGACCGGGAAACCGCTTTCGGACGCCATCTTCTGCACGGCGGGGTCGTCGCAGACGACAGTGACCCGCTTGCCGAGTCGGGCGGAGTAGTTGCGCAGCAATTGGAAGTTGAAACGGCTCTGGCCGATGCGCGAGCGCATGGGCAAAACGAGCATCGTGTCCTCCCCGTGGTAGCGACGGAGGCGTTCGACGAGCTCGGGGATTTCCTCTTCCGTCTCGACGTAAATCGGGTCCGTGGCCATGTCGTTTACAGGTCTCCTGGCTGGCTTCTCAGACTTTTATAGCGCTTAGGACCCGTCTCATGACGGTGTTCACCGTATCGCGCTCCTCGGCTTCGGTCCGCAAAGCGTGGTTCGCAAGGCCCATCGGGGCGATGTCCTGCGGGCTAGAAAGCTGACCGGTCGAATCGGTCAGGTTGCGCACGTCGGGCGGCACCAGGTGCCGGACCCGCGGCTCGCGCGGGAACGGCAATCCCGCGGTCCAGTTGTTCTTCACCATCTCGAGGGTGAGCTCCGGCAGGAGGCTCCCACCGCCGCAGAGGTAGATGCTCGACGGCAGCCGCTCGCCGCGCGAGAGCTCCTTGATGCTCAAGGCAAGTCCCTGCAGCAGCACCTCGGCGTCGGCGCCCAGCAACTCGGACACCTGGCGGTGCTGCTCCGACGAGAGCAGGCCTTCGGAGTGACGCAGCTTGCGCGCCTCGGCCTCCTCGTAGCTGAGGCCGAAGGCGAGGGCCAGGCGTCGGGTGAAGGCCCGGCCGCCCAGATTGAACATCCGGGTGCCTTCGACGCCTCCGTCGCGGATCAACGCCACGTCGGTGGTGCCGCCGCCGACGTCGACGAAGATGCCGCCTTCGGCCCAGATCTCCTCGTTGGCGCATGCGCGTGCCAGCGCGTACGGCTGCGCCACCGCGGCCGCCAGCTCGAGATCCAGCTCGCGCACCACGGTCTCGATGGCGTCGATGTGTGTCATCGGCGCGAACGTGTTGAAGACCGTGACCTCGAGGTTCTTGCCCGTGAATCCGACCGGGTTCGTGACCGGGTAGCCGTCAACCCGCACGTTGGTGATCGCCGAATGAACGAGACGGGCCTCGAGCTGGCCGTAGCTGCGCTCCATCTCGAGGAGGTGCTGCGCCTCCCGCAGGGCGCGGCGCTGGACCATCTGAAGCATGGTCGACATCTCGCCTGATCGCACGCGCGATTTGGCGTTCTCACGTGGATAGGCGATCGTCGAGGAGAAGCCCTTGATCAGCTCGCCCGCAACGCCGACCACCACCTGGCCGGGGACGGTCTTGGCCATGTCTTCGGCGGCTTCGAGCGCCCGGTTGCAGGACTGGATGACCGATTCGAGGTCGGCGATGGCGCCGCCGGACATCGCGGCGGGCGCCTGAGGCTCACGGCCGACCCCGAGAACCTCTCCGTCCGGACCCTCCCGCCTCACCACCAGGACCTTGATCAGGTCAGTGCCGATGTCGAGGACCGTGAAGTGGCGGTAGTAGTCGCTCCGCTTGCGGAGGAACTTGAACTTGGTCATCCCGCCTTCAGCTCCTCGTCCAGACGTTTGAACGCTTCTCCCGCCGGCACGGTGAGGGTCCCGCTGACGAGGTGCGCGGGCCCGCCGCCTTTGCCGAAGAGGGTCTTGAGGCGGTTGGCATCGTAGTGGGAGGTCAGGTCCTTCGACACCTTGATGACAAACTTGTCGCCGGCGACAACGGTTACGATCCCCGACTTCACTTTCTCGAGGTAGCGGTCCGCGTAGGACTTCAACTCATCCACGTTGGAGGCGTCGACGGTCTCCGTCACGTAGTCGACCCGGCCGTGCTTGACCGACATCCCATCACCGCCGATCCGCTCCCTCCGCAGTCTGTCACGCTCGCGCTCGACCGCCTTGAGCTGCGCGCGTAGGCCCTCGACCCGCTCCGGCAGCTGCTCAGGGCTTACGTTGAAGGACTTCGCGAGCTCTGACAGCCGGTAGCGGTCGCTGAGGACCAGGTCGTCGGCCGCCTCGCCGACCACCATGTCGATGCGCCGCAACCCTGACCCGATGCTCGACTCCGAGACGATGACCGCGGTGCCGATGTCGGCGGTGTTCCTGACGTGGGTGCCTCCGCAGAGCTCGCACGTCCAGTCTCCGAAACACACCACGCGCACGACGTCTCCATATTTTTCCTCGAACAGGTGCATCGCGCCCTGCGCCACCGCCTCTTTGTAAGGCTTCTGGCTCTCGTGAAAAGTCAGCGCCTCACGCACCTTCTCCATCACGCGCCGGTTGATGCGGTCCAGCTCCTCCTTCGTGATCGAGCGGTTGAGCGGGACGTCGAACGTCGTGTGGTCAGGACCGACCCATGATCCCTTCTGAACCACCCGCTCGCCCAGCGTCTCGCGCAGAGCTCTGTGCAGCAGGTGCGTCGCCGAGTGGTGGCGCATTATCTGGCGCCGCCGTCGCTCGTCGACGGCCGCCGTCGCTTTCTCTCCAACCCGAACCTCACCCGTGACCACGGTGCCCAGGTGTGCGATCGCGCCTTCCGCCGGCTTCTGCGTGTCCTCGACGCGCACGCGGCCGCCTTGCGTCGTGATCATTCCCGTATCGCCGATCTGTCCGCCGGACTCGGCGTAGAAGGGCGTGCGCTCCAGGAAAATCTCGACCGAGTCGCCCTCGACGGCCGCATCGACCGACTCCCCCGATTTCCAGATGCCGGTCACCGCGGTTTCGGTGGTCAGCTCGCGGTAGCCGGAGAACTCCGATTTCGGGAGGTCTTTGGCGAGCGCCCACTGATGTGGAACGTTCCGCCGCGATCGGTCGCGCTGCGCGGCCATCTCGCTGCGAAATCCTTCCTCGTCCACCTCCATCCCGCGCTGCGATGCAAGCTCTCGCGTTAGCTCGAGCGGAAAGCCAAACGTGTCGTGGAGACGAAACGCGTCGGCGCCAGAGATGGACTTCGCGCCGGGCGACGCAACTTTCTCGAACTGCTCCATGCCCTGCTCGAGCGTGCGCGCGAATCGTTCCGTCTCGATGTCGATGGTCTCGGTGATGAAACCTCGCCGCTCCTGCAGCTCCGCGTAGTGCTCCCGGAACATCTCTATCGCACGTTCCGCGCCGGCGGACAGCTTCGCCTCGAGTGCGATGTTGCGTCCGAGCAGAGCGGCGCGGCGGATGAGCCTGCGGAGGACGTAACCGCGACCTTCGTTCGAAGGCACGACGCCATCCGAGATGCAGAACGCGGCGGCGCGGATGTGGTCGGCGATGATGCGCTCGGACAGTGTCGTCGGCTTCTTGCTGTGGTCGCGCACGAACTCTACGAGTGGGGACAGCACGTCCGCCTCGAAGACGTTGTTCTTGCCCTGGAGGATGAAGCTGATCCTCTCGAGGCCCATTCCGGTGTCGATCGCCGGCTTCGCCAGGGGCACCAGCGCGCCCTCTGCGATGCCGCGTTGGATCGCCTCGGCGGTGGTCGGGGGATCCGCGAGGTCTGCTTTCTGGTCGTACTGCGGCAGCACCAGGTTCCAGAACTCGGTGAAGCGGGCGCAGTGATCGGGGTAGCAGTCGGGCTGCCCGCATCCGGCCTCGCGGCCGCGGTCCCACCAGATCTCGGTGTCGGGGCCGCACGGCCCTCGGCCAAGCCCCCACCAGTTGTCGCCGAGCCGGGTGACGTGCTGGGCGGGGATCGCAGTCTTCGTGGTCCAGATCTCGAAGGCCTGGTCGTCGGACGGATGCACGGTCACGCGGAGGTGGTCCACCGGCATCCCAAAGCCGTTGGTGACGAGCTCCCAGGCCAGGGGGATCGCCGTCTCCTTGAAGTAGTCGCCCGTCGGCGCGAAGTTGCCGAGCATCTCGAAGAACGTGTTGTGACGGTCGGTCTTCCCCACCTCTTCTATGTCGCCGGTGCGAAGGCACTTCTGCGCGCTCGCCAGCCGGGGCGCGGGCGGTTTGCTAAAGCCCAGGTAGTAGGGCTGCAGCGGCTGCATTCCGGCCGAGATGAAGAGCGTGCTGGGATCGCCTTGCGGCACCAGTGGCGCGCTAGGCAGGACCAGGTGCTCCCGACTCGCGAAATGCTCTAGAAATCGTCTGCGGATCTCGTTCCCGGTCACGGGGCGAGTTCAGTTTAGGGGGCCAGCCGTTCGATGCGCCAAGCGCCGCCCCTGACCCGGACGTAGCGCAGCCGGTCGTGGAGGCGGTCGTCACGACTCTCCCAGAACTCGATCCAGCGCGGGCGCAACGCGTAACCGCCCCAATCGTCCGGCAGCGGCGCGTCCGTCGGGTAACGCGTCGCCAGCTCCAGCACTGCACGCTCGAGCACATCTCGCGACCTCACCACTCGGCTCTGCCGCGACGCGAGCGCGGACAGCTGTGCGCCGCGCGGTCGGGTGGCGAAGTATTCGGCGGACGCTCTGCGCGTGAGGCGCCGCACGGTGCCGGAGACCCTGACCTGATGACGCGGCGCTGACCAGTAGAAGACGAGAGCCCCGCGATTGTCGTCGGCAAGGTCGCGGCCTTTGCGGCTGCCGTAGTTGGAATAGAAAAGGAACGCGCCGTCCTCCACGCCCTTGAAGAGGACCATGCGCGCGGACGGTCCTGCGGCGCCCGAGGTGGCCAGAGTCATCGCGTCGGGCTGCGGCGCGCCGGCCTCGGACGCGGCGCGAAACCAGCGGCGGAAAAGTACAAACGGATCCGTCGGTGCGTCAGGTTCGAGGAGCGGCAACTACGACTGCGCGGCTTCCTGCGGCACGTACTTGCGCAGCTGCTCGAGGGCGGCGCGCTGCAGACGTGACACGTGCATCTGGCTGATTCCCAGGCGCCGTGCGATCTCCGATTGCGACATCTGCTCGTAAAACCGCATCGCCATGATCGCCCGCTCGCGAGGCGTGAGGTGCTCCATCGCGCGGTCGAGCACGTCCCGCATCTCGACCCGTTCGAGCTCCGGGTCGGCCCCGCCGATCTGCTCGGCGACCGACCTGTTGTCCTGTCCGTCGCCGCTCGCGATCGGCTGGTCGAGCGAGACGGGCACGTATGCCGGGCCCATTTCCATCGCTTCCGTCACATCGTCCGGTGTGACGCCGAGTCGCGCGGCCAGCTCTCCAACCGTCGGCTCGCGACCCAGCTCGTTCTTCATCTGCTCGTTGACGCGCAACACCGACTGATGAAGCTCCTGCAGCCGGCGCGGAAAGCGAATGGCGGTGCCCTTGTCGCGGAAGTACCGCTTGATCTCGCCCGCGACCGTCAGTGTCGCGAAGGTCGTGAACTCGTAACCGAGATCAGGGTCGAACCGCTCGATCGCCTTGATCAGGCCGAGATAACCGACCTGCACGATGTCGTCGAGGGGCTCACCGCGATTGGCAAATTTCCGGGCGAGGAAGTAGACGAAATCGTGGTATGAATCGACCAGCTGCGCGCGGATCCGGTCACGCTCGGCGGGGTCGTTGCTCTCCTTGTAACGGCGATGGAGCGCCCGCAGCTCCTCGCGCGGAATCCGCGT
>WNGQ01000273.1_pt1 | contig 59515 bp, 46 predicted proteins | sample 5407661 | NCBI WGS metagenome assembly WNGQ01 (sample SAMN13153382, study PRJNA577476) | soil metagenome | isolation source: 60 cm soil or saprolite under Garry oak tree replicate 2 | place: USA:California | collected 2016-06-15
TGGCGCCCGCCCTGGTGCCGTGGCTGCGGCGGGGTGGACGGGTGGTCCTCGCTGGGGCCGCTGTCTCGGTGCTCATCGAGTTGTGGCAACTCACCATGCCGCAGGTGCGGCACAGCGACGTCAACGACGTGATCACCAACACCCTCGGCGTGGCGCTCGGCTGGGGCGTTGTGCTGGCCGCACGGCGGCGATCCAGTCAGCCCCCGGAAGCAACGGAAGCAACGGCGGCAGCGGAGGCGACGGTAGGATTCATTCATGACTGAAGCTCGCTGGAAGCAGCGTTACCGTGCACCGAGCCTGACCTTGCCGGAGTGGGGGATTGACGCCCCGGGTCGGCTCACTTATGCCACCAACGCGTCTGGGTCGTGGCAGATCCACGCGTGGGACCGTGAGGACGGCGCCCACCGCCAGGTGACCGAGCACCCGACTGGCGTCACCGACGGCGGCGTCACCCCCGACGGCACCGGGATCATCTGGTTCGAGGACTCCAAAGGCGACGAGATCGGCCGCTGGCTGCTGCAGCCGTTCGCCGGTGGTGAGGACGGGCCGCTGCTGCCCGACGCCGAACCGGCCTGGAGCGCGGGCCTGGCGCTTGGTCCCAAGAACCGGGTCGTCGTCGGGCTCGCGGACCGGGACGGGTTCGCCGTCCGCGTCGGGGTGGCCGGGGAGGGCAGCGACGAGCTGTACCGCCACGAGCAGACCGTTGACGTGGTGGCGTTGAGCCGCGACGGGCGGCTGCTGGTGGTGCAGCACGCCGAGCACGGCGACAACCTGCACCCGGCCCTGCGCGTCTTCGACCTGGACGGCCACACCGACCCGGCCGACCTCTGGGACGGCGAGGGCCTGAGCCTGCTGGCGGCTGGGTTCTCGCCCGTGGCGGGCGACAGCCGCCTCGCCCTGCTGCACGAGCGGACCGGCCAGCTGCGCCCCGCCATCTGGGACCCGGTCAGCGGCGAGCGCACCGACCTGGCGGTCGAGCTGCCCGGCGAGGTCGCGGTGGCGGACTGGTGGCCGGATGGCCGTGCGCTGCTCCTGCTCCACACCCATGTCGGCCGGGACGAGCTGTACCGGCTGGACCTGGTCAGCGGTGGCCTCCACCGGCTCGACCATCCAGTTGGGTCGATCGGTGGTGCCAGCGTGCGGCCCGACGGGACGGTCTGGTACCGCTGGTCGTCAGGCTCGGCCGCGCCCCAGGTCCGCGCTGTCGGGGTGGAGGCGGCGGTGCTGCGCCCGCCCGGCCCGGCCGCGCCCGGCGGGGCCGCCTACCAGAGCTGGACCTTCACCAACTCCACCGGCGACCAGGTCCACGGGTTCCTCGTCACCCCGGACGAGGGCGCCACCGACGGCGGCACCGGCGCCCCGTACCCGACCGCGATGCTGGTCCACGGCGGTCCCACCTGGCGTGACGCCGACAGCTGGAGCCCGCAGGTGCAGGCGCTGGTCGATCATGGCTGGGCGGTCGCCCTGGTCAACTACCGCGGCTCCACCGGCTACGGCAAGCAGTGGCAGGACGCCCTCGAAGGCGACCCGGGCTTCCCCGAGGTCGAAGACGTGACCGCCGGCCGCGACGACCTGATCGCCCGGGGCGTGGCCGACCCCGACCGGGTGCTGATCGCCGGCGCATCCTGGGGCGGCTACGTCACCCTCCTCGCGATCGGCACCAGGCCTGTGGGCTGGCGTGCCGCCGCCGCAGTGGTCCCGGTCGCCGACTACCTCTCGGCCTACGCCGACGAGTCCGAGGGCCTCCAGGCCTTCGACCGCAGCCTCTTCGGCGGCAGCCCCGACGAGAAACCCGAGCTGTACCGCTCGCGCTCCCCGATCACCTACGTCGACCAGGTCGAGACCCCGGTCCTGTTGATGGTCGGCGACAACGACACCCGCTGCCCCCTCCAGCAGGTCCTGAACTACACCGACGCCCTCCGCGCCTTCAACAAGCCGTTCGAGCTGGACCGCTTCGACGCCGGCCACGGCGCCCTGGTTACCGACGAGCGCATCCGCCAGACCGAAGTCATCCTCGAATTCGCCGCCCGCCACGTCCCCGGCGTCGAGCCTCCCGAACACTGAGGCGCCCGTTTTGGCCCCTTCCGGGAGCCGTGAGATCAGGCTGGAGTGGTTATGCTTGCGCCGTTCGTCAGCGGGTAGGACCATACGGAGAGAGACTTCCGCAGCTGCAACTTCAACGGCGAAGGACAAAGGGGGCGGGGGCGATGGCCGTGGAGCCGCCGTCGAGACCTGTTCCGAGTGGGGATCCGCAGGCCTGGAAGCGACACGTCGGCGGGTCGCTCCGTAGCGTGGTGGTGGGAGTTGACGGGTCGGCGGCGAGTCTGCACGCGGTCGGGCTGGCCGGCCAGATCGCCGGGGGCGCCGGGGCTCAGCTGACTGTGATTCATGTGCGGCCCGAGCCGCCGGTGTTCGGCGGCCTCACGCCCGGCTGGTGCGGCCTGGTCGAGCAGTGGCGCGAGGACCTGGAGTACGAGGTCGGCATCCGCGTCACCGAGATCCTCGACCCGCTTGGGCTGCGCTGGCGCTTCCGGATCGAGAACGGCGACCCGGTCCACCGTATCGATCAGCTCGCCGCGGCCGTCGACGCCGACCTGATCGTGGTCGGCAGCGACGGCGGCGGCTTTCTGCGTGCCCTCCTCGGCGGCTCGACCGCGACCCGGCTGGTGCGGCGCGAGCGCCGCCCGGTCCTGGTGGTGCGGTAGCCGGCCGCGCCACCAGGAATGGGCGCTATTGCACTTGGACGTGCTGCGCCGGTGCGAAGAAGGGGAAGGTGACGTCGACGCTGGCCGCCCCGGGCGGGAGCTCGTAGCTGTCGAAGTAGGTCACGCTCTCCCCTGGGTCGAGGTTACCCTTGCCCTTGTTGAGGTTCGTGCAGATGCATTCCTTCCCTTCGTCGCGAAGGGGGCTGTAGGTCAGCTTGCCGGCCTGATCCACCAGCCTGGCGCCGGGCACGTTCAGCCCGTCGTAGTTGAACTCCTGGCCGCGGTCCACGAAGGTGAACCCGACCCCGAACTTGGTGCTGGCGGTGTTGGTCAGGGTCCAGGTCATGGTGGTGAGGCCGGTCGCGTCGCGGTGCACGCTGTTGATCTCCAGCTTCAGGCCCTTCACGTTGTTCGCCAGGGGTGTCGCGGTCGCGGCCACCGGCAGCTTGCCGCCCGTCCACGCCGGCGCCGGAGCCGCCGGAGCCGCGGACCCGGATCCTGACGAGGCCTGGACGGCTGGACGGGCGAAGGTCACGGTGACGCGGCGGTTCTTGCGGCGTCCCTCCTCGCTGCCGTTGTCGGCTACCGGGTCCCCTGAGCCGTGGCCAGCGGCCTGGTAGCTGACGCCCTGCCTGGTGACCAGGAGCTTGACCTGCGACTCGACCGCCCGCGCCCGTGCGACCGACAAGGGGTTGTTGATGGCGTCGTTGCCGGTGTTGTCGGTGTAGCCGTCGACGGTCACCGTGGCTCCGGTGGAGGCGTCGATCTGCTGGGCGACCTGTTTCAGGACGCTCTGCGCGGCCGGCGTCAGGTTCGACTTGTTGATCGCGAACAGGACGTCGGCGGAGAGGCGGACGCTCCTGCTCGCGCCGCTGTCGTCGGTGGACTCGACGGTGCCTTCCGCCGTGCTGATCAGCGAAACGATGTCAGGCGCCTTGAGTGAAGTCTTCGCCGGGTCGATCTCCGTGCCGCTGAACGGCCGGGGGCTTGAACCAATCGGAACGGCCTGGAACAGCGGCGTCAGGGGAATCATCACGGCGATCTGCTGCAGGGACGCTGCGGGGGCCGGCAGGACCGCGTAGAACTCCGCCGACTTGCCCGGGTCCAGGTCCACCTTGGTGGCCTCGTGCGACGGGCACAGGCATGCGCCGGCAGTGTCGTACAGGGGGAAGTAGCGCTTGTTCGCGGTTGCGTCCACCAGGCTGACGCCATCCGCGGGCTGGTCCGGCTTGAATTTCGCGCTCTCCCGCTCCATGGCCCCTTCCAGGTTCACCTGCTGTGAGCTGATGTTGGTGACCCGCCAGCGGAGCGTCACCGTGTTGGCGGCGCTGCGGTCCACCGCGAGCAGATCCACGCGCGCGGTCCCTTTGTTGAGCGCCATCGGCTGCGAGGCGATAGCGCCCGCTCCCGACGCGGCTGTGCTCTGCGTGGGTGCTTGACTGGTCGGGGAGGCTGCCGGTTTCTTCGCGGAGCCGCCACATCCAGCCACCGCGAGCAGCAGGGCACCCACAACCACAGCCGACCGGATCGCCGTCGTCGAATGCTTTACATCGGGCATAGAACCGTCGTCCTTACCTCATGGTCTCGTTGGCGTGAAGAAGAGGGAAGCGGTGACGTGATTGTCCGATCCTTCGTTTGATTACCTTTGTGCTGGGGCTTGCCATGCTACTGGAAGCTCACCAATCCGTGAGGGGGGAGACCTCCGCAGAGCTACGCGCATCCAGCCCTGCGAACGCGACGCGGTGCGGCGGATCAGGCCGGCTGTTCCTGGGGTGGGATGGTGGCGCGGGCGACGCTGCCGGGGATCTTGCCGGTGCGGCGGATGAGGGTGAAGTGGCCGCCGAGCTCTTCCTCGACCAGGCCGCGGACCAGCCGGAGGCCGAGGCCGCCGGTGGTGGCGTCCAGGCCGCTGGTGAGGAGGCCGGGGGGTTCGGGGGGCGGGGGCATGCCCGGGAGGGTGGCGGCCTCGTCGATGACTTCGAGTTCGAGGTGGTCGTCGGGGCCGCTGTTGAGGTGGACGGTGATGGTGCCCGGGCCGTTGCCGAGGCCGTGCTCGACGGCGTTTTGGATCAGCTCGTTGAGGACCACCGAGAGGGGGGTGGCCACGTGGGCGTTGACGCGGACCGACTCGGCCTGCACGACGATGTGGATGTCCTCGCGGCCGAGGGAGCCTTCCAGCATCCGCACCACCCGGCGGGCGACCTCGGCCATGTCCACGGCGCCTTCCAGCTCTTCGGTGAGGGTCTCGTGGACCAGCGCGATCGCGGCGATGCGGCGGACCGATTCCTCCAGGGCGGCCACGGCCATGGGGTGGTCGTCGAGGCGGCGTGCCTGGAGGCGCAGCAGGGAGGCGACCGTCTGAAGGTTGTTCTTGACGCGGTGGTGGACCTCGCGGATGGTGGCCTCGCGGCGGGAGATGACCCGGTCGCGGCGGCGCAGCTCGGTCACCTCGCGGCACAGCACCAGCGCGCCGCGGCGCTGGCCGCCGCGCAGCAGCGGCACCACCCGGATGTCGGTGACCGCCCCCGCGGTGTCCACGTCGGACTCGATCGGGCGCCGCCCGGCCATCGCCTCGGCGACCATGACCGCGACCGGCTGCGGCAGCGGCTGCCCGAGCGGCAGCGAGTTGGTGCCCATGCGCCGGAATGCCGAAGTCGCGTTGGGGCTGGCAAACTCCACCCGGCCGCTGCCGTCGAGCACCACCAGCCCGTCGCCCACCCGGGGGGAGGCGATCAGGTCGTGGGCCTCCTTGAAGGGGTAGGTCCCGCCCGCGACCATCTCCAGCAGGGCGTCCGCGGAGCGCAGGTAGGCGGCCTCCAGCCTGCCGGTCGGCCGGGCGGGGGCCTCGGCGGCCTCGACGCTGAGCACAGCGATCACGGTGCCCTTGCGGCGCACGGGCACGGCCTCGACCCGCACCGGCTCCGCGTCGATGAACACCGGCTGCGGCGACCGCAACCGCCGCTGGTCCAGCCAGGCGCGTTCCACGAACGGATGCCAGCCGGGCTCGACCTCCTCACCGACCAGGTCGGTGGGATATAAGGTGCGAGCGGTATACGGGCGCATCTGCCCGACAATACGGAAATTCTCGTTCCCCTCGACCGCCGTGAACAGCAGCAGATCAGCAAAGGCGAGGTCGGCGATCAGCTGCCAGCCCGCCATGAGGCGGTGCAGGTGCTCGTTTGCCTTCTCGTCGAGCCGCCGCCGCGCTGGCCTGGGGACTTCTTTCTCTTTCTGCACGCCACCCAGAGTAGCCTCCTACGGCAGTTGAGCTTGTGTTGACGAGTTCGTCACACATCCGTAACCTTCAGGGTGAAGACGTGAAGGGCAATGGCGCTCGCCCCGGCGGGCGCCGTTTTCATGTTCGAGACACCGTCGTCTCTCCCTAGGTCTTCCTAGCCGACACCTCCGGCGTCCGCTCCCGCAGGACCGCGATCGGAGGCGAGAGACGGTGGCTAGTGGCTTCCCCAAAGAGCCCCTTGGGAGGCTCTATGACGCGCGCCGTGACGAGCGCGACGCCTGCGGGATCGGGTTCGTGGCCGACGCCGAAGGGCGGGCCAGCAGAGCGATCGTCGAGTATGCATTGGGTGGGCTGGAGCGCCTGCGGCACCGTGGTGCGGTCGCGGCGGACGCGCGCACGGGCGACGGGGCCGGGCTGCTGCTGCCGCTGGCCCAAGCGTTCTTCGCCGAGGAGAACGGCGACCGGCTTCCTGACCAGGCCGTGGTCGGGGTGGCGATGGCGTTCCTGCCACGCGACGGCGCCCAGGCGGCCAACGCCCGCGCCGCGGTCGAGGAGGCCCTCGCGGCCGAGCAGCTCAAGCTAGTGCGATGGCGTTCGGTTCCGGTCGACCCTTCCGCGCTCGGCGACGCCGCCAAAGCCAGCCAGCCCCAGGTCGAGCAGGCCGTCTTCGTCGCGGACGGCCAGTCCGGTGAGGAGGCGGAGCGGCGATGTTTCCGCGCGGGCCGGCGGGCCGTCCTGCAGGCGAGGAGCGCCGGGGTCCCCCTCTACCTGGCGTCCTGCTCGACCCGGACGGTGACCTACAAGGCGCTGTGCGCGGCCGATCAGCTCGCCGCCTTCTACAGCGACCTGGCCGACGCGCGCATGGTGGCGCCGTTTGTGGTGTTCCACCAGCGCTACTCGACCAACACCCTGCCGTCGTGGGAGCGGGCACAGCCGTTCCGGTTCCTGTGCCACAACGGCGAGATCAACACCCTGGAAGGCAACGTCGCCTGGATGCGCGCCCGGGAGGGCAACCTCGGCAGCGGCGACCTGGCCCCGGAGGAGCTGCTGCGGCCGGTGCTCGACCCGGACGGCTCGGATTCGGCCATGCTCGACAACGCCGTCGAGCTGCTGGTGCGCGGCGGGCGTGACCTCCGCCACGCGCTGGCCATGCTGGTCCCGGCCGCCGTCGAGCACGACCAGCGCGCCAGCCGCGCCCTGCGCGACTTCTACCGCTACCACGCCTGCCTGACGGAGCCGTGGGACGGTCCCGCCGGGCTGGTCTTCACCGACGGGCACCTGGTCGGCGCCGCGCTGGACCGCAACGGCCTGCGCCCGCTGCGCTTCGAGGTCTGCGACGACGGCCTGGTGGTGTGCGCCTCCGAGGTCGGCGCGGTCGACACCAGCGGGCACGGCGGCGTGCGCCGGGGCCGCCTCGGGCCCGGCCAGATGCTCTGCGTCGACCCGGAGGCTGGCCTGCTGGAGGATGCCGCGATCAAGGCCGCCCTGGCCAGCAAGCGGACGTGGAGCGTGTGGGTCGCCGAGCACCTGCGCGAGCTGGACCAGGGCGACCCCGTTCCAGCTCCCGCGTCCGGGTCCGAGGCCGAGCGGGCGCTGGTGCCGGCCCAGATCGCCTTCGGGTTCACCAGCGAGCTGGTCTCGGCGGTGCTGCGGCCCATGGCCACCGGGGGCAAGGAGCCGACCGCCTCGATGGGTGACGACACCGCCCTGGCCCCGTTCGCCCACAGCCTGCGGCCGGTCAGCCACTTCCTGCGCCAGCGGTTCGCGCAGGTCACCAACCCGCCCATCGACCACCTGCGCGAGCGCCATGTGCTCTCGAAGCGGACCCTGATCGGCCCGCGCGAGCCGCTGCTGCGCGAGCGGCCCGTGGCGGCGCGGCTGATCGCCCTGCCAAGCTTCCTGCTCACGCCGGAGGGCCTGGAGCGGCTCCAGGACCTGGAGCACGGGCTCTGCCCGGTGACGCTCGACGCCAGCTGGGCGGCGGCTGAAGGGCGTGAGGGGTTGCGGCGCGCCTGTCTCCGCCTCGCCGAGCAGGCCGAGGCGGCCGTGCGCGGCGGGGCAGGACTGCTGGTGATCTCGGACCGGGACGCGGAACGGGGAGTGCGCGTCCCGGTCCCGTCGTTGCTGGCGGTCGGGGCGGTGCAGCAGCGGCTGGTGCGGGCGGGGCTTGCCACCCGGGCCAGCGTGGTGGTCGACAGCAGTGAGCCGATCGAGTCGCACCAGGCGGCAGCTCTGCTCGGCTACGGCGCCGAGGCGATCTGCCCACGGCTCACCCTGACCACCGTGGCCGGGCTCGCCAACGATGGCGACCCGGCCACGGCGCAAGCGGCGGCCGAGCGAGCGCAGCAGCACTACTTCGCGGCGCTGGAGGAGGCCGTCTTCAAGGTGCTGTCGAAGATGGGCATCTCCACGCTCGACTCCTACCGCGGCGCGCAGATCTTCGAGGCGCTCGGCCTGGACGCCGAGGTGGTCGCCAGCTGCTTCACCGGGACCGCCTCGCCGCTCGGCGGCATCGGCTTCGACCAGCTGGCCGACGACGTGCTGGCCCGGATGGAGCTGGCGCAGCAGGCAGGCGCGCGGCTCAGCAACCCCGGCTGGTTCAAGCACCGGCCCAAGGGCGAGTACCACCAGACCAACCCGCAGGTGATGCAGGCGCTGCACCACACCGTCAACGAGGAGGGCGCGCGGGGTTCCAGGCGCGGGGCGCACCTGCTGCAGCAGGCGGTCAAAGGGGGCGGCTACGAGCGCTACCGCCACTTCGCCAAGCTGGTCAACGAGCGCCCGCCCGCCGCCCTGCGCGACCTGCTGGAGCCGCACCCCGCTGGCGCGCCGGTGCCGCTGGAGGAGGTCGAGCCGGCCGCCAACATCCTGCGGCGCTTCTCGACCGCCGCGATGAGCCTCGGGTCGCTGTCGCCGGAGGCCCACCAGACCCTGGCGATCGCGCTCAACCGGGTCGGCGGCCGCTCGAACTCCGGCGAGGGCGGCGAGGACCCGGCCCGCTTCGGCACGCAGCGCAGCTCCGCCATCAAGCAGGTCGCCTCGGGCCGCTTCGGGGTCACCCCCGAGTACCTGGCCAACGCGGCCGAGCTGCAGATCAAGATCGCCCAGGGCTCCAAGCCCGGCGAGGGCGGGCAGCTGCCCGGCCACAAGGTCAGCGCCGAGATCGCCCGCCTGCGCCACACCCAGCCGGGGGTGGCGCTGATCTCGCCGCCGCCGCATCACGACATCTACTCCATCGAGGACCTCGCCCAGCTGGTCTTCGACCTGAAGCAGGCCAACCCGGAGGCTGACGTCACCGTCAAGCTGGTCGCCGAGGCGGGGGTCGGCACGGTCGCCGCCGGGGTGGTCAAGTCCCTGGCCGACGTCGTCACGATTTCGGGAGCCGATGGCGGCACCGGCGCGAGCCCGCTGTCGTCCATCAAGCACGCCGGCGGGCCCTGGGAGCTGGGCCTCGCCGAGGCGCAGCAGGCCCTCCAGGCCAACGGGCTGCGCTCGCGGGTGCGGCTGCGCATCGACGGCGGCCTGAAAAGCGGCCGCGACGTGCTGCTGGCCGCGCTGCTCGGCGCCGACGAGTACGGCTTCGGCACGGCCGCGCTGCTGGCCGAGGGCTGCCTCATGGTGCGCACCTGCCATCAGGACAACTGCCCGGTCGGCATCGCCACGCAGCGGCCGGACCTGCGCGCCAAGTTCGCCGGCACCCCCGACATGGTGGTCCACTACCTCGAGTACGTCGCCGAGGAGGTGCGGGAGTTGCTCGCCGGCCTCGGCCTGCGCACCCTCGACGAGGCGATCGGCCGGGTGGACCTGCTGGCGCAGCGGGTGGCCGGCGACCCGCGGGCGGACGCGCTCGACCTCAGCCCGCTCATCGAACGGGCGCCCACCGGGGCCGGGACCGCGCGGCGCTTCGAGGCGCCCGACCCGACCCACCAGGTCAGGTCGGCCCTCGGGGACCGCCTCCATGAGGACGCCATGCCCGGCCTGCTCGCCGGGGACCTGGTCAACCTGCGCTACCCGATCGGCAACACCGACCGTTCCGTCGGCGCCCGGCTCGGCGTGGCGGTCGGTGCCGCGTTCGGGTCGAGGCCGCCCTCCGGCCGTGCCCGGGTCGAGTTCGACGGCGTGGCCGGGCAGAGCTTCGGCGCCTTCCTGGCCCCCGGGATCGACTTCCGGCTCACCGGCGCGGCCAACGACTACGTCGGCAAGGGCATGGGCGGCGGCAGGATCGTGGTGCAGGCCCCGGACGACGACCTCGGCGACGCGGTGCTGGTCGGCAACACGGTCCTGTACGGCGCCACCCGGGGGGAGCTGTTCTGCGCCGGGCGGGCCGGGGAGCGGTTCGCGGTGCGCAACTCCGGCGCCACCGCCGTGGTCGAGGGGACCGGCGACCACTGCGGCGAGTATATGACCGGCGGGACCGTGGTGGTTTTGGGCCCTGTTGGGCGCAATGTCGGCGCCGGCATGACCGGCGGTGAGCTGTTCCTCTACGATGATGGCGGCGACGAGGCCCTTGAGCACCTGAATGACGAGCTGGTGCTGGCCCGGCGGCCAGACGATGTCCAGCTGGTATTCCTGCGGGAGCTGGTCGCCGCCCACGCCGAGCTGACCGGATCCGCGGTGGCCAGCGGCATCCTCGACCGCTGGGACCAGGCGGTAGGCTTGTTCTGGCGGGTGGCTCCGAGGGCTGAGGTCGCCGCCATCGAACGGGCCCACGAGGGCACCGGGTAGGTCGTGTTGTGTGAGAGGAGCAGGATGGCGCGGGTGCTCGTGGCTGAAGACGAGGTCCTGATACGGGTGGACGTCGTCGAGACGTTGGAGGAGGCCAGCCACACCGTCGTGGGGGAGGCCGGCGACGGCGAGCAGGCAGTGCAGCTCGCGCGGGAGCTCGCTCCCGACCTGGTGGTCATGGACGTCAAGATGCCCAAGATGGACGGCCTGGAGGCGGCCCGCCAGATCACCGCCGCAGGCGGCGCGGTGCTGGTGCTGACCGCCTTCTCCGACAAGGAGCTGGTGGACGAGGCCGCCGAGGCCGGCACCATCGGCTACCTGGTGAAGCCGTTCCAGCCAGCCCAGCTCGTCGCCGCCGTCAACGTCGCCCTGGCCCGCGTCGCCGAGCACCGCGACCTACAGCAGACGGTCGAGGAGCTGGAGGCCAAACTCGAGGCCCGCAAGGTCATCGAACGCGCCAAGGGCCGCCTCATGGAGCAGTTCGACCTCACCGAAGACCAGGCCTACACCCGCATGCGCCGCGCCGCCATGGACCGCCAGCTCCCCCTGGTCGAAATCGCCCGCCGCGTCCTGGAAGGAACCCAGCCCAAGCAGCCGTAGCGGCGACCTAGTGGTGGTGCTGGACGTACCAGAGCGCCAGGCGGGCGCCGCCGGCGAGGAGCAGGAGGGGGAGCAGCCAGGGGCGTGCGGCTCGGTACATGGTGCGGACGGTGAGGACGAACAGGTGGTGGAGGGGCACGAACAGGAAGGTGTGCAGGGGGCGGAGGCGCCGCTTGCGCCGGTCCTGGTTCTGGGCGGCGGTTCGGCGCAGGCGGCTCCTGGCCTCCGGGGTGAGCTGGTGGTAGGAGATCTGCCGGTGTGACGCGGGCCGGGGGGTAGGGCGCATGATCTGCCTCGCTTCCTGCCGTGGGTCCCGGACCGGGGGTTGGTTCCTCGTCGCTGATGGCGGGCGGGGTGCCGGCGACCTCGTTGCCGCCGGCCCGCCCACGACCAGGGGTGGCCCGCTACCGGCTGATCGCGTTCACGAGATCCTGGAGGACGTTCTTGATCGTCGGTGCGAACGAGGACGACGCGAGGAGGAAGCCCCAGGCGCCGCAGAGGAGGAACTCGAAGACGGTGAGCCCGTCGCCTTTATGGCGGAAGCGGAGCATCACCACGATGATGATGGTGAGCAGGAAGAGGAATGAGAAGGCGACTCTCATCGGTGCATCGTCCTTTCATGAACCGGTGACGCCGATCCTTGGAAGGCTGGGGGAGGAGCGCCTGGAGGTGGCCGCGCTCGCAGGGAAGATGACGCGCCTGCATTGGTCGCGCTGTCACCTGTCGCTTCATCCGTAAGGGCACCGTGGCTATCCCCCGTCATTTGGCGGCTACGAATCGCTCGTCGATCCACGGTCAGCCCTACCGACCGCTGGTTGTGTAGTTCCGGGGCTGTAGCTGCCTTGCCGCGGTTGCTGACATGTTTCGGGTGAAAAGTCAGAACCACGCCATTGAGTCTAAGAGTGAGGGAGGACCTAGTCAATGAAAGAGTCATCCGAGCGATTCCCGTCACCCGCTGGGCCGGTTCGCCCGCAAGTCTCCACGCTGGAGTATAACATGCTTGTTACTCCGGTTCGCCATGCTCAGGCTTTTCATTCGGTCTGGACTGCATCTCCGTTTTTACGAGTCAATGGGATGTTTCAACGTCTAAGCGTGAACCTGCGAATTTGCTGCCAGCGATCTGCTGAGTTCTCCTACGAGGATCAGCCGAGACTTTGCGCAGGATTTGAGAATGGCTATCAGGATCGACCAGGATGATTCGCTTGGCAGCGATGAGTCACATGAATCACCATATCGCCGCGGGGGGCAGCATCGATGATGGACAGCCGGGACATGGGTCGGGGGGCCGATCGGGGGAGCCGGATCGCCAGCCCGGAAGGTATGCGGCGGGTGCCGCTGCTCGCCGTCTACAGCACTATCGGCGTCATATTCGGCCTGGTGACGCTGGCGCTCCACCCGGTCGCCAGACCGCTTTCCAACACCCTCCTCAGCCACGCCCTGGCGCCCTACGCTATCGCCGGAGTGGTGTTCTTCGGGACCCGGGCGCTGGTCCGCGACAAGCTGCGCTGGTGCCGCTCCTGCGCCCACTGGCTCGCGATCGAGCCTGACGGCGAGCGCGTCCTGCGCACCCGCCCGACGGTCCGCCGCACCCACGGCCGCCTGGATGCCTACAACGCCGCCGGCCAGAAGACCGGCTACAGCCGCTCCCAGACCGTCACCCGCGGCATCCGCGAGACCGTCGCCATCAGCATGGTCTGCCGCCATTGCGGCGCGAAGTCGATCGTCAAAGAACGCCGGGACAAGTAACCGGTTATGTCGTGAGGGCGGCCAGCACGTTGGTGACGATCGCGGTGCGGGTGGCGGGGGCGAGGGTCGGGGCGCCGGAGGGGTGGCGGAGGTAGAAGGTGTCGACGACCTCGGCGCCGTAGGTGGCGATCTTGGCGAGGTCGATGGTGACGGCGCAGGTGGCGAGGGCTCTGGTGATGCGGTAAAGGACGGCGGGCCCGTCGGGGCAGCGGACCTCGACGACGGTGGCGCGGTCGGAGGCGTGGTCCTGGAAGCGGATCTCGGCGGCGGGGCGGGGCGGGAGCGGGGCCGGGGTGCGGTAGGCGGCTTCGCGTTCGGCGAGGCGTTGCTCTAGGGGGAGCTGGCCGGCCAGGGCACGGCGCAGCTCGTCGCGGAGGAGCTGCCAGTTCGGCTCGCGCCCGAAGCGGGGCTGGGCGCTGAAGGTGAGCAGGGCCGCGCCCTCGTGGGTGGCGACGGTGGCCGCTAGCACGTCGAGCCGGTGCAGGGCGAGGACGCCCGCGACCTTCCACAGCAGGCCGGGCTGGTCGGGGGCGAGCACTTCGACTGTCTCGCCCTCCACCTCGATGGTCAGCTCCCGCGTGGCGCGGAGCCGCTCGGGCGGGAGTTCGGCGGGCGCGCCTGCGGGTCGGCCCTCCAGCTGACTGGCCACCCTGCTGACCAGGTCGTTGACCAGCTGGGCCTTCCATGGGCTCCAGGCGGTCGGGCCGGTGGCGAGCGCGTCGGCCTCGGTGAGGGCGTGCAGCAGCGCGAGCACGCCCGCCGAATGCTCGCCCACCGCTGCGGCGACCAGCCGCGTGGTGGCCGGGTCGTCCAGGTCCCTGCGGGTGGCGGTCTCGGCCAGGAGCAGGTGGTGGCGGACCAGGGTGACCAGCACGGCCACGTCGTCCGGCGGCAGGCCGAGGCGGGCCGCGAGGCTGGCGGCGACCCGCGCGCCAGCGGCGGCGTGGTCGCCCGGCCAGCCCTTGCCCAGGTCGTGCAGGAACGCGGCCAGCAGCAGCAGGTCCGGCCGCGACACCCGCCGGACCAGCGCGGCGGCCCGCACCGCTGTCTCGATCAGGTGCCGGTCCACGGTCCAGCGGTGGAAGGGGTTGCGTTGCGGCCGGGAACGCACCCGCTCCCATTCCGGCAGGAGACGGGTGAGCAGGCCGACCTGGTCGAGGTCCTCCAGGACGGCGACGGACGCCTCGCCCGCGCCAAGGAGGGTGACCAGCGCCTGGCGGGCCGCCGCCGGCCACGGCTCGGGCATGGCGGGCTGCTCGGCGGCCAGCCGCTGCAGCGTGTGCCGCGCTAGCGGCAGCCGGGCACCCGCCGCTGCCGCCGCGACCCGCAGGGCGCCGCCGGGGTCGCCGGCCAGGTCGGCTGTGTCCTCCAGCAGCACCTCGCCGTTGTGGGCGACGACGCCGTCGGCGAGGGGGCGCCGCAGCGGGCGGCGGCGTGCGGTCCAGCCCCGGCCCCCGGTCCTGCCCCGGCCGTGGCCGTGGGACCAGTTCCAGGCGTCCACCTGGCGCCAGGTCTGGTCGAGCGTCCAGGCGAGCGTACGGCCGGCCTGGTGGAGCGCGCGCATCAGCGCGTCCGCGTCCGGGTGGCCGAGCCGCTCGGCGACGTCGTCCTGGTCCTGGAGGCCGAGGCGGTCACTGTGGCCCCCGTTGCTGTGGTGGAGGGCGTCGCGCGCGTCGAGCAGCAGGTGGTAGGCGCCCTGTGCGGCCTCCGGGAGGCCGCCGCTGATCCAGGTGGCCGCCACCGAGCCGACGGCGTGCCCGTCGCGCAAGCCGCCGCGGGCCTCCTTGAGATCCGGCTCCAGCAGGAAGGCCAGCTCCCCGTAGCGCTCGGCCCGCCGCCGGCAAGACTCGCGCAGCTCGGGCAGGCGGCGGCTGGCGGTGCTGCGCCAGCGCTGCCCGGCCGCCTCGCGCAGCCGCTGGCTGAGCGCTGGGTCACCGGCGACGTGGCGCAGGTCGAGCAGGCCGAGGGCGGTCTTGAGGTCGGTGTCAGCGACGGCGAGCGCCTCCTCCGGGGTGCGGACGCTGTGGTCGAGGCGGACGCCGGCATCCCAGATCGGGTACCAGAGCCGTTCCGCCAGTGCGGTGACCTCCGCGTCCCCGGGCTTGCGGGTGTGCAGCAGCATCAGGTCGAGGTCGCTGCCGGGGGCCGGCTCCCCGCGCCCGTAGGCGCCGCCCACCGCCAGGGCGACCCCGGGCCCGGGGTCGCCGAGCAGCCCGGTCAGCCAGCGGCCGGCGGCGGCGAGCCGGTCGGCCTGGCTCGACGCGCCGGCCAGCGGGTTGCTCCCGGCGCCGGCCCTCAAGCCGGAATCCGGGCTCCGGCTAGAGGGCGTCGGGGCCTCGCTCGCCTGTCCGCACGCGGACGACCTCGTCGACCGGGACCGACCAGACCTTGCCGTCGCCGATCTGGCCAGTGCGGGCCGCCTTGACCAGCGCGTCGATCACCCCGGCGGCGGCCTCGTCGGTGACCAGGACCTCGACGCGGACCTTGGGCACGAAGTCGATGGTGTACTCGGCGCCCCGGTAGACCTCCGTGTGGCCGCGCTGGCGTCCGTAGCCCTGGACCTCGCTGACGGTCATGCCGGCGACGCCGATCTCGCCGAGCGCCTCCTTGACCTCGCCGAGCTTGAACGGCTTGACGATGGCGGTGATGAGCCTCATGAGTCCGCTCCAATCTCGGCGCCGCGGGAGTGGTGGCAGTCGGCTGGGCGGGCGCCGAGCTGTCGCGGGCGCCGCTGCTGACGCCCAGGCCACGGGCCAGCACCAGGCCAAGCTCGTAGGCGGTCTCGGCGTGCTGGCTGGTGTCGAGACCCTCGCGTTCGGCCGTCTCGTCGACCCGCAGCCCGATGGTCACGTCGACCAGCTTGCCGATGGCGAAGGTGACCACGAAGGAGAACACCGCGACCACCGCCACGGCCACCGCCTGGTGGCCGAGCAGGCCGAGGCCGCCGCCGTAGAACAGCCCGTCGGCGCCACCCACCGCCGAGGTGCCGAAGAAGCCGATCAGCAGGGCGCCGGTGACCCCGCCGACCAGGTGGACGGCGCCGACGTCCAGGGAGTCGTCCAGGCCGAAGCGGTATTTGACGCTGGTGGCCAGCGCGCAGATCCCCCCGGCGAGCAGGCCGATGACGGTGGCGCCGATGACGTTGACGAAGCCGCAGGCCGGGGTGATGGCGACCAGGCCGGCGACCGCGCCGGAGGCGGCGCCGAGGGTGGTGGACTTGCCGCTGCGGAGCTTCTCGGTGGCGATCCAGCCGAGCAGCGCGGCGGCGGTGGCGGTGTTGGTGTTGACGAACGCCTGGGCGGCGAGCTGGTTGGCGGCCAGCGCCGAGCCGGCGTTGAAGCCGAACCAGCCGAACCACAGGATGCCGGCGCCGAGCAGGGTCAGCGGGAGCGCGTGGGGTGGCATCGGCTCCTTGGGCCAGCCGCGGCGGCGGCCCACCAGGATGGCCAGCGCGATCCCAGCCATGCCGGCGTTGATATGGACCACGGTGCCGCCGGCGAAGTCCTCGGCGCCGAGCTTGAAGAGCCAGCCGGTCGGGGAGAAGACCCAGTGCGCCACCGGCGCGTAGACCAGCACCGCCCACAGCGAGATCACCGCGACGAAGCCGCCGAACTTGAGCCGGTCGGCGGTGGAGCCGGTGATCAGCGCCGGGGTGATGATGGCGAACATCATCTGGAAGACCACGAACGCCAGCGGCGGGATCGTCTGCGCGATCGGGCCGCTGTAGCCGGGCACGGCCTGTTTCATGTGCGCCAGGCCGGCGAAGTGCAGCGTGCCGATGATCCCGTGGCCACCCAGGTCGACCCCGAACGCGAGGCTGTAGCTGAGCAGCACCCAGATCACGCTGACCAGCCCGATCACCACGTAGTTCTGCATCAGCATGCCGAGCACGTTCTTGGTGCGGACCATCCCGCCGTAGAAGAACGCCAGTCCCGGCGTCATGAACAGGACCAGGGCCGCACTGGCCAGCACCCACGCCGTATCCCCGGAGTTGTACTGCATGGCTCTCCCCTTGCTGATTCACCCGACCGGAAGAGCATGCAGGGTTGCCCGTTTCCTGTGGGCTACGCCGATGTTTATGCGTTGCTACACCTCTGTTACGAGCGTGTGAACGGGGCAACGGGGGCGATCAGCATTCATATGGAACCAAGCTGGCCTCTCCGGCGTCTTTGTAGGTGGGATGCGGGGCCGACCAGAGACGGGGGTGGGACGGCACGTGGCGACACGACCCATGCACGGCGAGCCGATCGCGGCCAGGGGGGCAGCCGCGGCCAGGGTGACGAAACCAGGTCATCTGCAGCTGCTGCCCGGCGCCGGCGCCGGGCAGTCCGAGCCCGAGTCGCGCCAGGGCCGGGCGCGGCCGCTGGTGGTCTTCGTGGGGGTCGGCGACGACCGCCGCAGCCGCGTGGCCGCCGCCTTGCTGCAGCAGCGGGCGCAGGGGCGGGTGCAGGGGATGTCGATGAGCCCGGCTACGGTGGAGCCCGACCCGGTGGTGGTCCGTGCCCTGGCCATGCTCGGCATCGACCTCCACGAACAGCGCTCCTCGCCGCTGTCGCGGGAGCTGCTGGAGCGCGCCGCGGCGGTGGTGCTGATGGGCTATACCAGCAACGAGCTGGCCGAGCGCGCCGAGGACTGGTGCATCGACGACCCGACCGGCAAGGACGCGAAGACGGTCCGCTACCTCCTCGACGCGATCGACCGCCGCGTCCAGCGCCTGCTCGACCGGCTGGCTCCTGCCTCCGGCCCCGGAGACGCCCCGGCCTGAAGTCGCCGGCTGGGCTCCCCGTCGCGTTGCTCTGGGCATTGCCGCGCGTTTGGGTGTAAATCGCTTCCCCGTCGTTATGCGCCCAGGGTAGGGTTGCCCGCGCGAAGGGGGCAGGTTGCGCGTCAGCGCCGTGTCAGCGGTATCAGCGGTACGGCAGACTGGTGGCAGCGCAGGGGGGCATCGTCGCCGTGGTGGCCAGCGGGCTGGCGAGGTCCTCCTTGAGGGCGAGATCCTCCTTGAGGTGGATGACGAATCGGCTGTCCGGTGGACGCCGATGTCACAGGAATCGCATAGCCTCAATCAAAGCCATTCAAGCAGACGGAAAGCAGCCAAGCAGAAGGGTTGAGCATGTCCACCAGCGTGACCCCCCCGCCAGAGACAGACCAGCTCGCCGCGCGGGCGATCGACGTCGCCAAGGTCTACGGCGAGGGCGAGACGGCCGTCCGTGCCCTCGACGGGGTCACCGTCGACTTCCCGACCGGCCGCTTCACCGCGATCATGGGGCCGTCCGGCTCCGGCAAGTCCACCCTGATGCACTGCCTCGCTGGCCTCGACCGGGTCACCGCCGGGCGCATCTACATCGGTGACACCAACCTGTCGGAGCTCTCCGAAAAGCAGCTCACGCTGCTGCGGCGGGAGCGGGTCGGCTTCGTCTTCCAGGCGTTCAACCTGCTGCCCACCCTGACCGCCGCCGAGAACATCGAGCTGCCCATGGCGATCGCCGGGCGCAAGCCGGACCGGCCCTGGGTCGACCGGGTGATCGACGCGGTCGGCCTGCGCGACCGGCTCGGCCACAAGCCCAGCGAGCTGTCCGGCGGCCAGCAGCAGCGCGTCGCCGGCGCGCGGGCGCTGGCCACCAAGCCGGACATCGTCTTCGCCGACGAGCCCACCGGCAACCTCGACTCGGTCGCCAGCGCCGAGCTGCTCGGCTTCATGCGCCGCTCGGTGGACGAGTTCGGCCAGACGATCGTGATGGTCACCCACGATCCCAACACCGCCGCCTACGCCGACCTGGTGCTGTTCCTGGACGACGGCCGCATCATCGACGAGATGGCCAACCCGACTGCCGAGAAGGTGCTCGACTTCCTGAAGAAGCTGGGCGCCGACCCGAAGCGGCTGGGGGCTGAGCGCTGATGTTGCGGGCAACCCTCAAGGGACTCGCCGCGCACAAGCTGCGCATGTCCCTGACCGCCCTGGCCATCGTGCTCGGGGTCGGCTTCGTGGCGGGCACCTTCGTGCTCACCGACACCATCAACAAGACCTTCACCGACCTGTTCGACCAGGTCACCAAGGGTGTCGACGTCGCGGTCAGGACCAACGCGACCTTCAACGCCCAGGGCGGCCAGACCCGGGCCCCGATGCCCGCCTCCGTGCTCGACCAGGTGAAGGGCGTGGACGGCGTGGCGGCGGCCGAGGGCAGCGTCAATGGCTACGCGCAGTTCATCGGCAAGAACGGCAAGCCGGTCACCACCGGCGGCGCGCCCACCCTCGGCGTCTCGATGAGCAGCGTGCCGCAGTTGCAGTCGTCGACCACGATCCGGGAGGGACAGCGGCCGAGCGGCCCAGGCCAGGTCGCCGTCGACGCCGGCACCGCCAAGAAGCAGGGCTACAAGGTCGGCGACCGGGTCAAGATCCTGTTCCAGGGGGGCACGCGCGAGTTCACGGTGAGCGCCATCCTCGGCTTCGGCCAGGCCGACAACCTCGCCGGCGCGACCCTCGCTGGGTTCGAGCTGCCCACCGCCCAGCAGGTGCTGAACCGCCAGGGCACCTACGACGAGATCGACGCCGTCGCCGCCTCGGGCGTCTCGCCGGAGACGCTCCGCGACCGCGTCAAGGCCACGGTCGACCCCAAGGACCAGGTGCTCACCGGTAAGGAGCTCGCCGAGGACACCTCCAAGTCTGTGGGGCAGTTCACCAAGTTCATCAACATCGCGCTGCTGGCCTTCGCGTTCGTGGCGCTGTTCGTCGGCTCCTTCATCATCGTCAACACCTTCTCGATCATCCTCGCGCAGCGCACCCGCGAGCTGGCGCTGCTGCGCTGCCTGGGCGCCACGCGGCGGCAGGTGCTCCGCTCGGTGCTGGCCGAGGCGTCGATCGTTGGCCTGCTCGCCTCCATCGTCGGGATCGGCTTCGGCATGCTCGTCGCCCTTGGGATCAAGGCCCTCTTCAAAGTTCTCGGGGCTGACCTGCCGTCGACCACCCTGGTGGTCGCGCCGCGCACGGTCATCGTCGCGCTCGTCGTGGGTCTGGTGGTGACGCTGCTGGCGTCGCTGTTCCCGGCGATCAAGGCGACGCGGGTCCCGCCGGTGGCGGCGTTGCAGCAGGAGGCGGTCGCCGCTCCGACGCACCACACCTGGCGGCGGGTGGTCGTCGGCACGGTGGTCACCGTGATCGGCGTGGCGTTGCTGCTGGCCGGGCTGTTCTCCCACACTGGCAACCGCCTCATCAACATCGCCAGCGGCGCGGTGGTGATCTTCCTTGGCGTCGGCTTCCTCAGCCCGCTGATAGCCAGGCCGCTGGCGCGGCTGCTCGGCTGGCCGTTCGCGCACTGGGCTCGTGAGCCGGGCAAGCTGGCGCGTGACAACTCGATGCGCAACCCGCGGCGCACCGCCTCCACCGCTGCGGCGCTGATGATCGGGCTCGCCCTGGTCAGCTTCGTGACCATCTTCGCGGCGTCGCTGAAGTCGTCGTCCAGCAAGATCCTCGACGAGGCGGTTGCGGCCGACTACATCCTCAGCGGCCCGAGCAACAGCGGCGTGGGGTTCAGCCCCGAGGTGGTCAGGCGCATCGCGCAGCAACCCGAGATCGACTCGGCCACGGGCATCCGTTTCGGCGCCTTCAAACTCCACGGCAAGACCCTGCAGCTTCAGGGCGTCGACCCGGCCACCTTCACCAAGACCGTGCGGACCGACACGACCTCCGGCAACCTCGCCGACCTGGCTGGCGGTGACATCGCGGTGCGCAAGGACGCCGCCAAGTCCCACAACTGGAAGGTCGGCGACACGATCACGATGGACTTCCCCGTCGGCGGCACCCAGCAGGAGCGGATTACGGCCATCTACGAGGACAACCACCTCAACGGCCAGTACATCGTGACGCTGGCCGACTACCAGAACCACTACCCGGACCAGCTCGACATGATCGGCCTCGTCAAGGCCAAGCCGAACGTCTCCACGGACGCCTCGCGTGCGGCGGTCGACCGGGTGACTGCCGGCTTCCCCACCGTGCAGGTGAAGGATCAGGCGGAGTTCAAGCGCGATCAGGCCAAGCAGATCGACCAGGTGCTGGTGCTGTTCTACGGGCTGCTCGCCCTAGCGGTGATCATCGCCTTCATCGGCATCATCAACACCCTGGCGCTGTCGGTGCTGGAACGGGTCCGCGAGCTCGGCCTGCTGCGGGCGGTCGGCATGACCAGGGCGCAGCTGCGCCGCATGATCCGCTGGGAGGCGGTGATCGTCGCTGTGCTCGGCGCGGTCCTCGGCCTGGTCGTCGGTACCTTCTTCGGCTGGGCGATGGTGCGCGCGCTGCACAACGAGGGCATCACCGAGTTCACCCTGCCGGTCGGGTCGTTGCTGGGCTTCGTGATCGCCGCCGGCTTGGCCGGCATGCTCGCCGCGATTTTCCCCGGCCGCCGTGCCGCCAAGATCGACATGCTGCGGGCGATCACCACCGAATAGCCATCCAGACCCGACTCCGGGGGGAGGCGGAGCGGCGGCTCACGGGCACCACAGCCCGGGGCCGCCGCTCTGGCGTCTCGGTCTCGATACAGTGAGCCCAGAGGCGTCGTACGAGTCGTGGGAAAGGAGCGTGCTTGGCCAGCTTGGATATCGCCGGCGTTGACCCAGACCCGATCGTGCAGTTCGAGCGGTGGTTCAAAGAGGCGGTGGCCGCGGAATTGCCCGAGCCGACGGCGATGGCGCTGGCGACCGTCACCCCGGAGGGACGGCCGTCGGTTCGGATGGTGCTGCTCAAGGGGGTCGACCAGCGGGGGTTCGTCTTCTACAGCAACTACGAGAGCCGCAAGGCCCGCGAGCTGGCCGCCAATCCATACGCGGCGCTGGCGTTACGCTGGTACCAGCTGGGCCGCCAGGTTCGTATCGAGGGGAGGGTCGAGCGGATCACCCAACAAGAGTCTGAGGCGTACTTTCGTACCCGTCCCCTTGGCAGCCGGCTTGGCGCCTGGGCTTCACCTCAGAGCAGCGTGATCCCGGACCGTGAGGGGCTGGAGCAGCGGTTCGAGGCGTTGGCTGCCCGCTACGGCGAGGATGAGGACGCCGAGGTGCCCCTGCCTCCGTTCTGGGGCGGCTACCGCCTCACCCCGGACGTCATCGAGTTCTGGCAGGGCCGCGCGAACCGCCTCCACGACCGCCTGCGCTACACGCGCGAGCGCCCGACCGCCCCCTGGACGATCGAGCGGCTCGCACCATGAGGCTGGCCCACAAGGCACAATTGACTACCACGGCAGGACTCAGCGAACGGAGGTGCCCCAATGGCGTCCACCACCCCCAGCGGCGTCGACGTCTACGGTGCGGCGCAGGAGCAGTACCCGCAGATCTTGACCGCCGAGGCGCTGGCGTTCGTCGCCGACCTGCAGCGCGAGTTCAACCCGACCCGGGAGGCGCTGCTCCTGCGCCGCCGTGAGCGGCAGGCCGCGTTCGAGGCAGGCGAGCTGCCTGACTTCCTGGCCGAGACCACTGCGGTGCGGGAGGGCGACTGGCGGGTGGCGCCGTACCCGGCGGACCTGGCCGATCGGCGTGTGGAGATCACCGGCCCGACCGACCGCAAGATGCTGATCAACGCGCTCAACTCCGGGGCGCGTGTGTTCATGGCGGACTTCGAGGACGCCAATGCCCCCACCTGGGACAACCTCTTCGGCGGCCAGGCCAACCTGATCGAGGCAATCGAGCGCAGCATCACCTTCGAGGGCCCGGACGGCCGCCACTACCAGCTCAACGACGAGGTGGCAGTGCTGATGCCGCGCCCGCGCGGCTGGCACCTGCCGGAAAAGCACCTCCTGGTCGACGGCAAGCCCACCGCCGGGGCGCTGGTCGATTTCGGCCTGTACTTCTTCCACAACGCCACGCGCCTGCTCGGCAAGGGGACAGGACCTTACTTCTACCTGCCGAAGCTGGAGAGCCACCTCGAGGCGCGGCTGTGGAATGACGTCTTCGTCTTCGCCCAGGAGCGGCTTGGCATCCCGCGCGGCACCATCCGCGCCACGGTGCTGATCGAGACCATCACCGCAGCCTTCGAGATGGACGAGATCCTCTACGAGCTGCGCGAGCACTCCTCCGGACTGAACGCTGGCCGCTGGGACTACATGTTCTCGGTCATCAAGAAGTTCCGCACCCGGCCGGAGTTCACCCTGCCCGACCGCAACCAGGTCACCATGACTGTCCCGTTCATGCGTGCCTACACCGAGCTGCTGGTCAAGACCTGCCACCGCCGAGAGGCGTTCGCCATGGGCGGCATGGCCGCGTTCATCCCCAGCCGGCGGGACGCCGAGGTGAACCGCGTCGCCCTCGCCAAGGTCCGCGACGACAAGCGCCGCGAGGCCGGCGACGGCTTCGACGGCACCTGGGTCGCCCATCCGGACCTGGTCGCGGTCGCCACCGAGTGCTTCGACGAGGTGCTCGGCAAGCGTCCCAACCAGATCGACCGCAAGCGCGACGAGGTCCAGGTGAGCGCCGCCGACCTGCTGACCGTCCACGCCACCCCCGGCGAGGTCACCGAGGAGGGTCTGCGCAACGACGTCAGCGTCGCCATCCAGTACATCTCGTCATGGCTGCGCGGCACCGGCGCGGCGGCGATCTACAACCTGATGGAGGACGCCGCCACCGCCGAGATCGCCCGCTCCCAGGTGTGGCAGTGGGTCCACAACGGCGTCAAGCTCAGCGACGGCCGCGAGGTCACCCCCGAGCTGGTCCGCCAGATCGAGGCCGAGGAGCTCGACAAGCTGCGCCAGACCTTCGGCGACGAGGTCTTCGCCGCCAGCCGTGCCGACGAGGCGAAGGGGCTGTTCGAGCGGGTCGCCCTCGCCGACGACTTCATCGAGTTCCTGACGCTGCCTGCCTACGCGCTGCTGGATTAGCACGGCCCAGCGCCCTAGCGCGTGCGGGCAAGCCGTGCGTGGCGGTAGCCGTAGGCGGCGTAGGCGGCCAGGCCGACAGCGGTCCACAGGACGAAGGCGATCCAGGTCACCTTGTCGAACTTGACCATGAGGTAGGCGCAGAAGAGCACCCCGAGGATGGGGGTCAGCGGGTAGAACGGCACGCGGAAGCTGCGTGGCATGTCCGGCCTGGTGCGGCGTAGTGCCAGCACGCCGAAGTTGACGATCGCGAAGGCTGCCAGCGTGCCGATGCTGGCAGCGTCGGCCAGATGGCCGAGCGGGAGGAAGCCGGCCAGGGCCGCGATGAACCCCGCCACGATGAGCGTGTTGGCCACCGGGGTTTGGGTCCGGCGGCTCACCCGGTTGAAGACGCTGGGGATGAGGCCGTCGCGGGCCATGGCGAACAGGATGCGCGTCTGTCCGTACATCACCGTGAGCACGACGCTGGCGATCGCGATCACCGCACCGAACGACAGCACCGCCGCCGGCCAGGTGCTCCCGGTCGCGGCGCTGAGCACGCTGGCGAGCGGCGCCTGCAGCCCGCCCAGCTGGTTCCAGGGCATGACCCCGACCGCGGCGAGCGCGACCGCCGCGTAGACCAGCGTCACGATGCCGAGCGAGATGATGATCGCCAGGGGCAGGTCGCGCTTGGGGTTCCGGGCCTCCTCGCCAGCGGTCGAGGCCGCGTCGAAGCCGATGTAGGAGAAGAACACCGTCGCGCCCGCCGCGCTGATGCCGGCCACGCCGAGGGGGGCGAACGGCGTCAGATTGTGGGACCGGAACGCGGTGTAGGCGACGACACAGAAGAATGCCATCACGGCCAGCTTGATCAGCGTCATGACAGTGTTGACGGCGGCGCTCTCCGAGGTCCCCCGCACCAGCAGCAGCGCGGCTGCCGCTACCACCGCGATCGCCGTGAGGTTGACCACCCCACCCTCGCCGGGCGGGTTGGAGATCGCCGCCGGCAGGCTGAACCCGAGGGTGGAGCGGCCCAGCTCGTTGAGGTACTGGCCCCAGCCGACCGCGACCGCCGACACCGACACTCCGTACTCCGCCATCAGGCACCAGCCGGAAACCCAGGCGGCCAGCTCCCCGAGGGTGGCGTAGGCGTAGGAGTAGGAGGACCCGGAGACCGGGATGGTGCCGGCCAGCTCCGCGTAGGAGAGCGCGGAGAACAACGCGGTGACCGCCGCGAGCAGGAACGACAGCACCACCGCCGGCCCGGCGAGCGGGGCAGCGTCGCCGAGGATGACGAAGATGCCGGTGCCGAGCGTGGCGCCCACGCTCAACAGGGTGAGCTGCAGCAGCCCCATCGAGCGGCGCAGCTCGGTGCCTTGCTCATTCCCCCGGCCGCTCTCGCCGACCAGGTCCTCGACCGGCTTGGTGCGCAGCAGGCTGCGCCAGCCGGAGGGTTGCTCCCGGCCCGGGCCGGACCGGGGCTTGACCGTCTCGACGGTCACGCCGCGGCCTCCCGCTCGATCGGACAGCTCATGCAGCGCGGCCCGCCGCGGCCCCGGCCCAGCTCGCCGCCGGCGACGGTGATGACCTCCACGCCGTTGCGGCGCAGCCACGTGTTGGTGGTGACGTTGCGCTCGTAGGCCAGCACCACGCCGGGCGCCACCGCCAGCACGTTGCAACCGTCGTCCCACTGCTCCCGCTCGGCTGAGCGCACGTCCTGCGTGGCGGTGAGGACCTTGACGTCGTCCAGGCCGAGGGCCCATGCGATCGCGCCGCGCATGGCCTCCGGCTCCGGCGGGTGGTCGGTGACCTTCAGCTCCTTGGCGGCGCCGCTGAAGCCGGAAGCCGAGTCGCCCGGCTCGATGGTGTGAGCTGCCAGCGGCGGCAGGCCCGCGTACATCGTGAAGGTGTCGCCGTCCACCATGGTCATGACCGTGTCCAGGTGCATGAACGCCCGCGCCTTCGGCAGCTCCAGCGCCACGATGCGGCGCGCGGCGCCAGCCTCGAACAGCCGGCGCCCGAGCCGCTCCACCCCCGCCGGGGAGGTGCGTTCGCTCATGCCGATCAGGACCGCGCCGTTGCCGATGACCAGCACGTCGCCGCCTTCGACCGTGGCGACCCCGCCCTCGGTGCCCTGCGACCAGATCCCGAAGTCCTGGCCGGCGAACAGCGGGTGCCAGCGGTAGATCGCCTCGTAATGGATGGTTTCGCGCCTGCGGGCCTTCTTGCGCATCGAGTTGATGGCCACGCCTCCGGAGATCCAGCAGGAGGCGTCCCGCGTGAACAAGTGGTTGGGAAGCGGCGCGAGCAGGAAGTCATCCAGGCCGAGCGTGTGGAACACCAGCGAGCGCGGCGCCTCGACACGCTCCAGCAGCTCCCGCTTGGTCACCCCGCCGATGAGGAATTCGGTCAGGGTGTCGTCGTCCATGGCGTCGAAGGCGGCCCGCATGGCGTCGATCGCCAGCGGGCCGTAGAGGTGCTCGTCGAGGACCCGGTCGAGGATGTGCTTGCGTGCCACCGGTTCGGCGACCGTCTCGCGCAGGAGCTCGTCGAAGTAGTGGACCGTGACCCCGCGTTCCCGCAGTGCCTCGGCGAAGGCGTCGTGCTCCTGCTTGGCGCGTTTGACCCAGAGCACGTCGTCGAAGAGGAATTCGTCCTTGTTGGTCGGGGTGAGCCGTTTCAGCTCCAGATCGGGCCGGTGCACGATTACCTGCCGCAGGACGCCGACCTCCGAATCAACCTGGAACATCGCAATCCCCCCGCCTGTGGCCCGACATATGGACGCCACCGTTGACCCCTGCCAGAGTGCATCGGCACCATCTAGGGTGGAGGTGAGGGCCATGGACCGTGCCCAACTCATCCGCCGCCTGGCCGCGGTGACCGGCCCCGGCGGGATCATCACCGAACGCAACCAGCTCCGGACCTACGAGTGCGACGGGTTGGCCGCCTTCCGGGTTATTCCAAGCGTGGTGGTTTTGCCCGAAACCACCGAACAGGTTCAAGCGCTGATCGGCGTTTGCCGCGATGCCGGCGTGCCCTTCGTGGCGCGCGGGTCGGGCACGGGGCTGTCCGGCGGGGCGTTGCCGCTGGCCGACGGCGTGCTGGTCGTGCTCGCCCGGATGCGCCGCGTGATCGACGTCGACCTGCCCAACCAGCGTGCGGTGGTCGAGCCTGGAGTGCTCAACCTCCAGGTCACCCAGAGGGTCGCTCCCCACGGCTACTACTACGCTCCCGACCCCTCCAGCCAGCAGATCTGCTCCATCGGCGGCAACGTTGCCGAAAACTCCGGCGGTGCCCACTGCCTCAAGTACGGCTTCACCACCAATCACGTCACCGGGCTGGAGGTGGTGCTGCCCGACGGCGAGCTGGTCCATCTCGGCGGGAAGGCCCCTGACCCGCCTGGCTACGACCTGGTCGGGGTGTTTGTCGGCTCGGAGGGCACTCTCGGCATCGCCACCAAGGTGACCGTGCGGATCCTGCGCAAGCCAGAGACCGTGCGCACCCTCCTCGCCGCCTTCGACGGCACCGACGCGGCGGGGGAGGCGGTCTCCGGCGTGATCGGCGCCGGGATCGTCCCCGCCGCCATCGAGATGATGGACGCGCTGGCGATCGAGGCCGCCGAGGCGGCCGTGCACCCCAACTACCCGGACGCGGGCGCGGTCCTGATCGTCGAGCTGGACGGCCCCGCCGGCGAGGTCGAGACGCAGTTCGAACGGGTCGAGGCGATCTGCCAGGACGCCGGTGCCAGCGAGCTCCGCGTCGCGGGCGACGACGAGGAGCGCGCGTTGTTCTGGAAGGGCCGCAAGTCCGCCTTTGCCGCTGTGGGCCGGATCTCGCCCGACTACTACGTGCAGGACGGCGTCATCCCGCGCACGGCCCTTCCCGAGGTGCTGCGCGAGATCAGCCGCATGGCCGCCGAGCGCGGCGTCCGGGTCGCCAACGTCTTCCACGCGGGCGACGGCAACCTGCACCCCCTGGTCCTCTACGACGCCGCCATCGAGGGCCAGGAGCAGCGCGCCGAGGAGCTGGCCGCCGAGATCCTCTTCGTCTGCCTGCGCCACGGCGGCTCGATCACCGGCGAGCACGGCGTCGGCTTCGACAAGAAGCAGTACCTGCCGCGCCAGTTCAGCGCCGACGACCTGGACACCATGCAGCTGCTGCGCTGCGCCTTCGACCCGGACTCCCGCTGCAACCCCGGCAAGGTGTTCCCGACCCCGCGCCTCTGCGGCGAGCGGCCAGGCCCCCGCCGCGTCCACCCGGCCGAGCAGGCCGGCCTCGCGGAGGTGTTCTGAGGTGGCCGTGCAGCTCCCGGGCGTGACCCGTCCGGCCACCGAGGACGACGCAGTCGACGGCGTCCAGCCCGAGCTGGTGGCCGAGCCCGCCACCGTCGAGCAGGCCGCTGCGGTCCTGCGTGAGGCCACCGCCGGCGGCAAACGGGTCGTCTGCCGGGGCGCGGGCACCAAACTCGGGTGGGGCAACCCGCCAGCGGGCGCGGAGATCGTCCTGTCGACCGCGCGCCTAGACCGAGTGCATGAGCACGCCGAAGGCGACCTGATCGTCAAAGCCGAGGCCGGGGTGCGCCTCGACGCGCTGCAGGAGGTCGTCGGTAAGGCCGGGCAGCTGCTCGCCCTGGACCCTCCCGGGGCCGAGCGTGGGGCGACCCTCGGCGGGATCGTCGCCGCCAACGCCTCCGGGTCCTGGCGGCTCCGCTACGGCACCGTGCGCGACTTGCTCATCGGCATCACCGTGGTGCTCGCCGACGGCACCATCGCCCATGCCGGCGGCAAGGTGGTCAAGAACGTCGCCGGCTACGATCTCGGCAAGTTGTTCACCGGTTCCCTCGGCACCCTCGGCCTGATCGCCGAGGTCACCTTCCGCCTGCACCCCCGCACCCCGGACAGCGCCACCGTGCGCCTGGAGGTCGGCCACCCTGAGCGAGCAGGGGAAGCGGTCGCGGCCGTGCTCGGCTCACAACTGGTCCCGACCGCCCTTGAGCTGCACTGGCCCGATCCCACCGCCCCAGGCACCCTGCTGGTGACCTTCCAGGGCACCGCCCCGGGAACCACCGATCAGGCGAAGGCCGCTGCCGAGCTGCTAGGCGGCGTGCCGGTTGGCACGCCAACCCCCGGCACGCCAAACCCCCGCATGCCAAACCCAGAGGGGGATCCCCCTAATTTCAATCTATCAGCGCGCGAGCGGGGCCTGCTGACGTTGTCCACAGGCCCCAGGGACGGTCTCCTCGTCAAGGCGGCGTGCGTGCCGAGCGAGCTGCCCGGTGCCATCCGCGACCTGTGGGACGCGGCGGCCGAGCACGGCCTGCGGGCGGGGCTCACCGGGCATGCCGCCAGCGCGGTGCTGTACGCCACCCTCGATGGTGGCGCCACCGATGCGCTCGTCGGGACCATCCTGGAGGCGCGCCAGCGGCTCGCCGGGCGCGGTGGCTCCCTCGTCGTTCTCGGTGCGTCGCTGGAAGTCAAGCAGCGCCTCGACGTGTGGGGGCCGGTCGGTGACGCGCTGCCGCTGATGCGGCGGGTCAAGGAGCGCTTCGACCCAAACGGCACGCTGAGCCCAGGACGCTTCGTGGGAGGGATCTGAGCGATATGACGCAGGACATGGCGCAACCGGGATCGGGGCCTGGGCCCGCGTTCGATCAGCAGCACCCGCCGGACAAGGTGCTGATCGATGACTGCGTCCACTGCGGGTTCTGCCTGCCGAGCTGCCCGACCTACGTGCTGTGGGGCGAGGAGATGGACTCGCCCCGGGGGCGGATCTACCTGATGGATATCGGGCTCGAAGGCGAGCCCATGAACGACGAGATGGTCCGCCACTTCGACCAGTGCCTCGGCTGCATGGCCTGCGTCACCTCCTGCCCGTCAGGGGTGCAGTACGACAAGCTGATCGAGGCGACCCGGGCGCAGGTCGAGCGGCACCACCCGCGACCGTGGCGCGAGCGGGCCTTCCGCGGGCTGCTCTTCAGCCTGTTCCCCTATCCGCGGCGGCTGGCGGCGCTGCGCGGGCCGCTGCGCCTCTTCCAGCGCTCGGGGCTCGGCCGAGTCCGGAGGGCCGCGCGGATGCTGCCGAAGGAGCTCGCGGCGATGGAGCGGCTGCTGCCCGACCTGCCAGCGGCCAAGGCCACGGCCACGGACGGGACCAGGAGCGAGGGGCTCCCAGAGGTGACCCCGGCAGCGGGGGAGCGCCGCCGCCGTGTCGGCATGCTCACCGGCTGCGTCCAGCGGGTGTTCTTCCCGCAGGTCAACGCCGCCACCGTGCGGGTGCTCGCTGCCGATGGCTGCGAGGTGGTCGCACCCTCAACCCAGGGCTGCTGTGGCGCGCTCAGCATGCACGCCGGTCGCGAGGCCGAGGCACAGCGCTTCGCCAGGGCCCTGATCGCGGTGTTCGAGGCCGCAGGGGTCGACGAGGTGGTGGTGAACGCGGCCGGCTGCGGTTCCACCATGAAGGAGTACGGGCACCTGCTGCGCGACGACCCCGGCTGGGCGGAGCGTGCCAGGGCGTTCTCTGCCAAGGTCCGCGATCTCTCCGAGCTGCTCGCCGAGCTGGGCCCGGCCGCCGAGCGCCAGCCGCTGCCGCTCACGGTCGCCTACCACGACGCCTGCCACCTCGCCCACGCCCAGGCGGTCCGCAAGCAGCCCCGCCAGGTCCTCCAGGCCATCCCCGGGCTGGAGCTGCGCGAGCTGGCCGAACCGGAGATCTGCTGCGGCTCCGCCGGCCTTTACAACCTGCTCGAGCCCGACCCTGCCCGCGAGCTGGGCGACCGCAAGGCCGCCAATGTCATGGCCAGCGGGGCGGATCTGCTCGCCACCGCCAACCCAGGCTGCCTGCTGCAGATCCGCGCCAGCCTCGCCGCCACGGGCGCCGACCTGCCGATGGCCCACGTCGCCGAGGTCATCGACGCCTCCATCCGCGGCCTGCCGCCCGAGTCGCTCACGCGGACTCAGCGGCAGTAGCAGCGGCAGCGGCCTGCTGCACGGGGACAGGGCGCTTCAGCAGCACCAGGAAGCTGAAGCTGTCCCACCCGGGAGGGCCGCCGCCGCGGTCGTAGTGGGTGCGGGGTGACATCCCCACCGCCTCCCAGCCTTCCCGCCCAAGCTCGTTCAGTTCGGCGACGAAGGCATTGGCGGCGCGAGCCTCCGACGGGTCGCCCCATTCCTGCTGGAACTCGCGGATCACGTATTCCCACACGGTAGATTTCGCCTCCCCTGGGACCGGTGTCCGCAAAGTCTACTTGCGACCGGTCCCAAGGAGAGGGTGGTGCTTATGCCTCGCCGGTCTCGGCGGTGTCGAGGTCGCCCTCGTCGCCGTCTTCGGCGAGGATCGCGTAGAGGCGGCGGCGGGTGTCATTGAGAACCTCGATGGCCTTCGCCTGCTGGGCGTCGGTGCCGCTGCGGAAGATCTGCATGGTCGCCTCGACGACCTGGGCGCCGGTGCCGCGGAGGCGCAGCCGGCTCAGGCCTGCGCCCTCAGTGACCTCCTCCCAGGGGGTCTGGGGGGCTGCCTGCCGTTCGGCTTCGGCGCGGCCGGCGTCGGTCAGGGTGAAGCGGCGCCGGCCCTCGGACTCCTCGCTGCTGATCAGGCCCTCGTCCTCCAGCATCTGCAGGGTGGGGTAGACCGACCCGGGACTGGGTCGCCACACCCCGCCGGTGCGGGCTTCGAGTTCCTGGATCATCTCGTAGCCGTGCATCGGCCGCTCGGCTAGCAGTGCCAGGATGGCGGCGCGCACGTTGCCGCGCCGCGCCCCCCGGCCTCTGCCGCGCCGACCAGGGCCTGGGCCATGCCCGTGATGCCCCGGCGGTCCGAATGGGGGGCCCCAAGGCCCGAACGCGGCCCGTAGGTGGAGCAACTCCTCCCGCTTGTCTCGATGAAATGGATGCATTGCAATCACCTCTCTCGGGCAACCCGTGCGCCTACTCGTCTGGCGCCTTCACAGCGGTTGCCACGAGTTAACGATATATCGAGATGCATCGCGATGCAACACCGAAGTTCGGAGAAGTTCAGGCAGCCTGCCGATCCGCGCGGCGAGAGAAGAAGCTCGGCGCGCTCACCAGCAGCAGGACCGGCAGGGCGATGTCGCCGATCAGGCTCCGTTGCAGCACGGTCGAGTCGTGCTGGCCGAAGGTCAGGGTGTAGCCGAGGTTGGCCACCATCACTGCCCAGCAGGCCCACCAGGCCCAGCGCTCGCGGCGCCGGAAGGGGACCGCGACGATGGCGAGGAACAGCAGGCCGAAGGTCAGCTCATGAAGGGCATAGCCGCGTTCCAGCAGGGTGACGTAGCGGGCGGTTCCCGGAGCGGACTGCTTGAGGTTCGCGAAGTTGCTTCCGGCCAGCTTGGTGAAGGTCGTCTGATGGTCGGTGGGGAGACCCTGGCGCGCGTCACCGGCGAGGTCGGCGGCGGGCGCGATCAGGAAGAACAGGCCGAGCAATAGCAGCAGCACCCAGGCGATCAGCAGCACCCGGGACCTGGTCGGGGCGGGGGAGGTGACCGACATCTTGCCTCCAGTCTCCAGTTCCAATCGGCGGTCTGGTCTGGGCGCCCGGTGCCTGTCGGATCGGATCGGTCAGAGGGCGCCTGGTTCGAAGCCTGCTTCGGGAGCGCCCTCGGGTTCGGGGCGGCGCAGCTGGACGTGGACTTCGTAGCGGTCGCCCCGGTACAGGGAGCGGGCGAACTCGATGACGCGGCCGGCCGGGTCGTGGGTGACCCGCTGGAAGAGTAGGGCCGGCTGGTCGGGGGTGACGCCGAGGTGGGCGGCCTCGGCCTCGGTCGGGCGAATGGCGTTGAACCACTGCTCGGCGCTGGCAACCTGAACGCCCCAGCGCCTGCCGAGGGTGTCGTACAGGGAGGCGTCGGTGAGGTCTTCCGCCTCCAGGCCGGGGAAGCGCGGCGCTGGCAGGTAGCTGCGCTCCAAGGCCATAGGCTCGCCGTCGGCGAGGCGCACGCGCTGCAGGTGCACAACCGAGGTGCCCGATTCCACCTCGAGCTGGCGGGCGATGATCAGGCTCGCCGGGACAATCTCCTGGTCGAGCACGATGGAGCCCGGAGTCATTCCCTGGGCGCGCATGTCCTCGGAGAACGAGGTCAGCGTCCCCGGCTGGCGCAGCTTCCGCTCAGCCACATAGGTGCCGCTGCGCTCGACGCGGTAGATGAGCCCCTTGGCCACCAGCTCGTCGATGGCCTGGGTGACGGTACCGCGCGCCACCCCGAAACGGTCCCTGAGCAGCAACTCGCCCGGCAGCGGCGTGCCTGGTTCGAGCGTCGCCACGAAGTCCTCCAGGATCTCCTGGAGCTGTTCGCCCTTGGGCCGCTGCTCAGAGAGGCGGTCGGGCATCGTCGCCAGCAGGTCGCCCCGCCGCTTGCTCGCCATATAGGCAGTTTAGCCACTCGTTTGCCAGACCCGCTCTTGACAAATCTGGACTAGTCCAGTCACGCTTCTGGGCATGCGACTGCACGGTATCTCTACGAGCGATACCTCCGGACTGGACCACAGCGCCGGATCGAACGCGCTCACCGTGCTGGTGATTGACGCCGGTCGGACCGGCTGCCGCGTTGCGTTGTTCGACACCACCGGCGACACCACCGGCGCCCTCGGCACCGGCCGCGCTGGCGGCGGCAGTGTGGTGAGCGGCCCCGGGCTGTCTGGGATCGCCGACGCCGACGGCGGCGGCTCGGCCGCGCCGTTCGTGGCTGCGCTGGCGCCGCTGCTCGCGCGGGTTCCCCTGCCGGACGGGCCGGTCGACGCGGTGTGCATCGGCATGACCGGCGTGCTCGGCCCCGGGCCCGCCGCCGCCGCGATCGCCACTGCGATCGGTCCCCTGGTCCCCGCGCGGCGAGTCCTGGTGACCAGCGACGTCGTCACCGGGTACTGCGGCGCGGTCGGCCTTGGCCCTGGGGTGATCGTGGCCGCGGGGACCGGGGCGATCGCGCTCGGCATGGGCGCGCTCGGCATGGCCCGGGTCGACGGCTGGGGATACGCCCTCGGCGACGCCGGCAGTGGCTACGACATCGGCCGCAAGGGCCTGGCCGCCGCCCTGCGCGCCCACGACGGGCGCGACGGCGGTTCCGCGCTGCTCAGGGATCTTGCCAGCGCCGCGCTCGGCCCGCTCGACGACGTCGTCCGCGCCGTCCACGGCGCCAGCAATCCGGTCAGCGTGGTGGCGGCCTTCGCCGAGCAGGTCGCCGAGGCAGCCCGCCGAGGCGACCAGGTCGCCGGGGCTATTTGGGCTGCGGCCGCTGCCGAGCTTGCGACCACCGCCCTGGCCGCCGCGGTGCGGGCCTGCGCTCCCGGCGAGGCAGCCACGCTGTCGTGGACCGGGAGCCTGTTCGGGGCCGCCGACCTGCTGCTGGAGCCGTTCCTAGCGCATCTCGCCGGGGCCGAGGGGTCCCCCGATGGGCCACGTCTGGAGGCGCGACCGCCGCTCGGCTCCGCCCTGGACGGCGGCTACCGGCTGGCGTCGGCGCCCGCCGGGCACCCGCTGTTCACGCTGGTTCAGAGCAGCTGAACCAGCGTGAAGGCGCGCGAATCAGGTAAGGACTGGCCTACTGGCAAGTCTGCTATTGACAGCAAATCTGGACTATGCCAATCTCCGCCTGGGTGGCCACCTCAAGTGTTGATCGACCAGAGGTTTCGGCTGTCCGAGGCTCGGAGTCGGAGGAGGATCCGTGAAAGCTCGATATCTGGCCGCGATCGCTCTGGTCGCGGCGCTGGCAGTCGCCGGCTGCGGCAGCAAGAAGAGCAGCTCCAGCCAGCAGACCGGTGGGAACAAGACGCTGACCGTCTGGCTGATGGACGGCTCGGCGCCCGATGCGGTCGTCACCGACCTCAACGCGGAGTTCACGGCGTCCCACCCTGGTGTCAAGGTCACCTACCAGAAGCAGGTCTGGGACGGCATCCTCGACAAGCTCACCACCGCGCTCGCCAGCAACAACCCACCCGACGTGATCGAGCTGGGCAACACCCAGGCCGCCAACTTCACCTCTAAGGGCGCCCTGGTCGACCTGACCGGCAAGGTCACCGACCTCGGCGGCTCGACCTGGCTGAAGGGGCTCAAGGACTCCGGCACCTGGCAGGGCAAGCAGGACGCGATCCCCTTCTACGCCGGCAACCGGGTGGTCATCTACCGCACCGACCTGTTCAAGGCGGCCGGGATCGCCAAACCGCCGACCTCGATCGACGAGTGGATCGCCGACGGCAAGAAGCTGGCTGCCGCCAACCAGAGCAACAACAAGTTCGTGCCGCTCTACCTGCCCGGCCAGAACTGGTACTTCCTCGCCAGCCTCATCTGGGACCAGGGCGGCGACCTGGCCCAGCAGAGTGGCGACACCTGGAAGGGCACCGTCGACACGCCGCAGGCGCAGGCCGGCATCGCCCTCTACCAGAAGCTCTTCAACCAGCTGTCCACCCGTTCGATCGCTGGCACCGACGAGGCAACCCCGCAGCAGGGCGAGGTCTTCGGCAAGGGCAACGCCGGCATGATGGTCGGCAACGTCTGGGAGATGGGCGTCATCACCAAGGCCGGCCCCAAGCTCAAGGACAAGCTCGGCGTCTTCCCGATCCCGAGCGCCACCGCCGGCAAGACCGCCCCGGTGTTCCTCGGCGGCTCCGACCTCGCTATCCCGGCGAGCAGCAAGAACAAGGATCTCGCCTACGACTACATCAAGCTGCTGACCGGCGAGAAGTACCAGGACCGGCTGGCCAAGGAGAACGGCGCCATCCCGAACTCGACCACCTTCGCGGGCGTCCTCTCCAGCGACCCGGTCCTCAGCGCCGAGGCCAAGGCCGCCGCGAACGGCCTGGTGACTCCGGTCACCCCCTCGTGGGCAGCGGTCGAGGCATCCCCGAACCCGCTCAAGGACATGCTCACCAAGGTCCTGTCCGGCAAGGCGAGCATCCCGCAGGCATCCCAGGAGGCGAGCACCCTCATCACCCAGAAGCTGGCATCCGGGTAGTCTCGGTTCCTCCATGAGTAGTTCCTCCATAGGTACAGGGCAGGCCGGCGCCACCATCACCGAGACGCCCGGGGCGGCACCCGCCACCCCGACCCCGCCGCCGGCCGCCACGACAGGACCCGCCCGCGCACGACGCGGGCGGGTCCTCCCGTACCTGCTCATCCTCCCCAGCGTGGTGGCCATCGTCGGGCTGCTCGGCTACCCGTTCTACGAGGTGGTCAGGATCTCCCTGCTCAAGCTGGACTTGGGCGAGCTGATCCAGCGCACCACCGTGTTCGTCGGCCTCGCCAACTACCGCGCCATCTGGCACGACCAGTTCTTCTGGTCCGTCCTAGTCCGCACGGTGCTGTTCACGGTCAGCTGCGTCGGGCTCACCATGCTGATCGCGACCCTGGTCGCGCTGCTGCTTGACCGGCTCGGCAGCAGGCTCCGCCTGCTGGTCTCGATCGGCCTGGTGCTCGCCTGGGCGATGCCGGCGCTGACTGCCACCGTGGTCTGGCAGTGGCTCTTCGACGCCCAGTTCGGCGTGGTCAACTGGCTGCTCACAACGCTCCGCCTCGGCAAGTTCAGCGGTCACCCGTGGTTCGACAGCGGCCTGTCCACCTTCGCGATCATCGTCGCCATCATCGTCTGGCAGGGCGTCCCGTTCGTAGCCCTCACCCTGTACGCGGGCCTCACCGCGATCCCGCGTGAGCTGTTCGAGGCGATCCGCGTCGACGGCGCCGGGGCCTGGCGGACCTTCCGCGCCCTCATCCTGCCCGTCCTCAAACCGCTGTTCATGATCACGGGGTTCCTGTCGATCATCTGGGATTTCAAGGTCTTCACCCAGGTCTGGCTGATCCACCAGGGCGGCCCCTACCGCGAGACCACCACCCTGCCCATCTACGCCTACCAGGTCGGCATCGCCACCAGCCACTTCGGCAGGGCCGCCGCGATCTCCCTGATCATGGTGGTGATGCTGGTCGCGGCGCTGATCTTCTACGTCCGCGCCATGCTGCGCACCCAGGAGGACCTGTGATGGCCCCGGTGACAAGAATTGCACCGCCGCCGGGCCGCCGTCGGCGCCGGCGCGGGCGGGCGCTGACCAATCTCGCGGGCCTGGTGACCTTCGTGGTGTTCGCGTTCCCGGTCTACTGGATGTTCTCGACCGCATTCAAGCCGACCGGCGACATCCTCAGCTACACGCCGAAGTTTGTGCCATGGCCGTTGACGCTGGAGCACTTCCGGGTAGCAATCACCCGGCCGAACTTCCTCTACTACGTGCGCAACAGCCTCTTCGTCACGCTCAGCGCGGTGCTGCTGTCGCTGCTGATCGCGCTGCTGGCCGCGCTCGCGGTGGGGCGCTTCAACTTCCGGGGGCGCAGGGCCTACCTGCTGCTGGTGATGATCGTGCAGGTGGCGCCGTTCGAGGGGCTGCTGATCCCCTTCTTCATCATGATGCGGCAGCTCGACCTGCTGAACCAGCTGCCGTCGCTGATCATGATCTACTTCGTGTTCACCATGCCGTTCACCATCTGGACCCTGCGCGGCTTTGTGATCGCGGTCCCACGCGAGCTGGAGGAGGCCGCCATGGTGGATGGCGCCTCCCGCTTCCAGGCCTTCATGCGGGTGGTGTTCCCGCTGCTCGCTCCGGGCCTGGTGGCGACCTCGGTGTTCGCCTTCATCACGGCGTGGAACGAGTTCCTGTATGCGTTCGTGTTCATGCGTGACGCGACCCGGTACACCCTGCCGGTGTGGCTGGCGACCTTCAGGACCGTCTTCGGCACCGACTGGGGCGGGACCATGGCAGCCTCGACCCTGTTCACCCTGCCGGTACTGGTCTTCTTCCTGATCATCCAGCGCCGCATGGTGTCCGGCCTGACCGCGGGCGCGGTCAAGGGCTAGGGCTAGGGGGGTTCGGGGGGCATGGTCCCGTGGCCGGAAGAATTGCAAGCGGATCCCATGGTGGCCGCGGGGCCCCCCGATGGGTCGGGGGTCTGATGGCTGCGGCGACGGGGAGGATCGGGACCCTGGAGCGGCTGGCGCTCGCCTGCCTGCTGCCCGGGTTCCAGGGCGCCGACGGCCCGCCCGACTGGCTGCGGCGCCAGCTCGCGGCGGGCCTCGGCGGTGTGGCGCTGTTCGCCCGCAATGTCGGTTCGCCCGCGCAGGTCGCTGCGCTGACGCAGGCGCTCCGTACCGAAGCCGGCGGGCCGCTGCTGGTCGCGATCGACGAGGAAGGCGGCGACGTGACCAGGCTGGAGGCGGCGACCGGCAGCTCCTACCCGGGCAACCTCGCGCTCGGCGTGGTGGGCGACGTGGCGCTGACCCGCGCGGTCGGCGCTGCCATCGGCGCTGACCTGGCCGCAACCGGGATCAACCTGAACCTGGCCCCGGTCGCCGACGTCAACTCCAACCCGGAGAACCCGGTGATCGGGGTGCGCTCGTTCGGCAGCGACCCCGCACGGGTGGCCGCGCACACCGTGGCCATGGTCGAGGGCCTGCAGGGCGCCGGTGTGGCCGCCTGTGTCAAGCACTTCCCGGGTCATGGCGACACCGCCACCGACTCCCACCTCGGCGTTCCAGTGGTACGCGACGACGCGGCCACCTTGCCGGCCGGTGCCCTTGTCCCGTTCCGCGCGGCGATCCGCGCCGGAGTCCGCTGCGTGATGACCGCGCACCTGCGCGTGCCCGCCTTCGGCGAGGAGCTGGCCACTGTGAACCGGAGCGTCCTGACCGGCCTGCTCCGCGAGGAGCTCGGCTTCGACGGCCTGGTGATCACCGACGGGCTGGAGATGCGCGCCCTCAGTGCCACCGTTGGGTTCGCCGAAGGCGCCGTCCGCGCCCTGGCCGCCGGCGCGGACGCCCTCTGCGTCGGCGGCGGGTTCGCCGACGAGGCCACCGTCAACCTGCTGGTCGAAGCGCTCACCAACGCCGTTCGCGAGGGCCGCCTCGGTGAGGATCGCCTCGCCGCCGCAGCCGCCCGGGTCCGCCACACCGCCGCTTGGACCGCTTGGGTCGCCGCCGGCGCAGCCGCAGCCGCAGCCGCAGCGCCCACCGCTCTCGGGGGCCCCCCCGAATTCAGCCTAACAAGTTCGGAGGGGGGCGGGTTTGGGTTATCCACAGGCCGGAGGGTCGGGTTGGCGGCAGCGCGCCGGGCTGTGCGGGCCGAGGGGCCGGTGCGGGTGGGGCCGGGTGCACTGGTGATCGAAGCCAGTGCGGAAGTGTCGCTAGCGGTTGGCGACGTCCCCTGGGGTGTCGGCGCGGTGCTCGCCGCTCTGGACCCGACCGCCACGGTGGTGCGCTGCGCCCCACCGGGGACCGCGCCGCCGCTCGATCTCGGCCAGACCGAGGCCGAGGCAGCGGGGCGGCCGCTGGTGCTGGTGGTCCGTGACCTGCACCGCCACGACTGGCAGCATGAGCTGGCCGCCGCGCTGCTCGCGGGACGGCCGGACACCGTGGTGGTCGAGATGGGCCTGCCAGCCAAGCGGCCCGAGGGGGCGGCGGCCTGGGTCCGCACCTACGGCGCTGCCGCGGTGAACGCCGTCGCAGCGGCCGAACTGCTGCTCGGCTAGCTGTGGAATCGGTATGGTTTCGCTGACGGAGGATTGATGACTGGGTCGTTACCTGACGGTGAGCTGCTGCGGCTGCTCGGCGTGGACATCGGCGGGACCAAGATCGCCGTCGCCGTGGTGGACGCGGCCAGTGGCGCTGTGCTCGCCAGGCGGGTGGTGCCCACCCCGGCCCGTAGCGCGGTGACCGGGGTGATCGAGGCGGCCGCTGACCTCGCTGCGCGGGTGCTCGCCGCCTATCCGGCGGTGGCTGGCGGCGTCGGCGCTCCCGGCATCATCGATGCCGAACATGGCGTGGTGGTGGTCTCGACCGGCGCGCTCGGGCGCGCCTGGGAGGGCACCGCCGTCGCGCCGGAACTGGAGCGCCGCCTCGGCCTGCCGTTCGCGGCCGACAATGACGTCAACGCCGGGGCGCTCGGCGAGGCCCGCTGGGGGGCCGGGCGCGGGCTCGGCTCCTTCCTGTTCGTCGGGATCGGCACCGGTCTTGGCGGTGCGCTGGTCCGGGACGGCCAGGTGGTGCGCGGCGCCACCGGAACCGCTGGCGAGATCGGCCACGTCCCGGTCTTCGGAGCAGACGACGTGCTGTGCAGCTGCGGCCGCCCCGCCCACCTGGAGGCGGTGGTGTGCTCGCGCGCCATCACCGCCGCCTACCAGCGGGCCACCGGAGAGCAGGGGGTGGACATCCGCGTCATCGCCCGCCGCGCCGCCGCCGGGGAACCGGCCGCCAGCACGGTCCTGGAGGACGTCGGCACCGTCCTCGGCCGCACCCTCGGCGGGCTGGTCAACGTCCTCGACCCGGAAGCGGTCATCCTCGGCGGCGGGGTGATGCAGGCAGGGGAGCCGCTGTGGTCCCCCCTCCAGGCCGCCCTTCACGCCGAGGTACTCCCATCAGTGGCCGGCATCCCGCTGCGCCCAGCTGCCCTCGGCGTGGACGCCGGCGTCATCGGCGCGGCAGCGCTCGCCTGCGACCTGCTCACGCCGCCGGCTCCCGAGGTGACTCCTCTCGCTACGCCGTTGCGCGGCGTCGGCGCAGCATGAACGCGGAGAGGCCGAAGCCGCCGGCGAACGCGGCCAGGACCGCGGTGGCCAGGACGAAGGCGGTCACTCCTGTTCCGGGTCCACCGGTTGTCACCGTGGCGGCCGGGGTGGCGGCCGCCGCTGCGGTTTTGGTCGGATCGTCCACTCCCTGACCGAGCACCACCAGGACACCGTGCATCTTCGCCGGGTGGACCGAGCAGTGGTAGCTGTAGCTGCCTGGCTGGGTCGGCGCGGTCAGCTTGGCACTGGAGCCCGGCGGGACCTGGCCGGTGTCGAAGGTGGCGCCGCCGACCTGGTCGTCAAAGGTGATGGTGTGGTTCGCTTTGCCCTTGTTCTGGAAGGTGACGGTCCCTCCCGGGGCGACCGAGGCGTCATTCGGGTCGAAGGCGAACTCCTTGCCGCTGACGGTGATCTGTCTAGGGCCGTTCGACGCCTGTGGTGGCGGCGCGTTGGCAGCAACGCCCAGCACCTTGATTGTCCCGCGCATCTGTGTCGGGTGGATGTCGCAGTGGAAGGCGAAGGTGCCCGGCTGGTTGAGGGTGATGGTGGCGTTGTGCCCCTTGAAGCGGCCACCCTCGGCGCCGGGGGTGATCACGCCGGTGTCGAAGGAGCCGTTGTCGGCGGTCAGGGTGTGCGGCTTGCCGCCGACGTTGGCCACCAGCAGGGTGGTGCCGGTCGTCACGGTGAGCTTGTTCGGGTCGAAGCGGAAGTGCTCGTTCTGGACGAACCCGGTCCCGTCGACCGCCTGGACACGGACGGTTTTGGCCTGGTTGCTGCTGGCCTTGACCACGATGACCCCGTTCATCTTCGCGGGGTTGACCTGGCAGAAGTAGAAGTAGGTGCCCGGCGTCGAGAAGGTCACCGAGGCGCTGGCGCCCGGCAGGATCGGCTTGGTGTCGAAGGTGCCGCCCCGGTCGGTGGCGGTGTGCGCTCGGTTGGAGGTGTTGCTCCAGTCCACCGTGGTGCCAGGGTCGACCGTGAGGGTCCGTGGGCCGTAGTCGAAGTTGACCACGTTGACCTTGGTGGAGGGCGCGGCGGCGGCGCGGACAGCCGGATGGGCGGCGCCAGTGCCGCTGAGGGTGCTCGCCGGTGCCTGCGCCGGTGCCGCCACCAGCACCAGCCCTGCCAGCAGGGCGACCAGGGAGAGAAGGGAGCGTGCGCGCATGTCGGTTACCTCGCGGTGATGTAGTCGGCCACGCTGGTCGCCCAGATGGCGCCGAAGCAGAGGAACAGCCCACTGCCGATCCAGGGCAGGAAGCGATCGGCGCGGCGGGCGACCTTCAGCACGGTGTACTTGAGCGCGAGCAGCGCGAACACCAGCGACCCGAAGACCGAATGGAGCAGCACCCGCGCTGGCGACACCGGCCCCGCCGGTCCGGCGAGGCAGGTGAAGGCGACCAGCGACGCCAGCACGATGGTGAGCCGCCCGTTCATGCGGTGGGTCCGTGACGCCGTCCCCACCGAGACCGGCGGGACGGTGCTCGCCTCGTAGAAGCGGGCGGCGAGCAGCACCTGGAAGCCGGCGAGCGCGAACACGACCGAGGCGGCGAACACCTTCCACAGCAGCAGCTGTCCGCCGGTCACGTCATTGAGGAACTTGACCATGCCGGTGCCCTCTCAGCTCAGGTCGAGACGACGACGCTCGCCGTCATGAACGGGTGGATCGTGCACTTGTACTTGAAGCCCGCGGAGACCACGAGGCTGAAGCTTTTCCCCGGGCTGATCACGCCGGAGTCGATGGCGCCGTCCAGCGACGTGACCGTGTGCGGGGCGGTGTCGTCGTTGTTGAAAACCACCGTGGCGCCTTTGCGGGCCGTCAGAGTCTTGGGCGCGAACGCCAGCCCGGCCATGCCGACGGTGGTAGCGGCACTCGCCGCCGTGGCCCCCGAGCCCCCGCCGCCTCCACCTCCACCACCGGCGCTGCTGGCACCGCTGGCGCTGGAGCTCGGGAGGTTGCGCTTGATGATCACCGCCGGCCCGGCCAGCGCGTAGACGACCAGGAGCAGGATCACGAGCAGCCACGCCCGGCTGGGCCCGCCCCGGGCGCTCGCGTGCGGCCCTGCGGGTATGGGTGTTTGGTGGTTCGCGACACCGCTCATTATCGCCCCTCCTAGAACTGGTCCCCCAAACCAGCCCAAGCCAGACCGAGGTATATCAGACCACGTCCATGCCTGAAAGCCTGGACTGTCGTAATGCTTGGTGGTACGGATGGCATCAGCTGGAAGGTTCAGCCGATATGTGTGGCCGTGGCGATGATCGCGCCGAACTGGGTCGCGACCAGGCTGCGGATCTCGGCCGGCAACGGCGGGGTGTCGAGCTCGGCCTCGACGATCCAGTCGTCGTAGCGGGCGGCAAAGCCCGCGCGGGTGGTGCGGATGGCCGCGGTGGTGTTGCCGATGCCGAGTTCCCCGTCAATGGCCCGCAGGAGCATCCCGCCGAGGCGCAGCCGGTGCAGGTGGACCAGATCGTCGCAGGAATAGCATTCGGCCACCGTGGCTGGGCGCTGGTTGGCATCCTCCTTGGCCCGGTGCAGCAGCTCGCCCGGCAGCGATCCAATCCGCGCGGCGAAGAAGCGCGAGGCGCGCAGGTAGGGGGAGTCCGCCCGCAGGTCGGGCTCGACGGTGCGGAGCGCCCCACCGAGCGTCTCGCCCAGCTCGGCGAGCGCGTCGGCCTGCTCGTAGAGGACGTCTGCGTAGCCGCGGTCGCTCGGGGTGGCGTCGTGGGCGCGGGCGTCGACCCATTGCGGCGCCTCGCACACCAGCGAGAGGGTGCCGTGGCGCTCGGCGTACTCGGCGCTGGACGCCCCGGCGGTGGCGAAGGCCGGGTCCCCGCCGGTGCGTTCGACGAACTCATACTCGTCCTGGGAGCGCATCATTTGGTAGATGGCCGGCGCGAGCACCGGGATGTACGGCGCTTCGGGCTCGCCTACGTCCAGCGGCAGCCCCAGGCTGTGGGGGATCGCGTGCAGCACGCCATACAGCTCCGGCTGGGGCTGTGACAGGTAGTAGTAGACCCCGCCGGTCTCGCTGTTGTGCAGCGACACCAGCAGGGCCGGGGCGGTCTCGTCGATGAGGCGCATGAGCGCCTGGGTCTCTGGGAGCGCGCGGTCGAAGCGGCGGCGCTTGTAGCTGACCGGGAAGGTCCACTCGACCTGCTCGTCATAGGCGGGGCGGTAGAAGTTGCGGGCGTAGTGCCCGCGGGTCAGCGGGCCGGCGAACCAGCCCTCGTTCAGCCTGGTGCCGTCCGGGTCGATGCAGGGAACGATGTGCCAGGTGAAGCCGAGCGCCGGCTGCAGCTGCTCGTCCTGGCACAGCGTGGTGGCCAGATGGATGGCGGTGAGGCCGCCGACCGGCTCGTTGGGATGCGGCAGGGCAAAGACCACCGCCGCCCGGGGCCCGCCCCGGATGGTCAGGCATTCCAGCGCTTCGCCCAGCCTGGAGGTGCCGATGTGGCGGAGCCGGGTGCGATCCGGATGGGTGGCGGCGAGCTGCCGCGCCGCCACCGCAAGCTCGTCGACGGTAGCGTAGCGATCGAAGTCCGGGACCGCTGCCAGTTGCTTGCGAAGGCACGTGTCGCGGAGCTCGATCACTTGCCATTGCCCCCCTATCTGACTATGTGGCGGACGCCTGGGCCACCTTGTTTGGCGTAGAACCGAGGTGCGACCGAAACATCTGTGATGATCTGGTCTTCCGCCTGATGATACTTGCCGATCGTCACGGCGAGACCAGACGTTCTTCGTAATTCCACCGTCTACGCCGAAGCCAAAGCCTTGACAGCGTGTTCTGTTGCTGATAGGCCGAAGCGCGTCGATTACCTGCTTTTGTGCGGTGCCACAGGCGTCGGAGCGGAGGCCAGAGGACCAGAGAGGTAGTGGGGCATGTCGCAGCGGCGGCAAGGACCAGTCCGGACGCGGTTCGGGCTGCTCATCGGTATCACCGTCGCCATGGTGCTGGCGCTCGTCGCCGCTGCGGTAGCGCTCGGGTTCGTCGTCCACACCAGCGTCAAGTCGAGCCCCCCCGCCCCAATCGCCACGGCCTCCGCCTCCTCCGGTCCCTCTGGCGTCTCGACGCAGCCGCCGCCGGCGAGCGCCCTGCCGGTGCAGGTGACCAAGCAGGGCTTCAGCCAGCTGCCGGCCGACGCGGAAGGGGATGCGCACGTCACCTACGGGGTCCTGCTGCGCAACCCCCGCGCAGGCCAGGCCGCCATGGACGTGCGGGTGCTGCTCACCTTCACCACTCGGGCCGGTACCGTGCTCGACACCAAGGACGATCAGCTCGACGTGCTGCTGCCGGGGCAGACGGGAGCGGTCGGCGACGACACCAAGCTCAGCGGCGTGGCCACGATGCGCGTCACCGTGCAGGTCGGGTCCTGGGTGGGCAGCCAGGGTCAGAATCAGGGCCAGGCCGGCGGCCAGCTTCAGGCCAGCGGGGTCCGCACCGTGCGGACCAAGGCCGACGAGGTGACCACCTTCGCGACGGTGCGGTCGACCTTCACCCTCCCGCTCAATGACGTCGAGGCGGTCGCCGTGTACTACAACGCAGCCGGCCGGGTTATCGGCGGTGCCTCCGACAAGCTCGCCACCGTTGCGCCGAACGGCCAGGCTCCAGTGAGTGTGAACACCTCGTCGGTCCCGCCCGGGCTCGTCCGGACCGAGCTGTACACCGTCCTGTCCGGGCTCCCTGGCAGCCCCTGACGGTCAGGCCGAGGCGGTCTGCGGGTTGCCCCGGTGCAGCTGGAGGCGCTCCAGTTCTAGCTGGGCCTCCAGGATCTGGCGGTCGAGTTCCTTGACCATGTGGGAGAGCAGGTCCCAGCCTTCGCTGGCGGCTTTCTCGACACGGTGGCGCAGCCAGCCCATGGCGGAGGCCTCCAGCTCATCGATGTTGTGGCCGATCCCTTCGATCTGCTCCCGCACCTGGGCGATGCGCCGCAGGATGCGCTCCAGCTCCGCCTCGGGTTTGGAGCCGACCACGCTCTCGGGGCTGCGCCGCCAGTCGTCGAGCAGCTTCTGGAGGGAGGGCACGTCACCCTGCTCGTAGGCGAAATTGGCACGGACCATCAGGTCGGTGCGCCGCTCCCGCTCGACCCGGTTGAGCGCCAGGTCAGGGTGGATGAGCCGGGCGAGCTGGCGGAACAGGCGCTTGGCCTGCTCGCTGACCACTCGGCGGCTGCTCGGCTCCGGCTCGCGTTCGCCCCAGGCCCAGGCCCAGTTCTGGCTCTGGCCGTCGCCACTGTCGCTATGGGTGCCGCCGGTATCGAACCAGGGCGAGTGGTCGGCGTCCCCGTCGGCGGCCCGGTCGTCCGCCGCACGCCTGGCCTGCCCGTTGGCGCTGAGCTGGGACCTGGCCTGTTCGATCTGATCGGCGAGGTCGTCGAGCAGCGCGTAGCGGTCGCTGAGCGTGCGCCGGTACTGCGTCTCGAAGAGGCTCAGCCCACGCTCGTGGGTGGCCAGGTCGGCCTCCCGGTGCGCCAGCTCTCCGTGCAGCATCGCCAGCTCGGCCCGCCAGAAGGCAAGCTCCACCGCGATCGGACCAACGTAGAGCTCGAGGGCACGCGAAGAATGGCCCGTCTGGGTCATCGCGCTGGTAACCTCGCGGCCGACGATCGGGCTGGCGGGATCGGAGTAGAGCGCAACACAGGCACTATCATGCCGCTGCGATCCTCCTTGGCGAAGATCGTTGCTCACTCCTTGCATCTGGCCGCGCCGCCACACGGGCCGGACCGGTCGCGGCGGATCGCCTCATCCCAAGGGGGTGACGTTACCCCGAGCGCGACCCTCCCTGCTAGCGCCCCAGGTGAGCGGGGGTCATGCACTGTCGTTGAGGAACCGGACGCTCAGAGTTCGATGTCGGCGAGGGACTCGACGATGCGGCTGGGCCGGTAGGGGTAGCGGTCGGCGTCGTTGCGGGAGGAGACGCCGGTCAGGACCAGGATGGTTTCGAGGCCTGCCTCCAGGCCGGCGACGATGTCGGTGTCCATGCGGTCGCCGACCATCGTGGTTGATTCCGAGTGCGCCTCCAGGGCCCGCAGCGCCGAGCGCATCATCAGCGGGTTGGGCTTGCCGATGTAGTAGGGCTCCTTGCCGGTTGCGCGGGTGATCAGGGCGGCCACCGAGCCGGTGGCGGGCAGCGGGCCGCCGGGAGAGGGGCCGGTGGCGTCGGGGTTGGTGGCGATGAAGCGCGCCCCGCCCTCGATCAGGCGGATTGCCCGGGTGATCGCCTCGAAGCTGTAGGTGCGGGTCTCGCCGAGGACCACGTAGTCCGGGTCGGCGTCAACCAGGACGTAGCCGATATCGTGTAGCGCGGTGGTCAGCCCAGCCTCGCCGACGACGTGGGCGGTGCCGTTCGGCCGCTGATCGTCGAGGAACTTCGCGGTCGCCAGCGCCGAGGTCCACAGCGACTCGGGCGGCACGTGGATCCCGCCGCGGGCCAGCCGCGCCGAGAGGTCCCGCTGCGTGTAGATCGAGTTGTTGGTCAGCACCAGGAAGCTCCGCTCGGTCTCCCGCAGCCGCTGGATGAACTGCTCGGCGCCGGGCAGTGGCTGATCCTCATGGACAAGGACCCCGTCCATGTCGATCAGGTAGCTGGTGGTCTTCCTGTTGGTCTTCATTGTGATCAAGATCGGCGGGTTTGGTGCGGGGGTGGAGTCTCCGCCGAGTGGGTGGTACCCGGGCGTACCACTACAAGATAGCCCGCAGGCGGCACGATCTGTCCTGCCGTATCACCGAAATTGCTCGAAGGTGTTTACAGATCCGTGATGGAGGCTCACCATGGAGGAGTCCAGTGCCTGCAGTCCTTTACGGTGGCGGGTCCACCGGGAAAGGCGGCGGTTGGCATGGAGGTTCCACCGGACACATAGGGGCGGCTCACCTCGGTGGGTCGCCACCAGCCAACGTTCCGTCGGCCGACGGACACGCGAACTCTGGATAACCTTGCGGCGGCCGTGACACAGTCTCCGGTCCGACCGCAGAGGCCCGAGACGCCGGCCGACGGAACGCTTTCGTTTTGCGAGAGATAGTTCCCCCAGCCTCCGTTTCTCGCCGGGCGCGACCAGTCTGAGCGACCAGGTCGAGCGACCAGTCCGAGTTCAAGCGAGAATGGCGCACGCCCAACCACGGGCACCTGCGAGATGGGAGGGTTCGCGAACGTGGACGTCGCTACCGCGCTTGACCGGCTGCCAAAGGTCGAACTGCACTGCCATGTAGAAGGGACGATGCGGCCGAAGACGGTGATCGACCTCGCCCACAAGAATGGCATCCCGCTTCCCGCCGCCGACCCGACCGAGCTGTACCGCTATTCGAGCCTCGACACCTTCCTCGACGTCTTCTGGCTGGTGCAGTCGACCCTGACAACCCGCGAGGACTGGGCGCGGCTCGCCTACGAGAGCGTCATCGACGGCGCCGCCCACGGCCTTGTCTACCGGGAGACCTTCTTTACCCCCGCTCGCCACCTCGCCGCCGGCCAGGACCTCGCCGAGATCGTCGCCGGGCTCGCCGAGGGCCTGGAGGCAGCCCAGGCCGAGACCGGCACCCGGGCGCTGCTGATCTGCGACCTCGACCGCGCCTACGGCGGCGCTGCCGGCCGCGAGCTGGTCGAGCGCCTCGTCGAGCTGTGGCGCGCCGCCAGTCCTGGAACTGAGCGGGTGATCGGCGTCGGCCTCGACTCGACCGAGTCGGGCGTTGATCCAGCCGCTTTCGCGGAGGCGTTCGCCCTGGCCGGAAGAGCGGGGCTGCACCGCACCTCCCACCAGGGCGAGGAGACCCCGCCCAGCCACATCCGCGCCGGTCTGGACGTGCTCGGCTGCGAGCGGATCGACCACGGCCTGTCGAGCCTGCAGGACCCCGAACTGACCCGGCGCCTCGCCGCCGAGCGGATCCCTCTGACCGTGTGCCCCAACTCCAACGTGCTGATCGCCAACGCCATGCCGCGCCTGGAGCTGCACCCCTACCGCCGCATGCGCGAGGCCGGCCTGCTCGCGACCCTCAATACCGACGATCCCGCCCTCACTGACCTCGACCTCGGCGAGGAGTACCGCTCAGTAATGGCGGCATTCAGCTACACCTTCGCGGACATGGTCCAGATCGCCCTCGACGGCGTCGAGGCCACCTGGCTGGACGACGGCGACAAGCGCGCCCTCTCCAGCCATATCCACGACCGGGGATCGAAGCTCGCAGCCAGCCTCGACAGCCTCGACTAGACTTTCCCGGTCATGCGCCCCGCCCGCCGGATCGTGCCGCGCGCCCTGCCCACCCTCGCCGCCGCCACGCTGCTTGCCCTCGCGGGCGCGCTGGTCCTGCAGGCGCTCCAGGGTGACGCCCGTGCCGCGAGGCTCACGCCCACCACCGCCTCGCCTCCGGCCGGTTTGGCTCGCCACCGCCTTACCGTGGTAAGTCACCCGGCCTGCGCCTCCCTGCGCATCGTCCGCGAGAGCGCCCCCCACCGCGGCGCCTCCCGCAGGACCCGCACCCCGTTCAGCGGCGAGCTGCGCACCGGCCGTCTACGCCTGGTGCTCACCTGCCCAGGCCGACGGCCACTGCCCGCCCAGGTGGTGCTCGACCGCGACCGCTGGCTGGACCTATGGCTACAGCCAGCCCAGAGCGCCAAGCCGACCCGATGCCCTGACCACTCACGATCTCCAGGGGTGGACTGCGAGACGGAGCCGCATGGATCCACCGTAGGCCCGGAGGGGGGCCCTATCGCGCGACCTGTAGTTTCGTAGCAGCGATAGGGACCCCCTCCGGGCCACCCCCGCCGCGGCGCAGTCTCGCACCCGGGGTATCCCTACCTCCCTCAAGCGAAGCGGATGATGCAGATGACCCCGACGACCAGACAGTAGATGGCGAACGGGGTGAGCGTGCGGGTCTCGAACCAGCGGGTGAGGAAGCGCACTGACAGGTAGGCGGCGACTGCGGCGACCAGGCTCCCGACCAGGACCTGGCCGCGGATTCCGTCGCCGTTCGGGCCGAGGAGGTCGGGCAGCTTGTAGACCCCGGCCGCCAGGATGATCGGGGTGGCGAGCAGGAAGGCGAAGTGGGCTGCGTCCTCGTGGTCGAGGCCGCGGGACAGCCCAGCCACCATAGTTGCGCCCGAGCGGCTGATGCCGGCGAAGAAGGCGAGGATCTGCGCCGCCCCGATCAGCGCCGCCCCGGAGAAGGAGAGGGTGGAGAGCGCGCGGGAGCGTCCCGGTCCCGACCCTGGCGTTGCCTGCGGTGGGTGCAACACGGCCATCCCGTCCGCAGCCTCAACCAGGCGCTTTTGCTGCTGCTCGCGGCGCAAACGTTCTCCTGCCAGCAGGATGCCGCCGTTCACCGTCAGGAAGATCGCTGCGGCCAGCGGCTTGGCGAACAGGGTGCGCAACTCGTGCTCGAAGGTAACCCCCACCAGCCCGGCGGGGATCGTCGCCACCACCAGCAGCCAGCCGAGCCGCTCGTCGGCTGTCTCGATGCGGCGGGTCCGCAGCGAGCGCAGCAGCCCGCTGACGATCCGGACCCAGTCGGCCCGGAAGAACCACAGCAATGCAAGCGCCGTGGCCACGTGCAACCCGACCAGGAAGGCCAGGAACGGCGACTCCTGCGCGGACTGGTCGCTGAGCACCTTATGCCAGCCGAGCAGGGCAGGCAGCAGCACCGAGTGGCCCAGACTCGACACTGGGAACAGCTCGGTGACACCTTGGAGCAGGCCGATGACGATGGCCTGGAAATAGCTGATCATGCGAATGGCTCTCCAACCAGTAGGCGGCGCAGCGGGACCGCTTGGAGGCCGCGGTGGTGCAGGGTCATGAGGATGTCGCTCATCGCGGTCACGGTCCCTGCGTGGCCGGTGTGCAGGCTGACGATCGACCCGGGCCGCACGCCGGCCGCGACCCGTGCGGCCACGGCGGCGGCGCCCGGGTCGGTGTAGTCAGCCGGGTCGACGTCGAACGAGACCACCAGCGGGTAGCCGGCGGCGCCCGCCTGGCTGAGCACCAGCGGTGTCGGCGTGGTCATCCCGGAGGGGCGGAAGTAGTGGCCGCCGCCAGGACCGGCGCCGAGCCGGCGCAGCACCGCCTGGCAGCCGCGGATCTCCCCGGCGACTGCGGCTCCGCCGAGCCGGCCGAGGACCGGGTGGGTCAGGGTGTGGTTGTCCAGCTCGTGGCCGGCGCCAAGGATCCGCGTGGCCATCTCCGGGTTCTGCTGCAACCAGGTGCCGACCGCGAACACCGTGATGTGCGCAGCGGCTCGCTCCACGACGCCGAGCAGCTCGCGCGCGAGCGCCGGATCGCCCGAGCCGTGGAACGTCAGCGCGACCTGCGATCCGCTCCGTGGCCCGTTGAACACCACCCGGGCGGGGCCGGTGGGCTTGGTGGGGTGCGCGTTCGCGCCTGTCCCGGTTCCCTGGGGGCGCCCCCCCGAAGCGAGCCCAGCAGTTGAGGGTGGTGGGCTGCCTGCGTTACCCACAGGCCCTCCCTTGCCCCGGCCCTGGCGGCTGCAGGCCGCGAGTGTCGCGGCGGCGGCGGAGAGGAAGACCCGGCGTGACGACCGTGACGATCGTGGTTCTGCCATCAGCGGAACACTCCTGTATGGCCGAGGGAATAGCGGCCGGGCTGCGGGTAGACGCACAGCCCGTGCGGGCCGGACCCGACCCGGATGCGGGCGAGCAGCCGGCCGCTGCTGGTGTCGATCGCGTACACCTCGCCGTTGTAGCGACCCGACAGCCACAGCACCCTACCGTCGGCTGAGACGCCGCCCATGTCCGGGCTGCCACCGCCGGGCAGGCGCCACAGCTGTACCACGTGCCGGGTGGCGAACGACAGCACCGAGATGGTGCCCTCGCCCCGGTTGGAGATGTACAGCAGGCGCGAGTCGCGGCTCACGTACAGGCCGTGCGTGCCGACGCCGGTGTGGACGAAACCGATCACCTGCAGCCGGTTGCCGTCCACCAGCCAGACGCCGTTCGAAGCCATGTCGGCCACGTAGAACACGCGCCCGTCCGGCGACAGCTTGACGTCCTGCGGCATGCCGCCCGCGCGCAGCAGCAGCGTCCCAGCGACTCGTTCGCGGGTGATGTCGACCTTGAGCAGCATGCCGCTGAACTCGCAGCTGACGATCGCATAACGGCCGTCGGAACTGAAGTCCATGTGGTCGACGCCCATGCACGGCACCGGCAGCGAGTGGTGCAGCCGCATGCTGTGCGGATCGCGGAAGTCGAGCCGCCGCAGCCGCTCGGCTACCACGATCGCGGAGCGCCCGTTGGGAGTGAAGTACAGGTTGTAGGGGTCGGTGACCGGCACCGGCCGGCCGGACCTGCCGCTGCGCGGATCGATGGGGGTGAGACTGTTGCCCCCGTCGTTGTCGACCCACAGGGTCCGCAGGTCCCACGACGGGGTGACGTGCTGCGGCAGTTGGCCGACCTTGAGATGTTCGACGATCCGGTAGGTCCTGGGGTCGATCACGTCGACCGTGGCGCTGTCGGAGTTGGGCACGTAGACGAGCGGGCGGAAGCCGCGCGTCACTGGGCTGAGCTGGCCCGGTCGGTCGGCGGCGTACAGGTCGTGCGGGTCCAGCGGTGGCGGCATTCCCGGCACAGGGCGAGCAGCAGTGCGGCGACGCGCCTGAGGGAACGCGTGGCTGGAGTCATAATCCCCGAACTCAATCTGGCTTTCGATGTGATGGGCATGAGATCACGTCACTTCCACGCCAGGGAACAGTGCAAACAAGACAAGTGAACAGAGTTACAAGACGCGGCCGGGCAGGTCTCGGTACGCTCTTGGCGGCGATTCGCGCTTGCAGTACAGGGCGATCGGGCGGAAGCCGGCTCGTAGGGGGAATAGTTCATGTGTGGAATCATTGCCGTCGTGCGGCGGCCCTCCTCTCAGACGCCGCCCGGCGCGCGAGGCGTGCTGGCCAAGATGGAGGAGGCGCGGGCGCTGGCCGCCCAGGTGACCGGCGACTGGGTGGCGACCGCCGCGGCGCTCGACCGGCTCGCCGCCCGGCTCGGCAGCGTGGCGCAGCTGCTGTGCGGCACGCGCGGACTGCGCAGCCTGCTCGACGACCCGGGCCGGCGGCAGTCGCTCGACCGTCTCGCCACGGAGCTGGACGGCTGGGTGGAACGGCTGGAGGCGCGGGTAGACGCGCAGGCGGGCACCATGCCCGCGGACGCGCTCGAACCGGTCAACGCCGCGCTGGTGGGAGTCAAGGACGCCTTGTGGACGCTGCGGCGTGACCGCCTCGCCGCCGCCACCGCAGTCGACGCCCTGGCCGGCCCGGACCCGAGCGGCGCGGCGGTGGCGGCGTTCGCCTCCATAGAGGCCACCCTGGCCGCGCTCGACCGCATCGAGGTCCGCGGCCGCGACTCTGCCGGCGTGCACGTGCTGGTTACCGGCCACGGCCTCGACCTGAACGACCTGGGGATCGCCGCTGAGCTTGCCGCCAGGGCCGACCCGCTGTTTACCAACGGCGCCACCCGCACCCCTCGCGGGCACCTTGCCTTCGTCTACAAGGCCGCCAGCGAGGTCGGCGAGCTGGGCGACAACGGCCGCCGCCTGCGCGCCGCCATCGCCGCCGACGAGTTGCTGCACCGCGCGGTGACCGCGCCCCAGGCGCAGGCCATGGTGCTCACGCACACCCGCTGGGCCAGCGTCGGCCTGATCAACGAGGCCAACGCGCATCCGGTCAATTCCGAGGAACGCGCCGCCGAAAGCGCCGCCGCAAGCGACGGCCCTGGCCTGCCGTACGCCGTGGCCGCCCTCAACGGCGACGTGGACAACTACGCCGAGCTGATGAGCCGCTACCAGCTCCACCTCCCCGGCGAGATCACCACTGACGCCAAGGTCATCCCGGTACTGCTGGGCAAGCGCCTCGAAACCAGGGAGGTCTCGGTCGAGGAGGCGTTCCGGCGGACCGTCGCCGAGTTCGAAGGGTCGACTGCGGTCGCTGCCCATGCCGCGGTCGCGCCCGGCAAGCTGCTGCTGGCCCTGCGGGGCAGCGGGCAGGGGCTCTTCGTCGGTCTTGCCGAAGACCTGTTCATGGTCGCCAGCGAGCCGTACGGCCTAGTGGCCGAGTGCGACCGCTACCTGCGGCTGGACGGGGAGAGACCAGCCGTCCCCGGCGACCTGGCGAGCCGCGGCCAGATTGTGATGCTCGACCGCGACCAGGCGGGCACGCTCGACGGCATCCACCGCTTCGACTACCAGGGCAACCAGCTGCCCGTCAGCGAGGAGGAGCTGCGCCACAGCGAGATCACCACCCGCGACATCGACCGTGGCGCCTTCTCGCACTACCTGCTCAAGGAGATCTCGGAGGCACCCGGGTCGTTCCGCAAGACCCTGCGGGGTCGCATCCGCGACCAGGACGGCCAGCTCAGCGTCGACCTCGGGCCCGAAACCCTGCCCGAGGAGCTGTTCCACCGCCTTGACGCGGGCCTGCTGTGCCGGGTGTTCGTGATCGGCCAGGGCACCGCCGCAGTGGCCGGCAGGGCGGTCGCCGCCATCTTCAGCGACGCGCTGCGCGATCTCGGCTGGAAGATCACCGCGCCGCTGGCGACCGAGCTGTCCGGGTTTGGGCTGGAGGCCGACATGCGCGACACGCTGGTGGTGGCGATCAGCCAGTCGGGCACCACCACCGACACCAACCGCACCGTCGACCTGCTGCGGGCTCGCGGTGCGCTGGTGGTCGCGGTCGTCAACCGGCGCGCCAGCGACCTGACCCACAAGGCCGACGGCGTCCTCTATACCTCCGACGGCCGCGACGTGGAGATGAGCGTCGCCTCCACCAAGGCGTTCTACGCGCAGGTCGCGGCCGGGGCGCTGCTGGCCTGCGCGCTCGCCGAGGTGGCCGGCATCGGCGACCCCGCCGAGCGCCACCAGCTGCTGGCCGGGCTGCGCGAGCTGCCAGGCGCTATGACCCAGGTCCTGAGCGAGCGCGAGCGCATCCGCGAGCTGGCGCAGCGTTATGCGCCCCAGCGGCGCCACTGGGCAGTGGTCGGCAACGGGCGCAACCGCGTCGCCGCCGAGGAGGTCCGCATCAAGCTGTCCGAGCTGTGCTACAAGTCGATCGCCTGCGACGCGACCGAGGACAAGAAGCACATCGACCTGTCGTCGGAGCCGCTCACCCTGGTGTGCGCCGCCGGGCTCACCGGGTCAGCGGCCGACGACGTCGCCAAGGAGGTGGCGATCTTCCGGGCGCACGCTGGCGTGCCGGTGGTGATCGCCAGCGAGGGGGAGACCCGTTTCGACCTGGCCGCCGGGGTGATCCCGGTGCCGGAGGTGCATCCCGCGCTCGCCTTCGTGCTCTCGACCGTCGCCGGGCACCTGTTCGGCTATGAGGCGGCCCTGGCCATCGACGCCCAGGCGCTGCCGCTGCGGCAGGCCCGCGCGGCGCTGGAGCGCGCCGTCACCGACGCCGGGCCGGGCAACGCGGCAGGGGCACTGGACAAGCTCGGGCCGGCGCTGGCACCGGCGGCGGCGCAGTTCCGCGAGCGGCTGCGGGCGGGCATGTACGACGGCACCCTCAGCGCCGGCACCGCTGGCAGCTTGGTCACCTTGCTCCACTACGCCGAGGGGCGCGCCTCGCTGGACAGCTGGCAGGGCGACGTGGACGCGATCGCCAGCCCCGGCGCGCTGCTCGACCAGCTGAGCGGCACCCTGACCGCCGCGATCGACGAGCTGACCCGGCCGGTCGACGCCATCAAGCATCAGGCCAAGACCGTCACCGTGGGGATCTCCCGCTCCGACGAGACGCTGGTCACCGTGCCGCTGGTGCGGCAGCTGCTAGCCGCTGGCGCCGCCCGCGACCGGCTCGCCTACGGCACGCTGCGGACCGTCGCGGCGCTGGACCCGGCCGTGGCGCGGGTGGTCGGGTACACCCGTTACCAGGTGGAGCTGGACCCGGCCGGCGCCGGGGAAACTGGCACGATCGCGATTGCCGACCGCGGGGGCGTGTCCGCCGGGATCCCCTCCCGCACCGAGCGCGACCAGCAGTTGCGCGGCACCAAGCAGCTGGTGGCGGCGCAGCGGCAGGTGCTCGCGGCCCGCGGCCGCAGCGACGGCCGCACCTTCGTGCTGGTCCCCGAGGCCAAGGACGGCCACACCACCGGCCTGGTGCTGCTGCACGTCGAGTTCCACGAGCATCTGGCGGCGGAGCGGATGGGCCGCGTCCTGGAGGGCTACCACGGCCGCCTGACCGCGCTGCGCAGCGCTGTCACCGAGACCGAGCCAGCCTTCGACGAGTCCCTGCTCGGCACGCTGCCGGTGGAGCGCCTGCTCACCGAACCGGTCGAGGTCCTGGCTGACCACTGGACATCGCGGGCCGGACACGCAGCAGGGGCATGACGACGTCGTCGAGGACCGAGACGACGAACTCGTCAGGCACGGGGGGGCCTTCGGCGATGCAGCGCTGCGTCAGCATGGCGGGGCCCACGTCGGCGATGAGCTGGCTCACGGCATCGGGCTGGACCTCGCCGCGGGTGGCGGCGCGCTGCAGCACACCGAGCCACATGCGCTTCTGCGGCTCCTTTACCCGCTCGCGGAACAGGCGGGCGAAGGAGTCGTTGCGTTCGATCTCAGTCATGAGGTTCTGGAACGCGCAGCCCACCGGGGAGTTCATCAGCCCAGCCATCAGGCGCAGCAGCTCCAACAGGTCGTCGCGGACGTTGCCGTGGTCGGGCAGGTCGTCCCTGGACGGCAGCGCGTGGTTGATCGCGTCGGCGATCAGATCGTCCTTGTGGGGCCAGCGGCGGTACAGGGCCGCCTTGCCGGTGTGCGCGCAGGCGGCAACCCGCTCCATCGTCAGGCCGCCGTAGCCGAAGGTCCGCAGCAGGTCGAGGACGGCGTCGAAGATCGCCTTCTCGAGTGTGACGCCGCGCCGGCGGTGGGGGTGCGGCCCGCACGCCGGCTCGGGCGCGTTCGTGAGCGCAACTGGTGCAACCGCCATGCGGTCCGCCTCAGCGGCCATCGGTCGACCTCCCCGTTCTCCGTTCCGGTCTCCGTCGAGCAACACCTGCGAACAGCCTTAGGAACAACCTAAGAACAACTAGTGAACGCTTGCGTTCCCAATCATCCTACGCTAGCCTCGCTCCCTAGTGAACGGAATCGTACCCTAACGAGGGGGGCGCAAACAGCATATGTCAGTCTCGCAATCAGATCGGGCCCGCGTCGGAGGGGCGGCGGCACGCGGATTCCACCCAGGGATCACCCTGGCCGTGATCACGGCGCTGCAGCTCATGGTGGTGCTGGACGCGACCATCGTGAACATCGCGCTGCCCCATATCCAGCAAGCGCTGCACTTCTCCACCACCAGCCTGTCGTGGGTCCTGAACGCCTACACGCTCACCTTCGGCGGCCTGCTGCTGCTCGGCGGCCGGGCCGGCGACCTCCTCGGCCGGCGGCGGGTCTTCATCGCCGGCATCCTCGTCTTCGTGCTGGCGTCGTTCCTCGGCGGACTGGCGCAATCGTCAGCCTGGCTGCTGGCGGCGCGCTCCCTGCAGGGCATCGGCGGCGCCATCGCCTCGCCGACCGCGCTGGCGCTGATCACCACTAACTTCCCCGAGGGCCCCGAGCGCAACCGCGCCTTCGGCGTGTTCGCGGCGGTGTCGGGGTCGGGCGCGGCCATCGGCCTGCTGGCCGGCGGCATCCTCACCTCCTGGCTGTCGTGGCGCTGGGTGCTGTTCGTCAACGTGCCGATCGGCATCGTGATCGCGCTGCTCGCGCCGCTCTACATCAACGAGTCCGAGCGCCAGAGCGGTCGCTTCGACCTGGCCGGGGCGCTCACCTCCACCGCCGGCATGGCCTCCCTGGTCTACGGCTTCATCCGCGCCGCGCAGGAGGGCTGGAGCGACCGCGGCACGGTGGGCTCCTTCATCGCTGCCGCGGTGCTGCTCGCGGTCTTCCTCGCGATCGAGACCCGGACGGCGCATCCGATCACCCCGCTGCACATGTTCCGCGACCGCAACCGGGCGGGCAGCTACGCGATCATGCTCGCCCTGGCCGCCGCGCTGTTCGGGATGTTCTTCTTCCTCACCCTATTCGTGCAGGAGGTGCTCGGCTACAGCCCGCTGCGGGCCGGCGTCTCGTTCCTGCCGGTCAGCGCGGCGATCATCGTCACCGCCCAGATCGCCTCGCGGGTGCTGCCACGGTTCGGCCCGAAGCCGCTGATGGCCTTCGGCGCAGTGCTCGCCACCTCCGGGCTCGCCTGGCTCACCCAGATCTCGACCCAGAGCGGCTATCTTGAGGGGCTGCTCGGTCCGATGGTGCTGTTCGGCCTCGGCATGGGCTTCCTGTTCGTGCCGCTGACCATCACCGCGGTCTCCGGCGTCGATCGCCACGAGTCCGGCGCTGCCTCCAGCCTGCTCAACGTCATGCAGCAGGTCGGCGGCTCCCTCGGCCTGTCAATCCTGGTCACCGTCTTCGGCACCTCCAGCCGCAACGAGGCCAAGACCCAGGCGGCCCGTTTCTTCGCCAACGCCACTCCCGACCAGCAAGCGCAGTTCCGGCAGACGGGCCACATCCCCGCCGTCTACACCGACCAGATTCTGGCCCACGGCATCTCGACCGCATTCATCATGGCGCTGGTCTTCTCAGCCCTCGCCTTGCTGGTCTCCGTGGTCGTGATCCGCGCCAGAGCCGCCACTGATCCCGAACTCGCCACGGTCCAGGCATGAACGCCTGACCCAAAGCTCCTCACCCTCCCAGGCCCCCGCTGTGACGGCGGGGCCCGGGAGGTTTCGCTCAGACTGGGGCGGGGCCGAATGCGGTCCGGACCTGGGCGGTCAGGTCGAGGATGCGCTGGTGCGGCAGGATCCGGGTGGTGGAGCGCACGGCGGGGGAGAGCAGGGCACCGCTGAGGACCGGGACGCCGTCGACTGCCAGTTCGCCGAGCCAGGGGAGGCGGGCGCCGTGGATGCATAGGATCGGCCGGACCGGGACGTCTTCAGCGGTGCCGAGGGTCGTGGTCACCTGTTTGACCTCCCACCAGAGGGTTGAGAGGACGCGGTCGAGCGAGTGGTCCCCGTGCCACAGCCGTCCGTCGCCGTCGAGGCGCAGCGTGCCGCGGTAGCGCTTGGAGCCGATCACCCAGACGCCGGTCGGACCGAGCACCAGGTGGTCGAGGTTGGCTGCCGAGTCGGGCGCGGCGAGGTCGTGGAAGACCGCGAAGCCCTCGTGCTGGAGCTGGTCGAGAACTCGGGCGGTGAGGAACTCGCCCTCGGCGTCCTGGCGGCGGTCGCGCGTCGCCGGGGTCGGCCGGAAGCGCAGCCGCCAGCCGAGGGCTGCCGCGACCGCGACCGCCGCCACCCGCCCGAAGCCGGACAGCCCTGCGAGCCTGGCTAGCAGCAGCCAGATCCCGGCGCCGGCGGTGGCCACCACGAGCACCCGCCACGGCAGCGACGCCTTCCAGAGCTGCCACTCGGCGCGCCGGCGGCGGTGGTATTCGGCCAGCGACGACGCTCCCGGCAGGCCGTTCCCGGCTGCGAACTTCCCTGCCTTCTGGGACCGTTCCCAGGCGGCCCGGGCGGTCGGCCGCCACGGTCCCGCCGGTGCCGGGCTGGGGTGTTCCTCCAGGTAGCTGGCCAGCTCATCAAGGGAGACCGGCTTTGGGCCGTCTGCTGGCGTCGCGGCACCCGCTTCGGGGGTCGCCTTGTCTGGCCCCGGCTTGGCTGGGTGCTCGTCGTCCTCGTGACCCGACGGCGGCATGGCGAACTCCTGCCATCGCGACTAGGGGAGTGAGTGGCTTGATGGTTTTGAGAATGACCTGGGCTCTGTAGCTTAGACGCCCAGGAACGATCAGGCCAGGTAGGCCAGCGACTATAAGGTCCAAACGGGCATATCGTGGCCGTGCTGTGCAGTGTCCGTTCTTTCGCGGAGGCGCTGGTTTGCACTTTGCTCTCTGCGCCGTCTACATTCCGTGCCAGCGCGTCTACCGTGTGCCTGCGCAACGTTCATGGCAATCGTCCTTGCGGTTCGTGCGCTGGCAGCCGGAGACGATCCGGCTGGCTGAGACCGAGGAACGATGACGAATGCAGCTCAGTAGGGAAGCCCAGAACCTCAACTGGCTGGTGAATAACTTTGTGCGCAATGTGCCAGGGGTGGCGCACACGATTGTGGTGTCCTCCGACGGGTTGTTGATGGCGGTGTCGGAGCGGTTGGACCGGGCGCGG
>WNGQ01000189.1_pt1 | contig 59414 bp, 48 predicted proteins | sample 5407661 | NCBI WGS metagenome assembly WNGQ01 (sample SAMN13153382, study PRJNA577476) | soil metagenome | isolation source: 60 cm soil or saprolite under Garry oak tree replicate 2 | place: USA:California | collected 2016-06-15
CTGCCGTGACAACCGGCGCAACTGTCGGCAAGTCCCGCGCCCAGTGCCAGGTTAGTGTTAATGTCGCCCGTGCCGTCAGGACCGGCGAGCGGCCCTTGGCCCTGTATGCGCAGGAACTTGCGTTGGAAAAGCTGTCGCCCTCGCCGAATCGCACGGAAGGGATCGCGGGCGATGATGAAAGAGGACGAATCCGGTGTCTGCCAATCACCGCGCCCGGAGCCCACTTCCTGCGCGAGTGACTTAGCAATGCCGGCGTTCGCGATGTTGGGATTCTGCGTCCGATCAATTGACTGAGATAAAACTGGAGCCGAAACCAGCCAGATTGCAACCAGTATGAGTAGCGCGGCGGTGTGGAGTCTGTATTTCTTCATTTTCGGGGTCTTCCTTTCTGGACCATCTTCTCGTTAGGATTTGAGTTTTGCTGGATAATGTGGGCAGAGAAGTCTTTTTCAGTGCGTCAAACCCGTGCTCTTGTCGCTTCAGTCGTGTTTGTTGGGCTTCGATCTGCTATGTGATCGTTTTTCCAGAGCGCAGGCAGTTGCCGTCCATTCCTCGAAATGCGACATCGCTACGTTGACGCCGCCGGATTGCCCTTGCTGTTAATCGTCCTGCCCTCTCGATGGAAGAAAGAAGTGCGTAGTTACATAGCGCGAGACCTGCTTGCCGATGATCCCTCCCTTGTGCGTTGAGTTCCGGTAATGCATGCCGCCGTACACGCGAGCGTCGGAGACCTCGTCGAGAGCCTGCGAGAAGCTGCTGTAGGAGCGCACGGGGTTTGTCAGGCCCGCGATCTTACTGTCTACGGTGAAGTCAAAGTCGTCTGTGCCGAAGAAGAATTTCAGCGTCTGGGTCGAAGCACCGCTGAAGCAGCCGTGCGCCGCCGGGTACTCCGGGTGGTTAGGCGTAATCACTTGCCCTATCCAGTTGGGGTCGCGCTCGGTCTCTGGGTTGCCGTCGGTGTCGCCCGCGCGGATTGCAGTTACTGGGCGCCAGAAGTTGTAGGTGTACTTTGAATCCCAGCAGGCGATTATCGCGTCTGCGGCCGCCGTGGCGAGCACGGCGAAGAACCGAGCGTTGTCCTGAAGCGAGAGTCCGTGCCTGATGGAGATGTTACGCCACGCCCGATTCCATTGCAGTATAGGTTGGTCCGACCAGAAGCGTCCGATGTCGGTCTGCTCTGGTGTGCGCGTGCTGCCGATGGCGGCCCCGAGGCTCTTGACCTCGTTGTAATCGCGCGCCCAGGTTTCACTGGTCAACTCCGGCGGCGGCTCGGCGCGAAATTGCGAGGGACTGTTGAGCGCGAAGGGTTGAACGTTCGCGGTCTCGGGGGCCGCGGCGGGCAGGAAGGCTGGAGGGGTTGGCATCCAGACGCCCGGCCCGCTTCCCGGCGTATAGCTAACGACCGCATCGCGCCCGTCATTTACCCGCAGGGTCAGTATTCCGGAGGCGGTTTGTTGACCGACTGAAATGCCATCGGTCTTAGCGGGGCCGTCCGCGACCGTCGCAAGCGATGCCGCGTACTTTGCGTCGAGATCGGCCTGTTGGGCGGGAAACAACGCGACCAGCACGTCATGCGCAGCGGCTGCTGTAGCAGCTTCCGGCGATGCGGGAGAGACAACGTTTGGGGTCATTCCATACGGTTGCAAAGGATATCCTTCGATGGCATTGACCGCATCGTAGATGGCAATGTGAACCATCGCCAGGCGAATTAATCCCCGCTCAGGACGCATGCCCGCGACCCCGACGATTGCGTTGGCCGCATGTGCGTTCCAATCGAGCACCATGTCAGTCTGATTGTCTGCCTGAGAGACGGTGCTTTGTCGCGTAACAGTTATTCGTCGGGCCGAAGTACATGGCACGAGGTTGATTGTGGTCAGGCCAAACAGCATTAAAGCTGACAGCCAGCGACCGTTGCGTTTGACAGTTTCAGTAGTGTATCTCATTTGGACCTCTCCTTTTTCTGAACTTACACCAGCAATGAGTCGGGGTAGAGAAAGGAAAACTCACGAGCAACGACTGAGGAGCTCAGACGGACTGCGTCTAACTGACCGGCGGATTACTGTCTGGCTGAGGCCTGCTAAGGCCGCCTCCTCCAGACGAATCACCCCTACCTGCTTACCACAGCGGGCGCCTCATTCCTCAGGTAAGCTGCCGCGTCTGCGAATGATTAGCACCCGATCTGTTTCAGTGGTGATTTCGGTCCGTCGCTTCACGGTAGCCTCCAATTGATGCGGCTGCCCGATTGCATTAAAGTAATGCGAGCGCTTTGGACTTCAAACCAAGCTTTGTTGCCCGTACTTATTCCCCACGCGCTACACATTGCTCCGGAGGCAGTCTGGAAGTCCTGCGAGAGTCTGGATAGAACTCTCATAAAATTCTCACGGAATTCTGAAAGGGCTTATGAGCCGGCCATCAAAGCATTTGCATGAATTCGGTCCATTCCGCCTCAATGCGAAGGAACGCCTTCTGCTGAACGAGGGAGAAATTGTTCCGCTCACTCCGAAAGCATTCGACATGCTGCTGGCGCTTGTGGAGAACAGCGGGCACCTTCTTGAGAAGAACGAATTGATGCAAAGACTTTGGCCGGATAGCTTCGTTGAAGAGGGGAGTCTTGCGCAGAACATCTCGCTGCTGAGGAAAGCGCTGGGCGAGAGTGAAAGTCAGAAATTTATAGAGACAGTGCCACGCCGCGGCTACCGCTTTGTAGCAAGCGTGAGAGAGTTAGGGGGTGATGCGGATCAAATCAGGGACAGGACCATCAAATCAATGGCGGTGCTTCCGTTTAAGTCGTTGGGAGTAGATGACGGCGATGAATATCTGGGCATTGGAATAGCCGAGACATTAACAACCAGGCTCAGCAGCCAAAAGCTACTAACAGTGCGCCCAACCAGCGCCGTCCTCAAGTACGCCTCTCCGGAGAAAGATACGGTTGTGGCTGGTCGAGAACTTGCGGTGGACTCGGTCCTGGAGGGAAGCATCCGAAGGTTGGGAAAGCGGATAAGAGTTACAGCGCGGCTTGTGAGCGTGCCTGATGACTCAGTACTTTGGGCGGACAAATTCGATGAGAATTTTACGGATATATTCAAAGTCGAAGACTCTATCTCCGCTAAGGTAGCCGAAGCGCTGGCCCTGAAGCTTTCAGGCGAAGAGCGGAAGCGTTTGACAAAGCGTTACACCGATGACGCCGAAGCCTATCAGCTTTACCTCAAAGGCCGCTATTTCTGGAATAAGAGAACAGAGGGCGGTTTCAATCAAGGCATCGCACAGTTCAAGCAGGCGGTCGAAAAAGATTCTAACTACGCTCTCGCTTACGCGGGATTGGCGGATTCCTACATCGGACTGACGTTCTATAATTTTACAGCCCCCAACGAAACAATGCCGAAGGCGAAAGAAGCAGCAATGAAGGCGCTGGCAATAGATAATTCGCTCGCCGAAGCGCATACCTCGTTGGCTCACGTCCTAATGAATTACGATTGGAATTGGTTTGAGGCGGAGAAAGAGTTCAAGCTCAGCATAGAACTCAACCCGGACTATGCGACGGCTCACCAGTGGTATGCCATCCACTATTTAACGGCAATGGGGCGACCGGAAGAAGCTCTACAGGAAATGAAACGGGCGCTGGAGCTTGAGCCAACGTCTCTCATAATGAATACGTTCATGGGAGCGACTTTCTACTTCGCAGGACGCTATGACGAGGCTATAGAACAATGCCGCAGGACGATAGAGATGGATCCGAACTTCGCCGTCGCTCATTGGCACCTTGGGCTGGCTTTTGAGCAAAAATCTATGTTCGAGCAAGCCGTCGCTGAATTTCAAAAGGTGGTAATCCTTTCGGGAGGAAGCCCGTTAATGAAAGCCGCACTCGGGTTCGCATACGCGAAATCGGGCGTGAGAAATAAGGCTAACAAGATACTCAACGAATTGCGGAAGCTTTCAGCGCAGCGTTATGCGTCGTTGTACGAAATAGCGGCAATCCATGCAGGCCTGGGCGAGAAGGAGCTCGCTTTTGAATGGCTGGAGGGAGCTTACAAGGAGCATTCGTTTAGTATGACTTTGCTCAAAGTCGACCCAAGGTGGGAAAGCCTGCGTTCAGATCCGTGCTTCGCCGATCTTGCGCGGCGTGTCGGACTCCCGCAATAAGCGAGAGGGCGTCCTGGCACGTGCGCACAGATAACCGCTGCGTTGTGTTCACATCGAGCCGGGCGAGTTCCGAATGAACATGGAAGGTAGCGATCAAATTGAGATTACAACCCCGGGAAGTCACTAAACCGCCATCAGAGGAATACCAACGGTTCGAAAATATAGCGCGAGAAATAATCGCAGTTCCCAAACGCATACTCGATAAGCGAGAAGCTGCATACCAACGGAAGAAACTTGCAGAGAAGAAACGGAAGGTTGTTTGAATGGTGTTCACCCGCGCCCGATGAATTCGATTCGTTAGATGCTATCGTGTAAGGAAGGAGAATACAGATGAATAAGTGGATGAGCTTCAGTCTCGCCTTTGTGGTTTTGCTCATTAGTCTGACAGCAAAAGCGCAAGAACGAGGTGTCGTCAAGCCCCGATTACTCATGAGCGAGATCGTCCAGGGGATGCCTAAAGGCGAGAGGCAGGAGGTGCGTGTCCTCACGGCGAGCTTCCAACGTGGCGAGAAGACTATGTTCCATACGCACCGTTTTCCGGTGACTGTCTATGTTCTGGAAGGCGCATTCACATTAGAAATGGAGGGGCGCGAGCCAGTCACGGTCAAAGCTGGTCAGGCGATGGTGATGCCGCCGCACGTGAAAATGACGGGTTACAACCGCAGCAGCACCGAGTCGTTGCGGTTGGTGATCTTTTCTGTGAGTGATCCAGACACGCCATTCCTTGACCCGATACATTAGTCAGTAGATAACTCAGCGTAGCATGTTTGAAATAGGTTCATGAATTGGGCGAAACCCAACAACTCAATTGCACCGAAGCGCGGGACAGCATGCTTTCTTACTTAGCGGTCAATCAGGTAGATTTGACACCCCTCAGACCGCCCCTTATCATGCTTGTTTCCGCGCAGGCCGGAATTCTTCGCTAGTGCTCCAATGTTCGAGTCTCTTTCCGATAAGTTAAAGCGGACGCTGAAGAATCTGCGCGGCGAAGGCGTCCTGACGAAAGAGCACGTTGATGCGGCGTTGCGAGAGATTCGGCTGGCGCTGCTCGAAGCCGACGTTAACTACAAAGTCGCGAAAGAGTTTATTGCGTCGGTCAAAGAGAAGGCCGAAGGCCAGCAGGTTTGGCTGGAACTGAAACCTTCCGAGCAGGTCGTCAAGATCGTTTTCGATGAGCTGGTCGAGCTGCTGGGTGGCCAATCTTCGCGGCTGGTTTTTACGAAAACGAGTCCGAACGTCGTAATGATCGTCGGCCTGCAAGGCTCGGGCAAGACGACTTCGACGGGCAAGATCGCGCGGTGGCTGTCGCTGAATCAACAACGAAAGCCTTTGCTGCTTTCGACGGACGTTTACCGCCCGGCGGCGCGTGAACAGTTAAGGGTCATAGCACATGCGACCGGGCAATCGATCTTTGAAAAGCCTGAAACGAACGATCCGCTCGAGCTGACGCGCGAAGCTTTGAAGCAGGCGCGCGACGTTGGCTATGACACGCTTTTGATCGACACGGCGGGCCGGCTTCACATCGACGATCAGTTGATGGAAGAGCTCGTCAATATCAAGAGCGAAACGCATCCGGTTGAAATCCTGTTCGTCGCCGATGCCATGACCGGACAGGATGCAGTCCGATCGGCCGAAGAGTTTCACGCGCGCATCGGCATTACCGGCGTTGTCCTTACCAAGATGGACGGCGATGCACGCGGCGGCGCGGCCTTGTCGATAAAACAAGTTACGGGACAGCCCGTGAAGTTTGTTGGCGTCGGCGAGAAATATGATGCGCTCGAGCCGTTCTATCCGGATCGCGTAGCTCAGCGAATTCTGGGCATGGGCGACGTGTTGTCGCTGATCGAAGAAGTTCAGGACAAAATCGATCAGTCAGACGCCGAAGCTCAGCTCCAGAAATTACAGCGCAATCAATTCACGCTCGATGATTTTCGTTCGCAGCTCAGGCAGGTAAAAAAGCTCGGCTCTTTCTCAAAGATATTGAAGTTATTGCCGGATCAACTTCTCGGTGGCGTGGGCATGCCGGATTTGACCGACGAACAATCGGAGATGATGGAGAAGGAGCTCAAACGGACCGAAGCGATCATTGATTCGATGACGCGTGAAGAGCGTATCAATCACATGATTCTGAACGCGAATCGGCGGCGACGAATCGCGCGCGGTTCCGGAACCACAGTCGCCCAGGTGAACTCGCTGATTAAGCAGTACACCGAAATGCGTCGCATGATGCAGGGAATGTTCAGCGGCGGCGGCTTGCGCGGGAAAATGATGCGCCGCATGGCCGGGATTCCGGGCATGGATGCGGGCGATCCGATGATGGCCGGCTTACCCGACGGTCCGTCGCGGAAAAAGAAAAAGAAGAAGAAGAAGCGGCGCCGATGATTATCCCCCCTCTCCCAAAGGGAGACGGGACTGAAAGTTGGGAGGAAGAACATTGCTAGCAATAAAATTGATGCGCACCGGCGCCAAGAAGCGACCGTCGTATCGCATCGTAGTCAAAGAAAAACAGTCCAAGCGCGATGGCTCGTATCTGGAAAAATTAGGGACCTACGATCCGACTCGCGAGCCGGCGGAGATTAATCTCAATTCGGACCGCGTGCGCTATTGGATCGAGAAGGGCGCCCAGCCAACGGATACGGTCCGCCGGCTGATCAAGCAAGCGGCTAAAGCAACGGCCGCCACTGAATCCGAAGTGGCTGCGTAATTCGATTTTAGAAGGCGGATTGGCCGCCTGCTGACCCTGCGGCCAGGTGTCGCTTCCAGACTAAAACGAAAAAGGGCGATGCGCGACACGGTTGAACTAATTGTCAAAGCTCTCGTGGACGACAAGGATTCAGTTGACGTGCGCGAGCTTGATCGCAACGGCACGACGCGGATCGAAGTGCGGGTGGCCCAGGCCGATATGGGAAAAGTGATTGGCCGGCAGGGGCGCACGGTGCGAGCATTGCGCTCGATCGTCCACGCCGCGGGCCTGAAACAAAAACGCCGCGTAGTGCTCGACATTGTCGAATGAGCGTTGGGTTGTTCGGCGCCGCTCGATGAAAAAGACGGAAGCAGAAAAGAACGCATCAAATCCGCAAGGCTTCATTTCCGTGGCGCGGATAGCCCGGACGAGAGGTTTGAGAGGCGAACTCGTCGCTGATCTTTTGACAGACTTTCCCGAACGCTTCGAGCAGTTGGATTCACTGCTGGCCGTCAAACCCTCGGGAGAGCGTGAACAGTTAACGATCGACGAATACTGGTTTCAGCGCAATCGAATTGTCTTGAAATTTGGCGGCTATGATTCGATCGAAGCCGCGAAGGCCCTGGTCGGATCCAGTTTGGTCGTGCCGGAAAGCGAGCGCGTCGAACTGCGGCAGGGACAGTATTACGACTGGGAACTAACCGATTGCGTAGTCGCAAATACTGTCGGAAAGAAGTTGGGCCGAGTTCGCGAAGTGATGCGCACCGGTGGCGTCGATATGCTGGTGGTCGAAAGCGAGGCGGGCCGCGAAATATTGATCCCGATGGCCGAAGACATCTGCGTGGAGATTGATATTGCCGCCAAGTCAATTCGCGTTGATCCGCCCGAGGGACTGCTGGATTTGTGATTTTGGATTTTTGATTTGCGATTGGCGATTATGGTCGAGAGAGGTCATCAGTCTCAATCTAAAATCCGAAATCCAAAATCAAAAATGAAAACGCTGCGCATCGACATCGTCACCATCTTCCCTGATTATTTTCGCGAAGCGTTTGATTATGGAATTATTTGCCGGGCCCGGGCGGCCGGATTGGTCGATATTCGCGCGCACGACTTACGTTCATGGACTGCGGACAAACATCATGTCGTGGACGATCGGCCATTTGGTGGCGGCGACGGAATGGTGCTGAAGCCCGAACCGATCTTTGCCGCAATTGAATCATTGACTGGCGCCACTCGCCGCGAAGAGATTCCAGCAGGCACGCGCGCCGTGTTGCTTTCGCCGCAGGGGAAGAGCTTTACTCAGTCACTTGCCGCTGAGTTCGCGAACTGTGAACACCTGGTCTTGCTTTGCGGCCGTTATGAGGGTGTTGACGAAAGGGTCGCTGAGACTCTGGTGACTGATGAACTGTCGATTGGTGATTATGTTTTATCAGGTGGCGAACCTGCGGCGCTGGTGGTGATTGATGCGGTGGTGCGTTTGATACCCGGCGCCCTGGGCAGCGAAACCTCGGCGGTGAATGAATCGTTTGCCGACGGCTTGCTGGATTTTCCGCATTACACGCGACCGCCTGAATTTGCCGGCATGGGCGTCCCGGACGTTTTGCTGACCGGCAACCATTCCGAGATCGCTCGCTGGCGGCGACAGGCTGCGGCTGAAAAAACAAAACGGAATCGGCCGGATCTTTTGAAATGATTTTTGATTTGCGATTTTTGATTTCGGCCTGGCTACGTTCAAAAGAAAACAATCGCAAATCCAAAATCAAAAATCGAAAATGGAGTATTCGTCATGAATCGTCTGGACAGCGTTGAAAAAACCCAATTACGCAATAACCTTCCCGAATTTCAACCCGGCGACACGGTCCGGGTTCACGTGCGCATCAAGGAATCCGAAACCAAAGAGCGTCTGCAGGCTTTTGAAGGCGTGGTCATCGCCAGAAAACATGGCGGCGTGCGCGAGACAATCACGGTGCGCAAAGTCAGTTTTGGCGTCGGGGTTGAGAGAATCTTTCCTCTGCACGCGACGATCGTCGATCACATCGACGTCGTGAAAAAGGGTCACGTGCGCCGGGCCAAGCTTTATTACCTGCGCGAGTTGCGCGGCAAGGCAGCGCGGATTCGCGAGCGCGACACCCGCCAGGGCGAACCGGCTCAGGCGGCGGCGGCGGCGGCGGCGAGCGGAGAACCCGTCGCGGTCGCGAGCGAAGAGGGCGGCGTCGAGGAATAGAACCGGACCGTTCGGCCCAAGCGTAAACTCCGAATCATTTTCCATTTATCATTTTCCAATTTTCATTTCTCGTTTGCATTTTGCCGTTTCTTATTTCAAAAGCCCGACCGTCAGCTAGGGGCTTGGTGCGGATCGAAGCCCTTGCTTACGCGCGGGCGTCTCAGACAGAAATGAAAAATGACAAATGGAAAATATTAAGTGGAAAATGATCCTGTCTTCTCGATTCGCACCCTCTCATTAACCTAAGTTACACTGGCAAAGTCTTCCTTAACTTAAACAAAGTCGCTGAATGGAGCGAAAGCGATCGTGCATGTCGCGATAGACGCGCATTCTGTCGGAGCCCAGCTTGCCGGCAATGAAAGCTACGTCACAAATCTGATCGAAGCCCTCGCGGAAATCGATCATGAAAACCGCTACACGCTTTATGTTACCAAACGCGCCGCGATCGATCGCTTCGAAAATCGCTGGCCGAATTTCACGGTGCGCCAGACCTTGCCACACACGCCCCTGGTGCGCGTTCCGCTAACCCTGTCGGCTGAATTGCGGCGCAATCCGGTCGATGTTCTGCATGTGCAATTCACCGCGCCACCCATACCGCCGTGTCCGGTCGTGGTCAGCATTCACGATCTTTCGTTTGAGCATTTGCCCGAAACCTTTAAGCGTCGCAGCCGCGCTCAACTGCGCCTGACCGTGCGGCGAAGTGCGCGGAAAGCGGCGGAAATTCTGACGATCTCTGAATATTCACGGCGGGCGATTATTGAAACTTACCATGTCGATCCGGAACGAATAACCGTAACGCCCCTGGCCGCGCCCGCGCACTTTGCCCCGGTAAGCGATGAAACGGAACTGTTGCGAATTCGGCAAACTTACGGAATAGAGCGCGATTACATTCTGACGCTCGGATCGATCCAGCCGCGCAAGAACCTCGCGCGACTGATTCGTGCCTTTGGGATGCTGCGGGGCCGCGAGTTGAAAAAGCAGGCTCCGCAATTGGTAATTGCGGGCAAGCGCGGCTGGCTTTACGACGAGACTTTGCGCGTTGCCGGCGAGCATGAGGCTGGACGTGACATCGTTTTCACAGGCTACGTTCAGGAACGCGATCTGCCCGCGCTTTACAGCGGCGCGGCCTGCTTCGCTTATCCATCGTATTACGAAGGTTTTGGCCTGCCTGTAGTTGAAGCAATGCAATGCGGGACTCCGGTCGTCGCCGGAAATCAAACAAGTTTGCCGGAAGTGGTAGGCGATGGCGGAGTGCTGGTCGATCCATTCAGTGAGAGGGAACTGGCGGAGGCAATCGCTCGGGTGATCGATAATCCAGACTATCGAGCCGAGTTGCGCGTCAAAGGCCTGGAGCGAGCAAAAGCTTTCAGTTGGACAACGACGGCGCGTCTGACTTTGCAGGCATATCAACGCGCGCTGAAAAATTCATGAACGACACGGCTCGACTTGTTCGGCGGTTATGTGGTCTTATGTAAGTCGAGCCCCCACCAACATTCGCATGCGCATCGTGATTCTCGGCACGAGGGGAATTCCCGCCAACTACGGCGGCTTTGAAACATTCGCGGAACATCTCTCAACCCGTCTGGTGGCGCGCGGGCACGAGGTCACCGTTTATTGTCGCGCGCACTACACCAGTCCTCGCCAACTGGAATATCAAGGCGTTCGCCTCAAGGTCCTGCCGACTATCAGACACAAATATTTTGACACGGTAGTACATACCTTTGTCTCTACCCTGCACGCCATCGGCGGGCGGTATGATGCGGCGCTGATTTGTAACGCGGCAAATTCACCGTTCGCGCCGCTGTTGAGAGTTGCCGGCACTCCGGTGGTGATTAATGTTGACGGGCTGGAACACAAGCGCAAGAAGTGGAACTGGCTGGGACGCAAGTATTACCTGCTCACTGAACGGCTGGCCACGATTTTGCCGAACGAGACGGTCACCGATGCCCGGGTCATTCAGGATTATTACGCGGCAAGTTATGGCTCTCCTTCGACGATGATCGCCTACGGCGCGGAAATCGAGCGGCGTCCGAATCCATCAGTGCGTCGCTGGCGAGTTGAGCCGAACCGCTATGTACTTTACGTGTCGCGCCTGGAGCCTGAGAACAACGCCCATCTGGTCATCGAGGCCTTCAAGAAAGTCCGCACTGCGCACAAGCTTGTGATTGTCGGCGATGCTCCCTATGCGCACGAATACATCAAGCAGTTGAAGGCGCGCGCGCGTCGTGACAAACGCATCATCTTCACGGGCTTTGTCTTCGGCTCGGACTATCGCGCGCTGCAACAAAACGCCTATTGCTATGTGCATGCGACTGAGGTCGGCGGGACCCATCCGGCGCTGCTGGAGGCCATGGGTTTCGGAAATTGCGTGCTGACGCTTTCGGCTCCTGAAAATATCGAAGCTATCGGCGACGCCGGAATCATTTACTCGGACGAGAACGATCTGGCGGAAAAACTGCAGCGCGTTTTGCGCGATGGGTCACAGGTGCACTCCTTTCGCCAGCGTGCCCAGCTTCGCGTGCAGGAAAATTACGATTGGGATTACGTCGTCGATCAGTACGAACGGCTGTTTGCGCGGTTGTGTGGAAAAGAGATGCCTGAAGCACTGCCGTTGACTGCCGAAGCCGGAACCAAAGCCGGTGAGCGGGAAAAAGAATTAACGCGCTCAGCTTCAGCGGGATCCAGCCACTAGCCGGAACCCGTCGACACTGAAAATCTCTCAAGTCAGGAAGGCGGGTTTACCCCCGCTTCCTGTTCGACTCGCCAACGTTCCTGGCTCAGCCAATGCAAAATTAGGTGCCGGGCGCTCGTAAAACCACGACGCCCTTCAGCTCTTCTGGCTTTGCGCCTTCGCGTATTGGGCCCCGCCTTGAAAATCGACGCCCACGTAGGGCTCATCACCAACTATCCACGCGTCGTGCCCCGAAGGAATCGCCGTCGCATCGCCTGGCTTAACCTCAATCTCTGATCCATCATCCATTCTGACGACCATCCGCCCGGCGATCGTATATATCAGGTGAGAGACCTGACAGCTATCCGTGCCGGCAATGGGTTTGACGCATTCGGACCACTTCCAGCCAGGTTGAAAAGTAGCGCGCATCACCTGAGAACCGCCCAGGTTCAGAACCTCAACCTTTCCCTTCTCAACATTGCGTGTTTCTTCTGGCGAATCAAAGCTCTTGTTTGTTGCTGCCATACTGCACCTCCAGATTGAACAAATTAGATTGACGGCTTCTATAACAAACGAACCACCCAAGTCAATGAGAGGGGGTAGTACTGGGTCAGTATGAAGACCGAAAGGATCCGCAGTATCAGCCATCTTTAGATGGCTTTCCCGCAGGGTTTCTAGACCAGCGCTTTAGCGCTGGGTGAGGCAGGATAGCTGTTCGTGAGCGCGCTTTAGCGCGCTTCAGGTGCGCCGCTTTAGCATCACCGGCAACGCCGTTGAAACGGCCTTTGGATTCCTTCGTATCTGACCCAGCCGTAAAACGGCCGGGCTAAGAACCTGCGGGCAAGCCACCTGAAGGTGGCTAAAGAACGGCGTTCTGCATCGCCCGTTACCATGATTGATAATGCATTCAAGGCAAACTGAACCAGTAACTGAGCGTGCGTTGCCGGCCAAAACTGCTGTCGTATTGATGATTGATTGTTGACTTGACGTCGGTAACTTATGAAAAGGAATTGGTAGCGCATACGGGACTCGAACCCGTGATCTCTGCCTTGAGAGGGCAGCGTGTTAACCAACTACACCAATGCGCCGCAAACGAACGCTGGGATTATAGTTGGCAGCTTAATCGGCGCGCAAGCTTGCCTTGCGGAGCGCAGAGTCCTGGCACCAGCTATCGCAACCCGAATCGCGAGCGCACCGCCCTGGTAAACGCGACATTCGTGACGACGAATCTGCCGCCGGATGATATACTCCGCCTTCGCAATTCTAACTTTCACGAATACTCAAAAGGCTGCTATCGCAAGTAGATGAATATCGCGGTACTGAATGAGACCGGAGCGGGCGAAGCGCGCGTCGCGCTCATGCCGGATTCGGTGAAAAAACTTGTCGCCGCCAAAGCATCGGTGTCGATTGAGCGCGATGCGGGGTTGGGCGCGGCGCGCACGGACGACGATTACAAAGCAGCCGGAGCGACGATCGTCAATGATCGCAACAGCTTGCTCGCTAATGCCGAGGTCCTCGTCGTCGTCAATCGGCCGCCGGCAGATGATCTTCAGAAAATGAAGAAGGGCGCAGTGGTGTTGGGATTTCTGCGGCCGCTCGATGAACCCGCCAAATTAGTTCCGGCCCTCGAAAATGGATTGACGACTTTCTCGATGGAACTGGTGCCGCGCATCACGCGCGCGCAGGCGATGGACGCGCTTTCTTCGATGGCCACGGTTGCCGGTTACAAAGCGGTCCTGCTCGGCGCCGATCACATTCCGCGCATGTTTCCCTTATTGATGACTGCCGCCGGGACAGTTCCACCCGCGCGCGTTTTGATTTTAGGCGCCGGGGTAGCCGGCTTGCAGGCGATTGCTACAGCGCGACGACTCGGCGCCGTGGTCGAAGCCTACGACGTGCGCGCCGCCGCGGGTGAACAAGTGCGTTCACTGGGCGCGACTTTCCTGGACGTCGATCTCGGCGGGATTCAAACCGAAGACAAAGGTGGTTACGCCGTTGAGTTGTCGGACGAAGCATTGAAACGCGGCCGCGATCTAATTGCCGAGCACGCGAAGACTGCAGATGTGATCATCACGACGGCGCAAGTGCCGGGAAGACGCGCGCCCGTGTTGATGGACGAGACAGCGGTAAGCGGAATGCGGCGGGGCGCGGTCGTAATCGATCTTGCGGGCGCAACCGGCGGCAACGTCACGTTGAGCAAAGCCGACGAAGTCGTCGAGCTGAACGGTGTGACGATCATGGCGCCCACAAATTTAGCGGCGACTGTTCCAGTTCACGCCAGCCAACTCTATTCGCGCAACGTGACATCGTTCTTGAGTCTGCTAATCAAAGACGGCGAGCTGCATATCGACATGAAAGACGACGTGGTCGGGCCATCATGTGTCACGCATGAAGGCCAGTGGATGAATCAGCACGTGGCCGCGGCTCTACAGGCGGTGGTAAAGTAGGCGCACCGGGAGTCTTTAGAGGGAGATCGTTCAATGAAAGATGAAGAACTGCTCGCGAGAATCGCTATCAATCCCAAGGTGATGGTTGGCAAGCCCGTCATCAGAGGTACGCGACTGACAGTTGATTACATTCTCAACCTGATGGCGAAGGGAGCGACGGCGGCGGAGATCACCCAAGAGTATGAGGGTGTGACAGAAGAAGACATCAAGGCATGTTTTCTTTTTGCCACCAAAGCCCTCGAAGACGCGTCGTTCCTGCCGCTCACGACGGAGCATGCCTAGATGAAGCTTCTCGTCGATGAGTGCACCGGTCCTGCGGTCGCGCGTTGGCTGGAGCAACAAGGTCATGACGTGTTCTCAGTTTACGATCACGCGCGGAATTGACGACGATAGGGTCATCGAGATTGCACAGGTTGAAGGACGCATTCTGATCACCAATGATCGAGGTTTTGGAGAGAAGGTGTTTCGCGAACGACGCCCACATCATGGCGTCGTTTTTCTTCGCTTAGCGAATGAGCGCGCAGCCGACAAGATTCGTGTGCTCGGTCAGCTATTGGATCAGCACAGCAGCGCGTTAGTGAATCGGTTCGTAGTGGTAACGGAGACTCGCGTTCGCTTTGCGAATTCTTAGCTGAAAGGGGGGTTGATATGAACTCCACGACTCTAATCGCCGCGCTTTACGTTTTCGCGTTGGCGGCGTTTCTTGGCTATCAGGTTATCTCGCGTGTGCCGCCGCTCTTGCACACGCCTTTGATGTCGGCGACGAATGCGATCTCGGGCATCTCGCTGGTTGGCTCGATCGTGATTGCCGGCGGCACGGGACCACATCACAGCACAGTGGCTATGATTCTGGGTTTCATTGCCGTGGTGTGCTCAACGACTAACGTCGTCGGCGGATTTGTGATCACCGATCGCATGCTGAGGATGTTTAAGCGGAAGGAAGGACCAGCCGCCAAGAAATGAAGTCAGTACCATCCGCGTAAGCGGATCGGTCAAAGACTCAACTACGACGTCGAGTGTTTGATCCAACTGCTTACGCAGGTGGCACTGACTCCTGATTCCGCCTGAAGGCGGTGCTCCAGTTGAAGCCGCAAAAAGGAAATCCGAAATCGCAAATCTGAAATCTAAAATTTCAAAGTGAACTGGCAAACCTACTTCATCGAATTCAGTTACCTGCTCGCCTCAATTCTCTTCATCCTGGGATTGAAGGGCTTGAGCCATCCCGAGACGGCGAAGCGCGGCATGCACCTGGCCGAGTTCGGAATGCTGATGGCCATCATCGGCACGCTCATGCACTTCGAGATCGTCAGCTACACGTGGATTATCGCGGGTCTGCTGATCGGCTCGACGTTGGGCGCTGCGATGGGCGTCTGGGTGCCGATGACCGCGATGCCGCAACGGACTGCGCTGTCCCACGCCTTCGGCGCATTTGCAGCGGCGCTGGTCGGCATTGCCGAGTATTACAGTTACACGCACGGCTTCAAGCCGCTCGACGAACTTGGCCATTTGAAGATGGGCGCAATGGGTTTCGAGATTATGCTCGGCTCGTTGACGACGACCGGCAGCCTGATTGCTTTTGCAAAACTGCAGGGTCTGGTACCGGGCCAGCCGCTCATTTATCGCGGCCAGAACATTTTCAACATGACCTTACTGGCGACGACGGTCGGGTTGTTCATCTACCTGATCTTCGTGCCCACCGCCGTGATTCCTTTTTACGTGATGCTGGGCCTGGCGTTTGTGTTTGGCGTGCTCCTGGTAATGCCCATCGGCTCGGCAGACATGCCGGTGGTGATGTCGCTCTTAAATTCTTATGCGGGCCTGGCCTCGGCGGCAACCGGCTTTGTGCTTTCGAACAACGTTTTGATTATCGCAGGGACGTTGGACGGCTTCTCCGGATTCATTCTTTCAATCCTGATGTGCCGGGCGATGAATCGATCGATCACAAACGTTTTGTTTGGTGCGTTCGGCAGCGCGGCGACGGCCGCCGTGGCGGAAGGCCAGCATGGCGTGATGCGCGAAGTCAGCCTGGACGACATAGCCGTGCAGCTGGCTTATGCGAACAAAGTGATCTTCGTGCCGGGCTATGGTCTTGCGACGGCGCAGGCGCAACATGCCGTGCGCGAACTTGCCAGCGCTTTGGAAACTCGCGGCGTCACCGTGAAGTATGGCATTCACCCCGTGGCCGGCCGCATGCCCGGACACATGAATGTCCTTTTGGCGGAAGCGAATGTGCCTTACTCGCAGCTTTACGAACTCGAGCAGATCAATCCTGAATTTCCGACGACGGACGTGGCCGTTGTCATTGGCGCAAACGACGTCGTTAATCCTGATGCCCGCGACAATCCCAACAGTCCGATCGCCGGCATGCCCATCCTCGAAGTCGACAAAGCAAAATCAGTCGTCGTATTGAAACGCGGGCAGGGCAAAGGTTTTTCAGGCCTCGAGAACCCGCTCTTCTTCAAGCCCGTAACCGGAATGCTTTATGGTGACGCGAAAGACACCCTGACCAAATTGGTCAGTGCGGTACAGCACGCGTAACTTGATTTACCTCCCATGTATTTCGAAGTTGTCAGTGAAATTACCGACGTAGAAACCATCGCGGTCGGTTCACAGATTCGCGACATCAAACGTCTTCGAAAGCAGTTTGGTCCCGGACGATGGCGGAAGCTGAAAGGAATTGCTGACGTCAGATTTCAAAGTGGCAGGATAAGAAAAGTTGAACTACACTGGTACGAGGCGCACGGCATCGGAAAGAAAAAGATGAAAATCAAACGATATCTGGAACGGGTATGAAGGACAAGAATAAGGAACCAGGATTCGTCGTTTGCATCCAAAACGATGAATATGAAGACCTGGAAATTCGGAAAATCTATCAGGTGCTCCCAGACAAGGATGCGGCGGCTGATGGACTGCTGCGCATCGTGGACGAATCAGGAGAGGACTATCTCTATCCCGCAAAGTTTTTTCTTCATATTGAGCTACCTCAAGCGGTCGAAAAGGCTCTATCGCCCGTCGCCTAATTTCTTTACTTCGGCAGCAGAATCAAATGACTAAAACCATACGTGGCCTGAGAATAACCGCATTAGTTCTGTCTCTCGCTTTAGCGCAGTCTCTTCCGACCACGCTCGCGCAACGCAAAGGCGCATCCCGTGCTGCTACCTCGGCCGCTGTTCTCAACGCCCGCGGCGTCAACACAATCACCGCCGCCCAACTAAGAGATTATCTTTCGTTCATCGCCTCGGACGAGATGGAAGGCCGCGACACGCCTTCGCGCGGATTGGATACGACTGCTAAGTTCATCGCGCTCAATCTTGACCATTGGGGATTCAAGCCCGCAGGCGATGACGGCACTTTCTTTCAGCACATCGCCCTGCGGCGCGAGGCATTGGATGGCGCGCATTCATCCGTTGAGATCAACGGCCAGAAGTTTCTCTTCGGCGAAGACTTTCTACCGAACGCAGTTGGCGCAACTTTGACCGGCGGCCTGGTTTACGCCGGGAACGGATGGGTGATCAAATCGAAGAACCTCGACCCTTATCAAGGCGTCGACGTGAAAGACAAAATCATTGTGGTTTACGGCCAGGGTTTTCCGCGCGGGATCGTGCGCGCGGATCTTGCCGGCCGGCAGGGCGTTGACTGGAGCAGCCCCACAGTGTACGCGCAGCAACATGGCGCTAAAGGGGTGCTGGTGATTCCCGATGCAAACGTCACCCAGAACTGGGAGCAGCAGCGCCTGCGGAGTCTGCAGCCGGGTCGGGCGGTAGTTGAAAAATTCACTACTCAAGTTGGAACACCGCCGGTGCCCAACATCTTAATGTCGATGAAAATGGCGACGGCCCTGTTTGCCGGCGAAAAGTACGATGCGGCAACCCTCTTGAGCCGCGCGCAGAGCGATGAACAAACTCCTGCGTTTGACCTCAGTCCGTCAAAGAATGTCAGCATCACGATTGCCGTGAAGACGGAACACCCGGGAACTCAGAACGTTGTGGCGGTTTGGGAAGGCGGCGATCCGGTTCTGAAGAACGAATATGTCGCCGTCGGCGCGCATTACGATCACATCGGCATTTGCGCGCCAGGGACCGCCGATCCGATTTGCAATGGCGCGGATGACGACGGTTCAGGAACAACTGGGTTGTTGGGGATGGCTGAGGCGCTTTCGCACGCTAAGCAACGCCCGAAACGATCGGTTGTATTCGTGTGGCACTGTGGCGAGGAGAAAGGTTTATGGGGCTCGCGTTACTTCACTGATAACCCGACAATTCCGCTGGCCCAGATCGTGACCCAAGTCAACATCGATATGATCGGTCGCAGCAAAAAAGATGGAGATACTGACCCGCGCAACCGGGAGCTTTCCGGGCCGAACCAGATTTACGTGATCGGCTCGAAGATGATGAGCACGGAACTCGGCGAGCTGAGCGAAGCCGTGAACAAGTCTTTTCTCAACCTTCAATACGACTTTCGTTACGACGATCCTAACGATCCTAATAGGTTTTTCTTTCGCAGCGATCATTTCAACTACGCGCGCAAAGGAATTCCCATCATCTTCTTTTTTGACGGCGTGCACGAAGACTATCACCGGCCCGGTGACGAACCGCAAAAGATCGATTATCAGAAGATGGAAAAAGTCACGCGCACGATCTACCTGACGCTTTGGGAAGTCGCCAACCGGTCAGCCCGGGTGAAAGTCGACAAGCAGCTGCCGGCCCAACTGCAGCAAAGGGCGGGACAGCTACAAGTGCGCGCCCAGTCGCGCGGCGATTGTCTGCCGGGGAACGGCGCCCACGATTTGGTCAACGACCTGACCGTTCTTGAAAATCAGCAAGGTGGGAATACTGCGGATGCCGAACTGGGCGGAGATGCGCGGGTTTTCGTCTACGTTTAGCTTTGCAATTTTGAAACGGCCTGCGGATTCCGCGGCCATCTGATCCAACACTGGAGCGATCATTCGACAAGGCCCACACCATTCGGCCCAGCAATCCACCAGCACCGGCAGCGCGTTGGAAGCGTTTACAACCTCGCGAGCGAAGCTGTCATCAGTCACAACTTGCGGCCGGCCATCCGCCTGGGCAGCGCCGATTGCCAGCTTTGCGCCGCATCTACCGCAGACAGGTTGACTCACGGTCGCCGCTTTTTCATCGACGCGATTCTTTGCGCCGCACCTGGAACATGTTTGAATTGCCATAGCTACTCTGCGATTTCAGGCGAATTAGAATCCCTGGGGCTGCACCCTTCCTAACGGTCGGGTTTCTGTCAGGTGTTTTCGGAAATGCTCCAGCACTCTTTGCCAGGCATCTTTGGAACTTTCGGCGTCGTAAACCTGCGGCCGCGTATCATTGAAGAAAGCATGATCCGCGTCATAACTAATTACTTCCACTGGCAAATTGTATTTCTTCGCGACTTCTTTCAAGCCGTTTACCTTTTCCTGATTGATCCACGCGTCGCGCTTACCCGCGATGAACAGCGTCGGCACTTTCAACTGCTTCAAAATATTTTCTTCCGGAATATCACCATAGAATGGCGCGGCCGCCTTGAGCTCAGGCATCTCGCACGCGGCGCGGAGCGCAAACGTGCCGCCCATGCAGAATCCATTGATCGCGAAACGACTGACCCCGTATGTCTTTTCCGCAGCGTCCACGCTACGGCGGATTATTTCCATCCCGTCCTCAGTGCGTAAGGCCTGCATCATGGCTGCCGCTTCTTTTGCGTCAGTCGCGACTCTTCCGCGAAATAGATCGGGGGCCACACAAAGATAACCTTCACTCGCGTAACGACCTGAGAGATCTCGAATGTGCTCATTGATACCCCAGTATTCCTGAATTAAAAGGACACCGGCCGTGGCCTCCGTAAGTGGGCGCGCAACATATGCCGTGGTGGCGCCCTGACTTGTAGTCAGATTCAAACTCTCAACGTTCATAAAGCCTCCCCCGTCACGGACGTTTCAATTTGTATTTGGTTTGTCTGAGCAGATTATATTTCATTACATGCTTGTGGGAGTAATCGGCGGCCCCGAGCCGGTTTCCAAATGATGCTCGTAATATGCGCACTGTGATATAACTCTGCCGCTCTTACAGCAATAATCCTATGCAAAGAGAAATCTTATGAAAGTATTTCTGGTAGTCCTGGGTATTCTGCTGTTTGGTCTGTCGCCGAATCTGCCCCGAGCCGAAACGGCTGACCTGATCTTTGTTAGTGGCAACATCTACACCGCGAATGACAAACAATCACACACCGACGCCGTTGCCGTTAAAGCCGATCGCATTGTCTTTGTTGGTTCGAATGCCGACGCGAAGAAGTATCAAGGCGCTGCGACCCGAATAATCGATCTTCACGGCGCCACGATGCTGCCTGGCCTGACTGATGCGCATCAGCACCTGGCGGGCGTGGGCTTTCGCGAAATGACCTTGAACCTGGAAGGGATCACCAACCTTCAGGATTTCCTGGTTAAGGTTAAAGCGCGAGTCGATCAGGCTCCGCCGGGCCGATGGGTGACCGGGCGCGGATGGATCGAGACTTTCTGGCAACCGCCGGTGTTTCCCACGCGCTGGGACCTCGACAAAGTTGCACCCAACAACCCGGTAGTCCTCACGCGCGCTGATGGGCATGGCGCAGTGGCGAACAGCGCGGCGCTTAAGATCGCGGGCATTACCAAAGACACTCCGAATCCTTTTGGTGGTGAGATTTCAAAAGACAAACAAAGCGGCGAGCCAAACGGCATGTTGCTCGACGCGGCGCACGGACTTGTCGATCGCCACATTCCGCCGATATCGCCGGCAGATGCCGAACGCGCGGTAGTGCTCGGCGTGAATCGGGATCTTGGACTTGGTTGGACCCAGGTGCAGGATCCGGGCGGCAGCTATGAAGACATTGCGCGTTATCAAAAGCTGTACAGCGAAGGAAAGATCAAACTGCGAATCTACAAAGCGGTGCATGGCCCTGGCAGAGAAGCGGACCGTCTCCTCCGGGAAGGACCGATCATCGAAGCCTTCGGGAATCGATTCAATGTCCGGACAATCAAGGCCTACGCCGACGGCTCTCTTGGATCGCGCAGCGCGGCCTTGCTGGCCCCGTACTCGGATGATCCGTCAACATCGGGCTTTCTAACGGTCAAAGAAGAAAACCTTCTGCCGATGCTCCAGGAAGCATTGCGCAAAGGCATCCAGGTTCAAACGCACGCGATCGGAGATTCTGCAAATCGCTTTATTCTCGATGAATATGAAAAAGCTTTGAACGCGGTGGCAAAATCCGAACGTAAGATCGCCGAACCGCGTTGGCGCGTCGAGCATTCACAGATCGTCAACCCGGAGGACATTCCGCGCTTTGCCAAGCTGGGCATCATTCCCTCAATGCAGGCATCGCATGCGATCGGTGATCTGCATTTCGCGCCCGCGCGTTTGGGAATCAAGCGCCTCGCCGGAGCCTATGCCTGGAACAGTTTTGTAAAGGCCGGAGTGGTCGTCCCGGGCGGCTCTGACGCGCCGGTCGAGCGTGGCGAACCAATGATCGAATTCTATGCGGCCGTGGCACGCAAAGACATCAAGGGATTTTCCGGCGAGGGCTGGCATCCCGAAGAAACGCTGACCCGCGAACAGGGATTGAAAATGCTTACCATCTGGCCGGCGTACGCCGCGTTTGAAGAGAATCTGCGCGGCAGTATTGAAGTGGGAAAACTTGCCGACTTCACCGTTCTGTCAGCCGACGTCATGAAGATTCCGGAAATGGATATTCTCAAGACGCATTGCCTGATGACCATCATTGATGGCGAGATTGTCTATCAAGCCGCGCCGAGCTCGGCTTTCCTCGAAACCGACTTCACTTTGCTGCCGCCTACCGATCTTTGGTGGGCGAGCTGCGAAGACGATGACTGATAGGAAACAATAGGAAACGACTCATGCGACACACGACTGAAAAATTCAACAGCTTTGACCGCCGCGATTTTATTGCACTTGCCGGCAAAGGCCTCGGGCTGGCAGCGCTGACTTCATCGACAATCGCTTCGCTGCTGAAAGAAGTTGAAGCGGCGACGAAGAGTGTCGCCCATCTGACGCCGGAACAGGCGGCGATGGATGAAGACTACTGGGCGACGATTCAGAACGCTTTCACGGTTACCCGCGGCATCATCAATCTCAATAACGGCGGCGTGTCGCCCAGCCCACGCATGGTTACGGAAGCGCTGGTGCGTTACATCTGGCAGCAGGAAGACGCAACCGCGTACACGATGTGGCAAATTCTCGAGCCGCAGTCGGAAACGATTCGCACCGGACTGGCGGAAATGTTCGGCTGTGATCGCGAGGAGATCGCCATTACGCGCAACGCGTCTGAGTCGCTGGAGATTCTCCTGATGGGTATGGACTTCAAATCAGGCGACGAGATTCTCACCACCACCCAGGATTATCCGCGCATGTTAACGACTTTGCGCCAGCGCGAGCGGCGCGAAGGTTTGAAGTTGAAACTGGTCCAGATTCCGATTCCGCCAAAGAACCTCAATGAAATCACGGCCGCATTCGCAAATGGGATTACCAATCGCACGAAGCTGATCCTGATCGCCCATCAGATAAACATCACCGGGCAGATCACACCGGTAAAGGCCGTCTGCGGTATGGCCCGCGCGAAGGGAATTGAAACGATCGTCGACGGCGCGCATTCGTTCGGCCAGTTTGAATTCCAACAAAAGGATCTCGGCTGTGATTACTTCGGCACCAGCTTGCATAAATGGTTGTTCGCGCCGAAAGGAACGGGTCTGTTGTATGTGAAACGCGAAAAGATTGAAAAGCTTTGGCCGCTAATGGCCGCCGAATCAAAGCAGGCGCCCGACATTCGCAAGTTTGAAGAGATCGGCACCCATTCCGCCGCGCCGAGATTGGCGATCGGCGAAGCGCTGCTTTTTTCCAACGGCATCGGCCCCAGGCGCAAAGAAGCGCGGCTCCGTTATCTTTCGCGGTATTGGATGAACAAGCTGAAAGATGTGCCGAAGGTTCGCTTTAATACTTCATTCGATCCGAATCAATCGTGCGCGATCGCGAATGTGAAAATTGAGGGGCTCGATCAGGGCGCAATCGGCAGTTATCTCTTCAACAAGCACCACATCTTCACGACCCCGATCGTCCATGAAGAATTCACCGGCATTCGCATCACGCCGAATCTCTACACCACCCTCGGCGAGTTGGATCGATTTTGTGAAGTGATGGAGATGATTGCGCGACACGGAATTCCCTCATAGAATTTACGAGCAAGGAAACAGGCACCATCAATCCGCTCACTTTCAAAATCCTAATCAGTCTGGCGATTATCGTCATCGCCACCATCCACGGTTATGGCGCGGCGTGGCTCGCCATCTGGATGCTGTTCCATCCATATCACGCCGTGAAATTCCTGGGGCTCACTGTCTGGCCGCAGGGCATGATTCCGCGTCATCGCGAGCGGCTGGCCCAATCGATTGGCAACGCCGTCGGCAACGAATTGGTTTCGCAGGAGACCGTCTTTCACGCGTTATTTGAGACCGGATTCTTCAGCCGCAAAGTCGAAGGTTTCGTCACTTCGTACACCACCGAATTGCTCTCAACCGTTTACCCGTCGTTGCTCGATGCGCTGCCCACCGGAGCGCGCGCCCCGGTGCTGGATACGATCGCGGCGTTGCAGCTGCGCCTGGCGGAACACATCGCGCGCGTCCTGAAGAGCGAGCAGACGGCTGAAGCGATCGAGAACTTTGTCGATCACCAGGTTGACAAACTTCTCGAGCGCCGGTTGAGCGACACCGTAAGCGAGGAAACCTTCACCCGAATCCTGGGGTTTGCGGAAAATCGCTTTCACCGTCTGGTGAGCGAAGAAGGATTCGAAGCCAAAGTGCGTACTTTTGTCGGCGAGCGCCTCGACGATTTGGCCGGCACGCATGCGACCCTGGCCGAGATGTTCACACCGGAAACTGTCGCGATTATCAAGGACCGCATCGATCGGCAGGTTGAGCCGATCGCGCATCATCTGGCCGAGCTGGCCACCACCAAAAATACGCGCCAGCAAATCGGCGGCCTGATTAAGCGGGAAGTGGACGACTACTATGACCAGCTTTCTTTCTTCAAAAAGATTTTTATTTCGCGCGAACGCATCTACCGCGAAGTCGACGAGCTGGTGAACAACACTCTGCCGCGACGAGTCGAAGAATATTTGCGCGGTGCCACCTTCTCTCAGGAAGCCACCGCGTTTCTTAACTCGACGATCGACAACCTGATGAACAAGCCGCTCGATGAGATCGTGGGCCAGGTTTCTTCGGAACGATTTGACACGATCAAAACCCAGGCCGCCTCTCGCCTGATTGCAATGGTCCAGAGTCCGGAACTGGCGACTTCGGTTTCCGCTTATTTGACCGATGCGCTCGCACGCTTGCAGCCGCAAACGCTTGATGAGTTACTGGAGACCCTGAATCCCGATTCCGCGCCCCGCGTTAAGAGCTTTCTGACAAAAAGTTTGCTGACGGTACTGGCGCGCGATGACACGGCGATGACCATCAACGCGATCTTGAGTTCACAGATTGAAAGATTCCTGGTGGCCCCGATAGGCCGCCTGGGAGATCACATGCCCGAAGGCGCCATTGAAAAAGCCAGCGCCGCGTTGACAATAAGACTCACCGATGCCGCGCGGGAACGGCTGCCCGCGGCGATTGCGGAATTCGATGTTGGTGGTCTGGTGCGCAAAAAGGTTTCTGAATATCCGCTCGAGAAATTGGAAGAGCTGGTGCTGCTGGTTGCCGAGCATCACTTGAAAACGATCGAATTGTTTGGCGCGGTGATCGGATTCTGGATCGGGCTTGGACAGGTCGTACTTTACTTCCGTCATGAACTGATGAATTTCTTTTCGACACTCATAGGATGACTTTGAATATTTTTTCGTATTGCAGATAGAATACGATAGATGGATTGAGAAGAAATTCCTATTGACATTCCCCGCAATAGATAATAAACATTTGATTGATTGAAAGGAGTCATCCCCGAATGACCTACGTTGTTGTGGAACCCTGCGTTGATTGTAAGTACACTGATTGCGCTGCTGTCTGTCCGGTAGAAGCGTTTCACGAACTTCCGGATCGGTTGTATATCAATGCCGACACCTGCATCGATTGCGATGCGTGCGTCCCTGAGTGTCCGGTCGAAGCGATTTTCGCCGACAACAACGTGCCCGAAAATTATGCGCACTGGACGCAAATCAACATTGATGAAGCGCCCAACTATCCGGTGATCAGTCAAAAGATTCCGGCGCTGCATGGTCCAAACTGCACCGGGCCGGCGGAATAACTTTCGATGAAGCCTTTTCCAGCGCTGCGTGTTCTCGTGCTTCGCCTGAGAGAACTCGCGGCGCTTTTCTATTCTCACCCACCTTCGAGTTGAGCTCTCAATTTTGATCTGCGCCGTGAGCGCTAACCTGAAATGAGATGAATAGCTCCTGGAGATGCGTGACGTGCGGGCTGGTTAATTTTGCCGCTGATGCCCATTGCAAACGGTGCGGAACTGAGGTTGCAAATTCCGCAGTCCCGGCGCCCACCCCGCCGGCGGGCATTGTGTTGGCAGACGGTTATGTAATGCCGCCACCTCCATCCGGCGGCGTTTGGCGCGATAAGTCGACCCTCGTGATGACGAAAGAAGCCACGCTTCCCGATCGGTGCGTGAAGTGCAACGCACCGGCTAGCGGATTGAGGCTCAAGAAAAAGTTTTCCTGGCACCATCCGATCTTGTACCTGCTGGTTTTTGGCGCGGCCTTGCTGTACGTAATCATCGCCGCGGTTTTGAGTAAGCGAGCTACGGTTTACCTGGGCCTGTGCGCGAAACATTTTCAAAGCCGGCGCAAGCAGCTGGCTGCCGGTTGGTTGCTGCTCTTATTGGGACTTATTGTTCCGATCGCTGCCATTGCCTATGATTACGTCATCCTCGGCTTGCTGGGAGTTGTGATCCTTATTGCGGCGGTGGTTTGGCTGATAGTAGCGTCCCGCGTTGTGAGCGTCAAAAAGATCGACGACCGGCTGGTCTGGCTGAACGGATTTAGTCGCGATTACCTTTCACAGCTTCCCGCGTGGCAAGCCTAGAGTGCTTCTAGAACTGCCGGGATTCATCACTCACTAATATGGACATCGAATCTGTTCGCGCGTATTGCCTTTCCTTTCCGCATGCCACCGAAAATGTGCAGTGGGGAAACGATCTGGTCTTCAAAATCGCCGGTAAGATGTTCGCGGTTACAGTGCTCGAAGGCGCTTCAAAGTATTGTCTGTCGTTCAAATGCACGGAAGAAAACTTTGCGGAATTGATCGAGTAGGATGGAATTGATCCGGCGCCTTACTCGGCGCGTTATCATTGGATAGCGCTCGAAACCTTCGATGCCCTGAGCGATAAAGAATTGAAAGCGCTGCTGCGAAATTCGTATGACCTGGTTTTTGAGAAGCTGCCGAAGAAGGTGAAGATCCAACTTAGCTAATCCGTTTTCTCAATGTCCTCTGTGGGTAGATCACTCGGCGACCGACCTGATTATTCAATTCCGGCAACAATCGCATCTGCAAATTCGTCGGTGGTGTTGTTGCCCCCGACATCCCGTGTGCGGACTTTGCCTTCCACGAAAACTTTCAGCATCGCGCTTTCAATTCTATCGGCAGCCGCACGCTCGTTAATGTGGCGGAGCATTAGAATCGCCGACTGTAACAGCGCAGTAGGATTGGCGATACCTTTACCTGCAATGTCAGGCGCAGAGCCGTGCACCGCTTCAAACACCGCGCCTTTCTCGCCGATGTTCGCGCCGGGAACCAGGCCCAGTCCACCGATCAATCCTGCGCAAAGATCCGAAACGATATCGCCGTAAAGGTTCTCGCAAAGCAGAATGTCGAATTGTTCCGGCCGCATCACCAACTGCATCGAAGCGTTGTCGACGATCATGCTTTGCTGCTCGATTTCCGGAAACGCTCGTCCCACTTCTTCGAAACACTTCAGGAACAAACCGTCCGATAGCTTCATGATGTTCGCTTTGTGAACGGCAGTGATTTTCTTCCGGTTCTCGTTGCGAGCATACGCAAAGGCGAAACGCGCAATTCGCGTCGAGGCCTTCTCCGTGATGATCTTCAAGCTTTCGATCACGCCGGGCACCACCTCGTGCTCCAGGCCGGAATAAAGGCTCTCAGTATTTTCGCGCACCACTACCAGATCGAGATCGGGATTGCGGCAGGGAACGTTTGGCAGCGCCCTCACCGGTCGCAAGTTGGCATAGAGATCCAGCGCTTTGCGCAAACCGACATTGACAGAGGTGAAACCTTTACCCACCGGAGTCGTTATCGGGCCCTTGAGTCCAACCTGGTTGCGCTTAATTGATTCGATTAGTTCATCCGGCAAAGTCTTGCCGAATTTATCCAGGGCCAGTTGTCCGGCGATGTGCTCTTCCCATTCGATCTCGACACCGGACGCTTCGATAATCCGCACGACCGCGGACGCGACTTCAGGGCCGATGCCATCGCCGGGAATCAGTGTGATACGATGCCGCATAAGCAGGACGTCAGTAGACAGTAGTCAGTAGTCAGTAGTCAATCCCGAAAATGTCAGCGAGATCAGTAACGCGCGGCGCGACTGCCGACGTGGTGATAATTGGCGGTGGCGTGATTGGTTTGACGATCGCGCGCTCGCTGGTGCGGCGCGGCGTGCGAAGAGTCACGCTGGTTGAACGCGCCGGATTCGGCGCGGAAGCTTCGTCGGCTGCGGGTGGGATTCTCGCGCCGCAGGTTGAGGCTGATCGCAACGACGAATTTTTTCGCTTGATGTGCGCGAGTCGCGACCTGTATCCGGGGTTTGCTGATGCCCTGCGCGAAGAAGGAGACGTCGACGTTGTGTTGGATCGCACCGGCACGCTTTACCTCGGATTCAATGGTCAAGATGAAATCGAATTTAAACGCCGATTAGCGTGGCAAGCTGAACAAGGTCTAAGGGTTGAACTTCTGGCTGCCGGTGATGCGCGCACGCTCGAGCCTCACATTTCCGAACGCGTGCGTTGCGCTCTGCGTTTTCCAAGTGATTGGCAAGTTGAGAATCGCAAGCTGGTTGAGGCTTTAGTAAAAGCGAACGACAAATTGGGCGTGTGCATGCTTGAGGGAAGCGAAGTAAAGACCGTTCGGATCGAGAATGAGCAAGTTCAAGGTGTGCAGACTTCTAAAGGCAGCATCGCCGCAAAGGCCGTGGTCGTGGCGGCCGGAGCCTGGGCTTCTTTCGTCAACTCGCCTGACGTGTCGCTTCCGGAAGTCTTTATCGAGCCGGTTCGCGGCCAGATGCTATGCTTCAAATCGGCGTCGGCGCTGACACGTCATGTCCTCTACACGGCGCGCGGTTACGTTGTGCCGCGACGCGATGAACGCCTGCTTGGGGGTTCGACCTCTGAACATGTGGGGTTTGATAAGCGGGTCACCGTTGATGGTATTGGAAACATTAAGTCGGCGGCCGTGGAAATCATTCCCGCGCTGAAACATTTGCCCCTTTTCGATTCATGGGCCGGGCTTAGGCCGCGCGCTGAAGATGATTTTCCGGTGCTCGGACCAGCGAGCGAAATTGGCGGGTTATTTTATGCGACAGGTCACTATCGGAACGGCATTTTGCTGGCCCCGATCACCGGCGAGCTAATCGCGGAGGCGATTGTCACCGGCGTCCCGTCGACTTTGCTAACGCCGTTTTTGCCGGATCGCTTTTGTCAGAAGCCCAAGCGCGAGGATAAGCACGCAGCCCTTGTTGATGCGCGAGTTGCTGACCCCCGGTTTTGACACTCTAATCGTCGTATCCTACCATGCTTTCAGTCTCTCCAAAGGCCGCTGACAGGGAATAAAAACTAGATTGCAAATGAGAAATCCGGTTCGCCTTTTCTGCGCTTTGCTGATATGCCTGATGTTGGTTTGTCTGGCCTTAGGCCAGGGTGATCGCGTCAAAGATGCGAGCGTTGCCAACGGAAGCGGTGAAGTGAACAAAACGGCGAATGCGAAACCGGTCGATGTCAAAGACGACCGCAGCGCCGAGCAATTTTTCCAGGAGGCGGACAGCTACACGCGCAAGAAGTTCACGGAGTTTAACCGGCAGCACCGGCCGTTCGATGATCAGCTCGCCAGCAAGATCAAACAGGAGCAGCGCGACCTTGCCGCGCGATACGCAAAGGCACTGGCGGCCCGGAAGGTTGAAGGCAAAGACGTTTATTATCTCGGTTTGCTTTACAATCTCGCGCGAGATTTTGAGCCCGCCTTGCTCGCGATGCGCCGTTTTCTTACTGAGAATCCCGCCGTCACCGGCGAGCCGGCGCAAAATGCGAGAGCCGTCATCGTGATTCAAGCAGCGAAGCAGAGGTTTCTGGCGGAAGCGGAAACTCGTCTGGCCGAATACACAAAAGATCAACCGCAGATAGCTGAAGATCGATACGCCCTCGAGAACTGGATGACGACCGGATACTTCACGACGAAAGATTACGAGCGGGCTTTGCCTCACGCGCAGGAAATGCTTAACGCCGCAAAGTTGCTCGTCAAAAAGAAAGATCCGTTCGAGCGCGACAAGATGCTGAGTGATGCTCTGTTGATGATTTCGGAAGCTGATCTTAAGCTCAAGAAGAAAGATGAAGCGGTTGAGGCAATTCAGCAACTCCGTCATTTTGCTTTGACGGTTCCTTCAGGCAATTTGTACAAATTGGCAACCAGGCGGCTCTATGCCGTGGCGCCGTCGATGGATTTGTTGAAATCATTTGAGGAACCGCCCGCCATAAACCCTAATCTGCCCGATCCCGTCGCGAAAGAGTGGATTGATCAAAAGCCCTTTAAGCTTTCCCAGTTACACGGCCAGGTCGTGCTGCTGGATTTCTGGGCGCCGTGGTGCGGGCCGTGTCGGGTGACGTTTCCGCAATTGCAGAAGTGGTATGACAGTTACAAGGACAAGGGCCTTGTCATTGTGGGCCTCACAAGATTTTACGGGCACGGCGAAGGCAAGCAACTGAACACCACGGAAGAAATCAAATACCTGCGCGATTTCAAAACAAAGTATCACCTGCCGTACGGGTTCGCAGTGGCTGATTCCGATGACAACGATATGAGTTATGGCGTCTCATCGATTCCGACTACATTTCTCATCGATCGGCGCGGCGCAGTGCGATTCATCAGTGTGGGCGCCAATGAAGACGAAGTTGCCGCGCTCGGCAAGATGATTAAGAAGTTGATTGCCGAGCCGGCCCAAATTGATTCAGCCAAGGCCGCGCGATAATCCCCGGACCGCTTTGATGCGAACGCTGATCTATAGAGTCCACATTTGGCTGGGGTTGATTGTCGCGGTTCCGGTCCTGGCCTGGGCCTCGAGCGGATTTCTCTACTCATGGCCAAACGCAGTTGAAGGCGGCAAAGTGGAGAGCATCGATGCAACCCGAGTGCGCGTCCTGCCGTCAGAAGCTTTGTCGAAAGCCAGCGAATTTGCCGGGAGAAAGTTGCCGACGACCGCCTTGACCCTATTGATGCGTGATGGTCGTCCCGTTTACCAGGCGATTGGCGGCATGGGAGCGGATTCACTGCTGGTCGATGCGGAAACCGGAACAGTAATCAAAACGCCGCCGCCCGGTTTATTGACGCGGTATTTTTGGCACGCCCACTATTATTTTTTTGCCGGGAGCTGGCAGACGAAGTTGCTGATCGCGTTTTCGGCGCTGGCCTGCATTTCGGCGGCATCAGGGCTCTATTTGAATTTGACGCTGTGGTTTGGGAAACTGTTGGGTCGAAATTAAGTTATGCAAGTGTCAATCGTTAACATGCTGGTCGCTTTTGCCGGAGGGTTGCTGTCGTTTCTATCGCCGTGCGTGCTGCCGCTGGTGCCCGGATACATCTCGCTGATGTCCGGGGTCAGCATCGATCACCTGAAAGCTGAAGGCGGCGTGAGTTCGCGGCGAGCAGTAATTCTTAATTCACTCGCCTTCAATGCCGGACTTTCGGTGATCTTTCTGGCGCTGGGAGGCACGGCAGGTCTGGTTGGTTCGGCGATTATTACAAATCGCTGGGTGCGAATAATCGGCGGATTGGTAATCATTGTTTTCGGCCTGCACTTAATCGGCCTCCTGAAGATCAAGTGGCTCTACAAGGATACGCGCCAGTTTTCGAATGAAAAGCCGCGCGGCATGTTGGGGTCGCTGACACTCGGTATTGCATTCGCCGCCGGGTGGACGCCCTGCATCGGTCCAATTCTCGGCGGCATCATCGGACTTGCAGCCACCAGCGGTGGTTGGAGAGGCGGACTGGTGCTGGCGATCTTTTACTCAGCCGGACTGGCGGTGCCGTTCCTGCTCACGGGCCTGGGAATAAATAAGTTTCTGAGTTTCTATTCGCGATTTCGCCAACACCTGCACAAAGTTGAAGTTGTTTCTGGGATTGTTTTGATTTTGATCGGCGGATTGATCGCCAGTGGCTATTCAAGTTTGTTAGCCAGTTCAAGATTGGCCGCGGTGTTGCCAAATCTTGAAAGCGTGTTGAAAGTTGCACCGCCGAAGACGGCTAATACTGCAGCAAGTGCATCCTTTCCCGCCCCGCCGGATGTTGAGTTTCAATCGCTTGATGGCCAGCCGTTTCACCTGGCGTCCTTGCACGGCCGGGTCGTGCTGCTTAATTTTTGGGCGACCTGGTGCGTGCCCTGCCGCGCTGAGATACCAGAATTCAACGTGATGCAAAAGGAACTCGATGGTCGCGGATTCACAGTCGTGGGGGCTTCCGTCTCACCAGTCGACACGGCCGACGCGATTCGCAGTTTTCAGAAAGACGTAAAGCAGGAATACACCGTCATTCGCGGCGCGGAAGAAATCGGCAATACCTTCGGCAACGGGCCGGGATTGCCCGTGACATACATACTCGATCGCGAAGGCCGCATTCGGCAGAAATTTATCGGGCAAACGCCGCGCGAGAATTTCGAGGCCGTAATCAAACCGCTGCTCGATGAAGGGCAGGCGACCGCGCAGAAGAGCGACTAAACCGTCAGAAACTCGAACGCGAGCGAGGGTGCCTGGCAGAGCACCCTCCCTAACGGTCGGGTTTCAGCAATAGACTTTTATGGAGTAAGCAATGAACAAAGTATTAGTTTCTATTCTCTTAACGCTCGTGTTTGCACCCGTTGCGTTGCGCGCGCAAGGCAATCACGAATACGCGCCGGTACAGGAAAAAACCGTCAATTATAAAAATTGGACGCTGAATGATCTGGCGAATAACAAGCCGGTTAGTCTCCGCTCGCTCATGCAGGGGAAAAAGCTGGTGATGGTTCTTTACTTTGCGCCCTGGTGTCCGAATTGGCGGAACGAAGCGCCGGTGGCGGCCAGTCTTTATGAGAAATACAAGTCACAGGGTTTCGCGATCGTCGGCGTGAGTGAATACGGCTCGCGCGATGATGTAAAGACTTTCTTTGGGTCGGCAGGTCCGCCGTACCCGGTAGTGAGCGAGTCAGAATCCCGCGATGACCGCGAGAAGACGCCGCATTTTGGCTATCGTCAGTTGACTGGTGACACGCGCAGGTGGGGCTCGCCCTGGAACATTTTTCTTGATCCGGCAAAGTGTAATTCCAGCGGCGACGTGCTGACGGAGAAAGCTTTTGTCGTGAATGGCGAGCTGATCGAAGCAGACGCCGACAAATTCATTCACGATCGCCTGGCTGCGAACTCCGTGATCGTTCCCTGCAAACAATAGCCACTTTCAGACGGAAGACAGGGCCGCCTAAAGGCGGAACTCCGAGCAGGAGCTACTGACCATCCCTTACGGTCGGTTTCCAACACAATTCGCGCTGCAGAGACTGAATCCAAATCGAATATTTTTCCGTTACAGAAGAATCAGCGGGCCAGCGCCTTGATGCATTTCTCGCTGCCCGGATCGATGGTTGGAGTCGCGCACGCCTGCAACGTCTGATCGAAGAGGGCGACGTGCTGGTCAACGGCTTAATTGCTAAACCTTCGCATAGGCTTCGATCGGGTGATGAAGTCGAAGTCGAGCTGGTTTCGTCTCCTTCATCTGCCTTTGTTCCGCAGGATATTCCCGTCGAAATTGTTTACGAAGACGACGACTTGATTGTTGTTAATAAGCCGGCGGGAATGGTGGTCCATCCGGCCGCGGGTGTCGAGTCGGGCACGCTCGCCAACGCTCTCGCTTTTCATTTTCAAAAACTGTCGCAAAGCGGGGGCGCGGCGCGTCCGGGGATTGTTCACCGGCTCGACAAGGGAACTTCCGGTTTAATGGTGGTGGCAAAAACCGAAGCTGCGCATGATCATCTGGCAGATCAATTTCGCGCGCGCGAGATTTTCAAGTCATACGTTGCACTCGTGCACGGGCAAATTAAGAAGCAGACTGACCTGATCGATCAGCCAATCGCGCGTGACCCTCGGAATCGCACCCGCATGGCGGTCGTGCGCGGCGGTCGGCCGGCACTTTCAATCTACAAAGTGCGACGGCGCTTCGAACGATTTACCCTGCTGGATGTCGAGTTAAAGACGGGGCGCACGCATCAGATTCGCGTACACCTCGCCTGGCTGAAGCATCCTCTGGTTGGCGACGAAGTTTATGGTGGTGGTCGCGACAAGACTGTGACTGATACGCGCATTCGGACGCAGATCGCAAAGCTGGGACGCCAATTCCTGCATGCTGAGCGGCTGAAGTTTCGTCATCCGAGGACGTCCGAAGAGGTTAGCTTCACCGCGTCGTTACCCTCCGAGTTAGCCGAATTGTTCGATGTATTGTCGCAAGGCGTGTGAGAACGCGAGGCGCCATCTCTTACGATTGTGCTTCTAACACTGCCGCCGGGGCACAAATCGCGCGCAGGATGCGCGTGCCCACAATCAAACTGAATCAGCCAGGATGCAGCCTGAGATGCGTCCGTCTGCGCAGGTTGTTATACTGACCGGTTCGGGGCAATTGAAGGCAACTGGCCAGAGATGAACGGGCATCGTAACGAAGCCTCGGTCGGGGAACCGCCAGTTAATCTGACTTATGATTAATCGCAGAGTTTTTCTAATTGCTGCCGTTGCGTTGTGCTTGTGCGGGACGTTCGTAGTTGGCCAGCAGCAGAAACAACCGCAGAAAGCGAATCCGCCGGCGGCTACCTCGCAAGATCCCAATCAGCAAAGGGAAGTCGTAAACATCCGGCGCGTGCGTTTGCCCATCACGGTAACCGATAAACACGGCGCGTTTGTGGCTGGTCTCACGCAAAGCGATTTTCTGATTTTTGAGGACAAGGTACAACAGCAGATTGATTCATTCACCAGCGAGCAGAATAACAATCTACCCCTTAATGTCGCCGTCCTGATGGATACCTCTCCTTCCACCGCCGGAAAGCTGAGATTTGAACAAGAGGCGGCGAAGAATTTCATCTACACGGTTGTGCGGCCGCGCAAAGATCGCGTCCTGTTTGCGACCTTCGACGATCAGATCACCTTGCGACAGGACTTTACTGATCGGATCGAGTTGCTTGATCGCGCCGTGGATGCGGTAAAAAAACCCGGCACGCAAACTTCGTTGTACGACGCGGTCTGGGAATTCTGTGACGAGAAAATGCGTTCCGCGCAAGGCCGTCGCGCCCTGGTGGTGATTACTGACGGCGTTGACACATATAGCCGCGCGAACCTGAACGATGCAATCGATATCGCGCAACGAACTGAAACAACTGTGTTCGCAATCTCGACCAAGGCGGGGCTTTCCGGCACCGTTCCCGGTGTCGAAAGTGGACAGGTGCTTGATAAGACGGACAAGGAACTCGTGCGGCTTTCCGAAGAGACCGGAGGCGCGGCATTCTTTACCGGCGACATGCTGGCGTTGGAAAAGGCATTTACGAAGATCGCGAAAGAACTCCGCACGCAGTATTTGATTACTTACAAACCCGCGAACGACCGCTATGACGGGAGTTATCGGCGCGTCGAAGTTAAGCTTACAAACGGGCGCGACAATCTGAGGTTGCGAACAAAGAAGGGTTACAAAGCCATCGCCGACAGCGTTACGGCACGCTAATAAGTAAGATGAGTTTCGGAAGACCATTTTGTTTAAGCCTGGTTGGCCTCCTGGTAGCGATATTTGTGGCGATTGGTCCGGGTCAACCTTCGCGCGCGCAGGATCCGGCTCAACAGCAAACGAATCGGCCGCGGCAGGCAACGAAGCCCACGCCGAAACCCGACGAGGACACGACGGTGCGATCCGATGAAATCGTGCGCGTCGATACTGCTTTGACGAATGTGCTCTTTACCGCCGCTGATAAGCAAAATCGATTTCTCAGCAGCATCAAACGTGAAGATATCCGCGTCTTTGAAGACGGAGTCCAGCAGGAGATTTTTACTTTTCAGCCGAACATCGATTTGCCGTTGTCTCTGGCGATTCTGATTGACACCAGCGCCTCAGAAGAATTTACTCTGCCGGAAGAGAAAGCAGCAGCGCGATCGTTTCTCGAAACTTCGCTGCGCGCGAACAAAGACGAAGCGTCAATCGTCTCTTTCACCGGAGAGGTTACGCTCGAACAGGGATTGACCGGCAACATCGAGCGCCTGCGTCACGCAATCGATCGGGTCGTGTTCGCCCCACCTTCCGGCTACATCGGCGGCGGCATAACGGTCCCCGGCACTCCGCCCATCTCAGGTACGAATCAAACGCTGGCGGGAGGTACTGCCATCTGGGATGCCATCTGGGCGACATCGAAAGAAGTTCTCTCGGACTCGGCCGAACACACTCGGCGGGCGATCATTTTGATTACCGATGGTGTCGATACGGTGAGCCAGATGAAAATGGCGGACGCCGTTGATCGGGCCCTGAAGGCCGATGCCTTGATTTATGCCATTGGGATCGGCGATCGATATCACTATAACGTCGACAGCGGTTCTCTCAAGAAGATCGCTGAACGCACAGGCGGGCGCGCCTACTTTCCGCGCAACGAAAGAGACCTGCGCGATGCTTTCGATCAGATTCAGCGCGAGTTGAGATCGCAGTACCTGGTCGCCTACTCACCTTCGAATAAATCCCGTGATGGCACTTACCGGCGCGTGGTTATCGAGATAACAAACCCTGACCTTCGGCGGGAAAATCCTCGACTTACGTATAGACCAGGCTATTTTGCGAAGGAATCGGGCTCTTCACGCCCTTAATTGTTTGCAAGTTTTCTAGCAAACAATTGGTGACAAGCCCGTTTTAGCTTTGTTATACTGGGTTTGCTGCGGCCCGGAGATCTAGTCTCCGCTCCTGAGCTTTCGCGTTCCAAAGCCGCAAGCGAATCGTCCTACCACGTACGTCGAACTCCACGATCGGTTCTAGGTCCGTCGGCCGCGAGAACCTAATGAACATTCAGTCTGAAACCCATCGTAGCAGGGTGAGCTTTGCGCCCCCCAAATCGGAGGAAGAGTATCGGATTTTGTTCGACGGAAATCCGTGCCCGATGTATGTCTACGATGAAGAGACGCTGCGTTTTCTGGCCGTCAATGACGCGGCCATCATGCACTACGGCTACTCTCGTGATGAATTCCTCCTGATGACGATCAAAGACATCCGTCCTGCGGAAGAAATTCCCGCCCTGCTGGATCGGCTGACGCGAAACCAGGGCTCCTATGATTTTGCGGGCACCTGGACACATCGGAAGAAGGACGGCTCGCTCATAAAGGTCGAGGTTAGTTGGCATAAGGTGGATTTTGTTGCCCGTCCCGCCTACCTGGTCTCGATAAATGATGTAACGGCGCGCGTGCAAACTGAGGTTGCTTTGCGCGAAAGCGAAAACCGTTATCGCGATCTTTTCGAAAACGCGAACGATCTCATTTATACGCATGACCTCACTGGTAACTTTACGTCGCTAAACAAATCGGGAGAGCGTCTGACCGGATACACCAAGGAAGAAGCCATCACGATGAACATCGCCCAGGTGGTGGCCCCCGACCACTTGAGTCGCGCCCGAGCCATGACTGCGCGCAAGGCGCAATTCGACAGTGCGGCAACTGTTTACGAATTGGACATCATTACAAAGTCCGGGCAGCGACTCTCGCTGGAACTCAGCACGCGCCTGATCTACGAGGATGGAAGACCATGCGGGGTCCAGGGCATTGGCCGCGACATCACTGAGCGCAAGCGGGCCCAGGTGGAAATTCTCCAACGGAATCAGGAACTTGCCGTACTCAACGAGATTGGCCACGAATTGAGCAAGCTAGCTGAGCCGGTTGAAATGGCAAAACTGATTCATGCGGTCATTGGAAAGGTTCTGGATAACCGAAATCTTTACGTGGCGTTGTATGACGACAAAAGACAGGAAGTGTTTTTTCCCGTTTATACGATCAATGGCGCGCCACATCATTCGCCCACCCGCAAACTTGGACAGGGCCTGACTGAATACGTCATCCGCTCGCGCAAACCTCTCTTCATACCTCGCGATGTGGAAGCCGCATTACGGCAGATGGGCCTGGTTGCCAGCGGGCGGGCCGCCGAGTGTTGGCTGGCCGTGCCGATGCTCACCGGGGAGAAGGTGATCGGGGTCATTACGATCCAGGATTACGATAAGCCGGAAGCTTACAACGCCGCTCATCTTGAATTGCTTTCCACGATCGCATCACAGGCTGCGGGCGCAGTCGAGAACGCGCGGCTGTATGCCGGGATGAAACAGCAGGCTGAGCGCGCTGCGTTAACGAGCCGGATTTCTCAAGCAGTGCGCCGGACGCTGGATCTTACGGAAGTGTTTCAGACTGCGGTCCATGAACTGGGCGATCACCTCGGAGTCGATCGCTGTTCACTATTTGTAATCGATCGAAAAGCGAATCGGGTAATTAACGTTGCCGAATACGATGGACTTGCGGTTGGACCAACGGGTCGTGAATTTGATTTGCCGCAACTGGCCGACCTAATCGCCCAGGTTGAAAAACACAGTGTTCTTACTTTCGATCACGCGGGCGCGGATGATCGCATCAGCGATGTCTACGAGAACATTCTAAAGAAATTCAGCGTCAAATCGATTATGTATGTCGGCGTCAGGGTTGGCGATGAATTGCTGGGGGCGTTCTCGCTTTCCACCACCCGACAGGCGCGAGCCTGGAATACCGCGGATATTGAACTGGCGCAGGCGGTTGCTGATCAAACCGGCATCGCAATTCGCCAGGCGAAACTCTACGAGAAAGCCGAAGCCACCTCTGTTCGCGAACACCTGGCAAACAAACTGAGTCTGGCAATTCGCGCCTCGCTGAGTCTGGACGAAGTTTTGACCACGGCGACGAGAGAACTCGGAACAGCCCTGTCTGCTTCGCGGGTGCAATTAAGGATGTGCGACATTGCCAGCCGCGATCCGGCGACAGTGCATGAGTATGTCTCTCCTGATTGCAGTGGTATCGGTGAAATCAAGCGCGAATATGATGATTTCCTCAGAAAACATTTTCTGCGCTCGCGGAAACCGCTGGTCATTGACGACGCGTCAAACTATTGCGGGGGATTGCCGCAGTTTAACGAATTCATCCGCGCGCACGCGACCAGCGCCGGCGTTACCTCGGAACTGAATTACCCGGTAAGCGTGAGTGGCCAGTATCGAGGCGTCATTTCGATTCACCAGAGCGGCGCCATCCGGCGGTGGAAGAACGACGAATTATTGCTGGTTGAATCGGTGGCGACGCAATTGGCCACGGGTATTGCTCAGGCAGAACTATTTCAGTTGGTCGAGCGCGGAAAGAAGGACTGGGAAGCGACTTTTGACGCGATGTCTGACGGCATTTTTATTTTTGATCGGGCGGGCCGTTTGATGCGGGTCAACGACGCCGCCGCGGCCATGGAAAAGAGCTCGCCAAACGAATTGCTGGGCCGTCAGTGTTGCGACATTTTGCGCAGCGGCTCGGAAGAAGCTGCTTGCGTGGTCGAGCAGGCCGTGCGTCAGGCGAAGAGTGTCAATGTCGAGATCATTCCCACGCGTTTGAATCGTCCATTGCTCGTCAGTGTCGAACCGGTTTTGGACAAAGACAAGAGAGTGATCAGCGTGGTGGCCACGGCGCGCGATCTATCAGAGCTGCGCAAGGTCGAAGCCGTCGCGCGCGAGCGGCAAACGCTGCTGCAAAATATTCTAGAGAGCGCACGCGAGGCGATTTATGCGCTCGACTTCGAAGGCCGGTATCAATGGTGCAACCAGGCGATGCTCGATTTGACCGGCTACAAGCCGGAAGATGTGATTGGCCATCGTTTTCTGGAGCGCACGCACGAGGACGATCGCGAGATGCGCACGCAACGCTTCGCCGCTTGTCTGACAGGAGAGCCGCAAAGTTACGAGTCGCGTTATATTGCCCAGGACGGCCACATACGTTACGCCCTGGTAAACAATGCGCCGATCATCGTTGATGGCCGCATCACCGGTGTGCTCGGCATTGCGCGCGACATCACTGAACAAAAGCAGGAGCGCGAGCGCGCAGCGCGCGCCGACAAACTCCGCGCCCTCGGGCAGCTCGCGTCGGGTGTGGCCCATGATTTCAATAACTCGTTGGCCGCAATCCTTGGCCGCGCCCAGCTGATGCTCCGTCAGGTTCAGGACGAGTCACTGATTAGGAACCTGGGCATCGTCGTGACCGCGGCAGAAGACGCGGCCGCCACGGTACGGCGCATTCAGACCTTTGCGCGCAAGTCTCAGATTACGGAATTCGAACACCTTAACGTCAATAATCTGCTGCATGATGCGGTTGAGATCACGCGCACGCGCTGGCAAAACGAAGCCCGCGCCGCGGGTGTGAGCATCGACGTCAAACTGAATTCTGATGATGAGCTATTCACAATGGGCAACGCGTCAGAGCTGCGCGAAGTCTTCGTCAACTTGATCGTTAATGCGGTCGATGCGATGCCGGAGGGCGGCGATTTGAAGATTTGCGGCACGCGCAGCGGTGACCAGCTGCGCCTGCGATTCGCCGATTCCGGAACGGGGATGGAAGAGGAAGTGCGCGAGCGTGTCTTCGAGCCGTTCTACACGACCAAAGGAGTGCAGGGCACCGGGCTCGGTCTGGCCGTAAGTTATGGAATCATCGAGCGACATGAAGGCACGATTAGTGTCGAATCGCGACTCGGAGAAGGAACGACTTTTCTGATTCTCCTGCCGGCGGCTGAAGGCAGAGCTACTGAAAAAACTGCTGAAGTCATTAATGAAGCCACGCCGGCATCACTTTCACTTCTGGTGATCGACGACGAGCCGGTCGTCCGCGAAACTCTGGCTGAGATCCTGATGGATCTGGATCACAAGGTGGTTACAGCCGAAGGCGGCCGCGCCGGACTGGCGAAAATTGCCGGAGGTGATTTTGATTTGGTTTTTACTGACTTGGCGATGCCCGAAATGGACGGCTGGGAAACCGCACGCGAGATTCGGAAGCAACGGCCTGAACTGCCCGTCGTTTTGATTACCGGCTATGGCGCGAGCGCCAAACCGCCTTCCGGCGAGCTGGACTTAGTCGACGAAATCATCTGCAAGCCTTTTGATTTTGATCAAGTCGCGGACACGCTGGCGAAGTTGTGCAATCACTCTCAAGCCTGAGCCTGTATTCTTGCACCGCGCTGAAACGCGGATCTGCCCCGGCCTATGGCGGTAAGGCTATTGGAGAATCGAGGCTATGCCTCCCCTTGCCCCGAAACGACTAAATGCAGTGAATCAGCAGGCCGTCACGCAGCTTGGGTTCGAACCAGGTTGATTTGGGTGGCATGATCTCTCCGGCATCGGAAACGCGCAGGAGGTCATCGACCGTAGTCGGGTAGAGTGAGAATGCAACCGCGGCCTTTCCTTCATTAACGACCCTTTCCAATTCCTTAGTGCCGCGAATGCCGCCGACAAAGTCAATTCGCTTGTCGGTACGCACGTCTTTGATTCCCAGAATTGGATCGAGCAGACGTTCCTGCAAAATACTCACGTCGAGCGACGCCACCGCGCCTTCAGGAAGGGAAGCCCCGGCAAGCAAACTCAGTCCATACCACCGGCCCTCGATAAAGATGTTCCAGTTTCCGCGTTCCGCCGGAGTCGCGCCTGCGTTTTCGGTTACCGTAAAACTCTCGCCGACACGATCGAGAAATTGCTCCCTGCCCAGCCCGTTCAGGTCGCGCACGATCCGATTGTAAGGAAGAATTTGTAGTTGGTTGTCAGGAAAGATCACGCAGAGAAAAAAGTTGTATTCCTCGGTGGCGATAAAACTGAAGCCGTCATGTTTCAGCTGGGCGCGAGCGCGGCTGGCGCTGGCGGCGCGATGATGACCATCGGCGATGTACAGATACGGTACCTGGCTGAATGCTTTTACCATGTCGTCATAAGCAGGCACGCGCCAGACGGTGTGGCGAATATGATCACCGGCGACAAAATCATACAGCGGCGGGTCCTTATCCAGGGCGACGCCGATCATTGAGTCGAGTCTTTCCTGCGCGCGATAAGTCAAAAAAACCGGTCCGGTCTGCGCCTTCAGGGCCACTATGTGGCGAGTGCGATCGTCTTCCTTGTGGCGTCGCGTGCGCTCGTGTTTGCGGATAACATCCCGGTCATATTCATCGATTGAGCAGCAGGCGACGACCCCAATCTGCTCATGATTGCCCATGATCAGACGATAAAGGTAAAGGCTCGCCGTCTCTTCCATTGTGAGCGGGCACTCTTTGGTGAGTCTTTCAAAATTGGTTTGGGCTTTGCTGTAAACTTCGTCAGAGTAGAGATCAGTACCGGGCCGTAGATCGATCTCGGGACGCGAAACATGAAGGAAGCTCCACGGATTGCCGGATGCCAGGGCCCGAGCTTCTTCGGTATTGACTACATCGTAAGGAACAGCCGCGACCTGGGCGGCACGGTCGGCAGGCGGCCGAATAGCTTTGAAAGGTCGAATAACGGCCACGTGAATCTCCTGCTTTTAGTCTAAGGAAACACGTAAGACTAACGCAGGAGAGTCGATCAGCCAAGTGGGGCGCGATCAAGCCATAGTTGCCGTACAATGCTCAGTATGTCGTTAACCGAAAGCGAGAAGTTGCGCGAGCGGCTGCGCAATCTCGATGAAGAATTCGAGGATGAATTGTGCAAACGCGGATTCGATCCGGCCCAAGCTGACAATGTCGCTCTGCCAACACACCTCGCAGAGCTGAAGGCCGCGCGCGATGAGGTAAGCGCACAACTGGCTGAATCAGAAGGCCGGCAGAAGATTGGATAAGAGCCATGACTGAAATTGAAAGAATCCTGGATCAACTAAAAAGGGCCTTTGAGGGAAACGCCTGGCATGGACCATCGGTGCGTGAAGTGCTCGCAGGCGTCACGGCTGAGCAAGCCGTCGCCCGGCCGCTGCCGGGCGGCCATACAATTTGGGAGCTGACTCATCACATTGCGGTTTGGGAAGGCGCTGGACGACGGCGGCTGGAAGGTGATCGGGCGCAGATTGATATTTCGTCGCCGGAAGACTGGCCGCCTGCCAATGACGCGAGCGAAGAAGCCTGGGAAAAATCGAAAGCTGCACTAGATCGCGGACATCAGGCATTGGTTGAGGCTGTTGCCCGCGTGCCTGAATCACGTCTTGATGAGCCGATACTCGAAGGCCTGTCCTCGGTTTATGTCACCCTCCACGGTGTCATTCAGCACGATCTGTATCATGCGGGGCAGATTGCGATTCTGAAGAAGGCTTTAACGAAGAGTTGAGTGGCTGGGAAGAAAAATTCTGCAGTAGTCTTCCGTGCAGATTCTTCGACGTATTACGGCGTTGATGGCCGAGGGGAAATAAATTCACTTTACTCGCCACTTTGCTGCAGCAGCTTGGCAACGAGACCAGTCCAACCGGTTTGATGGCTGGCGCCGATGCCGGCGCCGTTGTCGCCGTTGAAATATTCGTGAAAGGGGATCAGATCCTGCCAATTGGGATCGGTCTGAAACTTTTCCGCACCACCGAAGACCGGGCGGCGATTATTCGTATCTTTCAAAAAAATTCTGGAAAGACGTCTCGATATTTCCTCCGCTACTTGCCACAGCGTCAACATCTGGCCTGAACCCGTTGGGCATTCCACTTTGAAGTCATCGCCGAAATAATAGTGAAACCTCTGGAGCGAATCGATGATCAGATAGTTAACAGGAAACCAAATAGGGCCGCGCCAGTTCGAATTACCACCGAACAATCCGGTCTGTGATTCCGCTGGTTCATAATCGACCCGATGTTCGCTCCCGTTTACATTCAGCACATAAGGATGATCTTTGTGGAAGCGCGAGAGCGCGCGAATGCCGAAGGGCGACAGAAACTCCTGTTCATCCAGCATCACTGTCAAAATCCGGCGCAGGCGATCCGCGCGCACGAGGCTCACAAGCTTTCGTCCCTGCTGTCCGGGAGTTCGTAATGTCGAAATGTAGGCCGTCAGATCGGGACGATTATTGATGAACCAATCCAGACGCCGTTTGAATCCGGGAAACGATTCCAGCACGTTGGCCTCCACCGTCAACACGGCGAACAGCGGGATCAGGCCTACGATCGAGCGCACGCGCAAGGGAAGGTGCTGCCCATCGGTGTGCAGCACGTCGTAATAGAAACCATCCTGTTCGTCCCACAGTCCGATGTTCTCGCTGCTGATATTGTTCATCGCGTTGGCGATATAGATAAAGTGTTCCCAAAACTTGCTGGCCACATCTTCATAGGCCGGATCTTCGCGCGCGAGCTCGAGTGCAATCGTCAACAGGTTGAGCGTGAACATCGCCATCCAACTGGTGCCGTCGGATTGCTCAACAAGGCCGCCGCCCGGAATCGTCTGGTTGCGATCAAATACGCCGATATTGTCGAGTCCCAGAAATCCGCCTTCAAAGATATTGTTGCCTTCGGCGTCTTTGCGATTCACCCACCAGGTGAAGTTGAGTAGCAGCTTATGAAAAACCCGCTCGAGGAACCTGCGATCGCCGGCGCCGCGACGCTTTTGTTCAATCTTGTAAACCCGCCACGCGGCCCACGCATGCACGGGCGGATTTACGTCGCTGAACGCCCATTCATAAGCAGGCAACTGGCCATTGGGATGCATGTACCACTCACGCAGCAGCAGCACGAGTTGTTGTTTCGCGAATTCTGAATCGACCAGCGCCAAAGGAAGGCAATGAAAGGCAAGGTCCCAGGCGGCATACCATGGATATTCCCACTTGTCAGGCATCGAGATCACATCCGCGTTGTAAAGATGCCGCCACGTGCTGTTTCGACCATGCAAGCGCGCGCGTGGAGGAGGTGGGGTGGCGGGATCACCTTCCAGCCATTTCTCGACAATGTAGTGGTAGTACTGTTTTGACCAGAGCAAGCCGGCCAGCGACTGGCGCATCACCGAACGCGCATCGTCGGAGAGTCGTTTTGGGATTATTGTCTCGTAAAACTCATCCGCCTCTCGAATACGATCGGCGAAGACTTGATCGAAATTCGTGTCAAACAAGTCGGCGGCCCGTCGCCCGCCTCCTGGCGTCGAGTCGTCGGTTAGCCGGAGGCGAATAGTCGCGGTCTGCCCCGGCGCAATAGTCAGTTTGTAGTTTGCCGCGGCTTTCGTGCCGGTGTGCGCGGGATTCACCGCGGCGTGATCGCGATGAACTATGTAATCGTTGATGCCATCTTTGACGAAAGACGATCCATTTGGCGCGCTGAAGAGCCTTTGATTATTAGTCTCGTTTTCAGTGAACAGAAGTTCGGGCGTTCCTTCACAGTAGAGCCGGCGACGGCCGTAATGAAAATGTTCCAGTTCAATCGCGCCTACTGTGCCTGCCGCGGCGCGCAGGCCAGGTTTCGGATCGTTGTTGTCGCCCCAGGTCCAGCGACTACGAAACCAGATAGTTGGCAGGATGTTCAGTTCCGCGGCATCAGGGCCACGGTTGATCGCGCTGATTCGGATCAGAAGGTCTTCGACGTCAGCCTTTGCATATTCAACGAACACATCAAAGTAGCGATCGTCGTCGAAAATGCCGGTGTCGATCAGATCGAACTCAGGCATGTTCTTGCCCCGACGGCGATTCTCCTCGACGAGTTGCGTGTATGGGAATTCGGCCTGAGGATATTTGTACAGGTATTTCAAGTACGAGTGCGTCGGTGTCGAATCGAGATAGAAGTAATACTCTTTGACGTCTTCGCCGTGATTGCCCTCGTTTCCGGTCAGACCGAACGCGCGCTCTTTCAGAATCGGATCCCGGCCATTCCACAGAGCGAGAGCAAAACAAATCATCTGATGGCGATCGCAGATGCCGGCCAGCCCGTCTTCATTCCAGCGATACGCGCGCGACCGCGAATGATCGTGCGTGAAATACTCCCAGGCCGTGCCGTTGGCACTGTAGTCTTCACGCACGGTGCCCCACGCGCGCTCGCTGAGGTAGGGTCCCCAGCGCTTCCAATGCGCTTTGCGCTCGCGTGACTCTTCGAGGCGTTGCTCTTCGGTTGTTGCCGTTGATTGACTCAATGCCTTCGCGACGTGCTAATCGCCGGTAAGATTACACGAAATGTTTGGATTACGAGAGGGCACCAATCAGATACTTACTCGGACATATTCGAAGGCGCGCGACCGCTTACATCATTTTTCGCAGGCCGGGCGTGGTCTCCCACTAAGTTTTCGCATATGATGCCCCCTTCCGAATTCGTCCCTCTTTCGTAAGGTGAAATGACAATCGGCGAGAACACCACGTTTCTGAAGCGGACCGCAGGCTGGATACTGTTGCTGCTGGTCGCTTTGATTACGCTTGCAATGGTCGTCATACCAGTTTGGATCATTCAACCTTTTAAGCCACAGTCAGGCCCGGGCCTCGAATTCTCGTTCGCGCTGCGTCGCTGGTCTCCATGGATAACTGTGATTGCCTTGATAGGCGCTTTGCTCCTGGTCGTCGGGTTGTGGCGACGCGCTCGGCGTTGGTGGAAGAAAGCGGCGCTCCTGTTGATACTTTTGCCGATGCTCGCTTCCACCTGGTTTGCGCGGCAGAACCATTTCGAATGGATGTTCAATCCGCTGGCGAAGCCAGCATATGCAAAGGCGAGCGATGCTTCTTTCGTCGCCGGCTCAGACATGGTTTTGGCGGTCGAGAATAATGGTGAAGCTGTAGCTTACCCGGTTCGCCTGATGGCTTATCATCACGTCGTCCAGGACGTCGTAGGCGGCACTCCGATCGCGGCAACTTATTGAACGCTATGTCACACCGGTCTGGTGTGGGAGACAACAGTTAATGGCAAGGTCCTTCACTTTCATCTCGCCGGAATCAACAACCAGAATTTCATCATGCGAGATGAAGAGACAGGCTCGTGGTGGCAGCAGGTGACCGGTGAAGCGATTTATGGACCGCTGAAGGGCCAACATCTGCGCCCGGTTTTTCACGACGAGCTGACCTTTGCACTGTGGAAACAGGAAAAGCCCGAAGGCCGAGTGCTGCGGCCTGAAGAAGCAATCGCGCGCGCCGGTGAATATGCTCCCGCGGACTGGGAAGAACGGGTGGCAAAAATGCGCGTAGCGACTTCACAAAATGTTGGCGCAACCCTCGAACCGCGCAGACTGGTCGTAGGGGTTGCGATAAACAATGCCGCAAAGGCTTATCCGCTCGACGCGCTGCTGAAGCAAAGTCCATTAATCGATGATGTCGGTGGAACTCCGATCTTCATCGTGGTTGGCGATGACCGGAAATCCGTTCGCGCTTTCGAGAGAACGGTAGATGGACGCAAGCTGGAATTTTTCGCCAAACATGACGTTTCTTCTTTGCGACTGATTGATGCCGAGACTGGAAGTGAATGGGACTTTACGGGAAGGGCGATCTCCGGCAGTCTCGCGGGAAAACAACTGCAGAAGGTTCCGGTGCTTGATGACTACTGGTTTGATTGGAAGACCTACCATCCGGATACAATGATTTATCAACTCGGCGATCGATGATCCAAATGAACCGGCCCTGGCGCCATTCAATCATAAGTTTTGCGGTAGTCGCCTTCCTGGGGGCCGCCGTCGCTGCACAGCAACCTCACACACTGACCGGCGATATCCGCGTTCACAAAAGCTTTCATTCAAAAATCCTGAACAATGATCGCGATGTGATTGTATATTTGCCGCCCCGCTATAAAGGAGACGATGCAAAGCGTTACTCGGTTTTCTACCTGCACGACGGCCAGAACCTTTTTGATGGCGCCACTTCATTTATTCCGGGAGAGGAGTGGCGCGCCGATGAAATCGCCCAGTCACTGATTTTGTCTGGCAAGGTCGAGCCTTTGATCATCGTCGGTATCTATAACACCGGTGCGGCCCGGGTGAATGAATACACAGCCGCTGCTGACGCGAAATACAAGACCGGAGGCAAAGCCGATTTGTATGGCCGTTTCGTCGTCGAGGAGCTTAAGCCGTTCATTGATTCAACGTATCGTACACGCGCCGATGCGGCCCATACCGGGCTCGGCGGTTCATCTCTCGGCGGACTCGTGTCGTTATATCTCGGCCTGAAATATCCGAATGTGTTTACCCGAATCGCGGTAGTCTCTCCCGCGGTTTGGTGGGCTGACAATCAGATCGTGAAGTACACCGAAGCGCACGCAAAAGAGCCGCTGCGAATCTGGCTGGACATCGGGACGAACGAAGGACGCGATGCTAAAGAGGCGCAGGACACCGTCGAGGGCGCTCGGCTCTTGAAAGAGAGTCTGATGAGAAAAGGTTGGAGGGTTGAAAAGGATCTTAAATATTTTGAAGCCGAAGGCGCCAAACACAACGAACGGGCCTGGGCGAAGCGCTTCGAACAGATACTTGAATTCCTCTTTCCGGCACGAATATAAGATAATCAAATTTCAATTGGCTGAATTCTCTCTGGAAAGGAAACCATATGATGAGATCACAATGCCGTCTTAGCCTGGGATTGGCGGCACTTTTTCTGGCTTTCTTTGTTCCCAACGCGGTGGCCCAAAATTCCGTGACCATCCTTTCAGGTTCTGAGCTTGCGCGCGTCGTACCTCCTGGTTTTTATTTTGAAGGCTTGACTGCGCCAACCCAAATGCGCAACTCCGCAGCGGCGAGGTTCGGCAGCAAGCGATATGTCATTGCCGGCATGGTTGACACGGGCGGCTACGCGGCTGATGTTCGGGCAAAGTATGAAGGTTTTTTTATCACCGATTCGCGGATCAAGATCAATGGGGCCAAATTGGATGTGGGCGCGTATGGATTTGGTTTCAGCCAGAATGGAAAACTACATATTCTGGATCTGGCCGGTGATGAGATTCTGTCGGTTTCGACGACCAGGGACACCGAGCTGAAACGGCCACGCCCGTTGACGATGACAAGAATAGCTGATGACCTTAGATTCTACAGCGGCAGGGATTATGTGACGATCAGCGCAAAATGAAGGCTGCAGAAGATTAGGTCTAAGTAACATGAAAGCTTCGCAAGCCTTCGCTCTTACTGCGCCACTCATGTTCGTCATCACAGCACAATTTCATGATTATTCGGCAGCGCTGCGATCATCGAGCGTGACTTTTGGGGCAATCGGCGTTTTCCAGCTTTCTGGGAATAGAATTACGTGATTAGAGTAACTTCCCAGTGTTCTTTCTTTGTTCTCATTTCTCTTGTGGGCTTGCTGAATCTGAAAGCTCAGCAGCCGTCGCCAACCGCCACTCCGCGCGCAGGGCGGTCCTACAGCAGCGATAATTTGCCGAAAGCACCTCTCTCTCCCGGACCTAAAGCGCAATCGCCTGTGACCTTCACGGACATTACCGCCCAGGCAAGGATCGATTTCAAGCACCAAAATTCGCCGACTTCACTTAAATATTTGCTGGAGACAATGGGTGGCGGAGTTGCGATTTTTGATTACGATAACGATGGGCTGATGGACATCTTCTTCACCAACGGCGCCTTGCTGAAGGATTCGATGCCGAAAGACGCAATGCCCGAGAAAAGCGAGCCTAAATTCTGGAACCGGCTCTATCACCAGAAAGCGGATGGCACGTTTGAAAATGTGACCGAGCGCGCCGGATTGAAAGGCGATGGCTATGAAATGGGGATCGCCGCCGCCGATTACGACAACGACGGCTATGCCGACCTTTACGTCACCGGCTATGGCAGGAACCATCTCTACCATAACAACGGCAATGGCACGTTCACCGAGGTGACAAGAAAACTTGGCGTCAGCGGGGGCGGGTGGTCAACCAGTGCCGGTTGGATTGACTATGATCGTGATGGCCGGCTGGATCTATTCGTGGCCCGCTACCTCGACTGGGACTTCGAACGAGGGTCCATTCCGTGCGGCGACACGAGACCCGGGTTTCGCGCCTATTGCCATCCGGATAATTTCAGGGGAGTCGCGAATATTCTCTATCACCAGAAACCGGATGGAACCTTCGAAGATACAAGCATCAAAGCCGGAATCGCCGACGCGAGCGGAAAAGCCCTCGGCGTCGCTTTTGCTGACTTTGATAACGATGGCTGGTCCGACATCTTCGTAGCTAATGACAGCGTGCGTCAATCGCTCTATCACAATAAACGTGACGGCACATTTGAGGATATCGCGGTTATGTCAGGAGCAGGTTACGATGAAAACGGGAAGACTTTCGCCGGCATGGGCGTGGACGCCGCGGATTACGACAACGATGGCCGGCCAGATGTGTTCATCACAACTCTTTCGAACGAGACGTATCCGCTTTATCGCAACAACGGCGATCTGAGTTTTACCTGGGTGACGAATTCTTCTGCTGTAGGTCAAATCTCGCTGCCCTATTCAGGTTGGGGAACCCGTTTCGTCGACATAGATAACGACGGACTGCGCGATATCTTTGTCGCCCAGAGCCATGTACTCGACACGATCGAGAAGTCGACTAATTACTTGAAATATAAACAGCCACCATTATTGATGCGCAATACAGGCAAAGGCTTTGTGAATGTTTCGGCAACCGCGGGCGCCACTTTTGATCTGCCGATCGTCGCCCGAGGAGCCGCGTTTGGCGATTTGAATAATGACGGGCAAATCGACATCATCATCGGAACATTGAGCGACTTACCGGTCGTGTTGCTAAACAACGGAACCCGAAATCACTGGTTGGGAATTCGGCTCGTCGGTTCGAAATCCAATCGCGACGGCGCCGGTGCGCGCGTTACAATTACCGACAAAGGTGGACACCGGCAGATCTTCGACGTCTCAACGTCCGGCAGCTATCTTTCATCCAATGATTCGAGAATCATTGCCGGGCTTGGCGCGGCAACTCGAGTCGCTGGGATCGAAGTACGGTGGCCGAGCGGACAGACGCAAATAGTCGTGCCTTCCGAGATCGACCGGTACATAACGATTAACGAACGCGACGCGAAAGAGGGAAAATGACCCAGGCCAGGATGATGTTGCCGAAAAACGCGTTGCTGCAACCTTAGCCTAAAAAGCGAATTACTTAACCAGGGATCCGAATGAATAAGAACAAGTCCTATTACGCATTTTTAACTATTACTGCGCTGCTCATTTGCGGAGCGCTGATGCAATGGCCCCTCGTTCTAGTGGCTCAGACGCCGCCGAAAAAGCCAGAGCCGCAGCAACCGGCGGGCGGAGTTTCGACCGGCACGCCGCTCACCTCTGCAGTCAAGCGCACGGTAGGGATTGTCGATCCCAAAGCGCCGGCGATCTTTGAGGACGTTACTGATAAGACCTCGCTCGCGAACTTTCGCCACCGCGCCGGAACTCCAGAAAAGAATTACATATTTGAAGTGCCGTCAGGCGGCGTGGCGATATTCGATTACGATGGCGACGGCTTGCCTGACATATATCTTTTGAATGGCTCGACAATTCCCGCACTGCAGGGAAAAGAGAAGCCGCCGCGGGCCGCGCTCTATCGCAATCTCGGTAATTGGAAATTTGAAGATGTGGCTGACAAGGCAGGAGTGGCAAATGAAAGATGGGGCATGGGCGTGGCGATTGGTGATTATGACAACGACGGTCGACCGGACATCTACATAAGCAATTTCGGTGTGTCACGTCTTTATCATAACAACGGCGACGGAACATTCACGGACGTTGCCGAAAAGCTGGGCGTCGCGCGCAAGGGCTGGAGCACCGGAGCAACCTGGGGCGACTATGACGGCGATGGACGGCTCGATGTCTTTGTGCCCGGCTATGCTGAGATCGATCTGAATAATCTGCCGCCAAGTCCGGCCGAAGCCAACAAACCAGGCGGTGTGGGCCAGAACTTTTGCCAGTTTCGCGGTGTGCCCGTGATGTGCGGACCACGTGGTTTGACCGGTGAAAGCGATACGCTGTACCACCAGAAGGCTGATGGTACTTTCGAAGATATTAGCCTCAAGGCTGGTGTCAACGATCCGCAAAAGTACTACGGTTTTTCCTCTGCGTTCGTCCACGTCGATGACGACAAGCTGCTCGACTTAATCGTAGTAAACGACTCGACTCCGAAGCTGCTGTACATCAATAAGGGCGATGGCACGTTTGAAGAAACCGGATACCCCTCGGGCGTGGCGCTGAACGAGAACGGCCGCGAACAGGCCGGTATGGGATTGGCGGTCGGTGACTATGACAACGATGGTCGCGTCGATTTTCACATTACCAATTTTTCGGACGATTCGAATGTGCTTTACCACAACGACGGTGATGGAAACTTCACGGATCTGACTTTTCAAGCCGGACTTGGTGAAACCACGATCCCATTTCTCGGTTGGGGGACGAGCTTTCTTGACTATGACAACGACGGCTGGAAAGACCTGTTGGTCGCCAACGGACACGTCTATCCGACGGTTGATGATCATCCGTGGGGGACGAGCTATGCGCAGCAGCTTCTTCTTTTCCGCAATTTGCGCATTGGCAAGTTTGAGCGAGTCGGGGCGCGGCCCGGCGGAGCTTTGGCTGAAAGTTGGTGTGCGCGTGGAATGGCTGTGGGCGACCTCGACGGCGATGGACGACTGGACGTTGTAATTAACAACGAGGATTCAAAACCTACGGTGCTAAAGAACGTAACTGCGCCCGCTGGTCACTGGCTGGAACTGCGGCTGGCAGGCGACGTGTCTAAGAAAAGTCCGCGCGACGCAATTGGCGCAATTGTGTACATCACGACTGGAAAGCTTCGTCAGCGACAGGATGTCGTAAGTGGCGCGAGCTACGCTTCTCAAAACGACATGACTCTCCATTTCGGACTTGGTGAATTGGTTCGCATAGACAAGCTTGAGATAAAGTGGCCGGACGGTACTGCGGAAACCATCGATGTGCCCGGCGTCGACCGAAAATTGACGATTGTCGAAGGCAAGGGCGTTTCAAAATAACACTCACGCTTAACCTAAGTTGAATCAAGCGTGTTCTACCTCGCCGCGCCCTCCTGTTTCCCTTTTCACGCTTCCGCTTTTTTCCCGAGCCGTGGGGAATAGTGTGTTGCTGACGGACGGCTGGGATTTCGTTCCGGAGGGACGAAATGTTTACAGAGGCCCAAATCGTAGCGAGGTTTCTGAAGCTCTAATAGGAGCGCAATATATTTTTTCGGCACATTACGCTCCCTCGGGAGCCAAGAATGATTCTTTCTGCAGGTGCTTAAATATTTGGCCGCTCTGCGGCCAGGACAGAAGTCATGATCACTTAGCAACAAACTTTTACCCACTCCCGGTTTTTCCCATAACCGTTGACTGGCGCACCGCCGTGTAATATGTATGAAGGCTTTCGGCCACGAGCATTTTTCTCGGAGCAGTTGTGCGACGAATCGATCTACGAAAGGTCCAAGCGGCGCGTCTTAACACGATTCGCGATATCAATCGTCAGATCGTGCTCAACTATGTTCGCGAACGAGAGCCGATCTCCCGAGCAGAGATTGCGCGCGAAAGCGAGCTCCAAAGATCAACTGTGTCAGCGATTGTCGATGCATTGCAGAGCGAAGGTTTGGTTGAAGAGGTGGGGGAAGGCGAGTCGACCGGCGGCCGCCGGCCGACGATGTTGCGGCTGCGAACGGCGGGCGCGATTGCGATCGGCGTGGCGCTCACGCCGAGCCACACGACCGTAGCCACAAGCGACCTGGCAGGTCGCGTCCTCAGTCACAGCGCATTCGTTACCGATCCGGATCCGCAAAAAACATTCGCTCGAGTCATAGAAATCATTAACGACCTGAAAGCTCGCGAAAGATCGATCGAATCCGTTGGTATCAGTCTTCCGGGACTCATTGACCCGGAGACCGGCGCTGCTATCTACATTCCATATTTTAAGTGGCGCGACCTCCCGATCGCCGAGACGATCTCCACCGCGACCGGCTTGCCCGTCTTAATCGACAATGATGCGAACGCCGTGGCTTTGGCCGAACTCTGGTTTGGACGGCCCGAGGTAAGTGACGCGCGAGATTTCATTCTGGTTCTGGTTGCCGAGGGGGTGGGTACCGGAATTGTTTTCGACGGTCAGGTTTACCGCGGTAAGCGAGGCGCAGCCGGTGAGTTCGGCCATATGATTGTCGGCGCGAATGCGCCGGTCGCGTGTTCCTGCGGCAACCGCGATTGCTGGGAAGCCTTTTCATCTGAAGGCGCAGCTGTTGCGCGCTACGCCAAACTGTCCGGCCTTACTCAGGATGTTCCGCCTGGGTTCGCAGAGTTGGTCGATCGCGCGTTGAACGGCGAGACCCCTGCGAAGACGGCACTAATCGATACTGCCCTCTGTTTGGGAGTGGGCATTTCGAATCTGATTGTGGGATTCAGCCCTGAGGCCGTGGTCGTAGGAGGAGAGATCGCCCGCGCATGGACACTAGTAGAAGGGGCGCTGCGCGAAACAATTGAACACAGCGTCCGTCGCGGTCTACCGTCCGCGCAGATTTTGCCTTCGACTCTGGGCGCGCAACCGACTCTAAGAGGTGCGCTCAGCCTGGTGCTGGCGAGCAAATTTGCGGTGGCCTTCGCGGCGTAATTCAGATCTCTCGAGTTCGCACCTGCGAAGGGGGGTTCCAGCCGTAACGCAATTAGATAAAACAATTTTTGACTAATCTGTCAAAAAACTATTGACAGTCCCTGGAAACTGTACTAAATACTTCGTTCGTTGAGGCAACAAACTTTCAAGCAGACGATCGCAAACGCTTTTCAGAGAACAAAACAGCCAAAGCAAGGTAATTAAGGCCTTGGCAATGCACCTGCAGTAAGAGCCTGAAGTGGCATTCGTTGCCCTCCGGGGCACAAGTGCCTTCCAACATTTCTTAATCGCATGCGAGGTTTAACCATGTCTTCGAAGCGAAATGCCGCTCACCTGTTGGTGCGCGTTATCAGTCTTACCTTTTTGCTCGGGGTTTTTGCTCTCCCGACCGTAGCCCAAACGAATAAGGCCGACATAGTCGGGACGGTCACGGACAGTAACGGGGCCGCGGTCCAAGGCGCAACGATCACTATCGCTAAAGTAGATACTAACGCTACCCGTTCTGTGACGAGTGGCGACTCCGGCGAGTACAAAGCACCTTCACTGGACATCGGAACCTACAAGATCACGGTCACAAAGCAAGGATATCAAACAGTGACGCAAGAGAATGTCGTCCTGCAAACAAATGACCGATTGAGAATTGATCTGACGCTTCCTCCCGGCACCGTCAGCGGAGAGGTTACGATCACCGCGGCGCCGCCGCTGGTTGAAACAGAGTCAAGCGATCGCGGTAGTGTAATCAGCGGGCGTGAAGTCACCGAGTTACCGCTTTCGGGGCGCAACTTTACGGAACTGGCTACACTGACACCGGGTGTGATTCGTGCCAACACTGTAGGTCTTGGCGGCGGTCCGGAGGCCCGGTCTTTCAACAACGGCGATCCGAGGGCGGGCTCCGGCGGTCCCGGAAGCAGTAACCCGAATGGCAGTTCAGAGTCTTCGCGATTCAATCGATCTGGCGGCGCCGCGATTTCCGCAAACGGTCAGCGCGCGACGAACAACAACTTCTCCCTCGACGGTGTAGATAATAATGAACCCCAATTTGGTACCATTGGCACCTTCCCGAATCCTGATGCCATTGCTGAGTTCAAAGTGACGACCAGCATCCCGCCCGCCGAAGTTGGACGCGCAGCAGGCGCCGTCATTAACACGTCGATCAAGTCAGGCACCAATGACTTTCACGGCTCACTTTATTATTACGGCCAGAACTCGCACCTTAATGCGTATCACGTAGCGCTCAAGACTCGTTTGGCTGAGGCAATCGCCCGCGGGTCATCAGCCGCGGAGATCTCTCAATTGCGAAAGGCGGTACAGCAAATACACGAATTCGGTGGCACGCTCGGCGGCCCGATTATCAAGAACAGGACTTTCTTCTTCTTTGACTTTTTGGGTCAACGAAACAATTTGCCCTTCCCGACTAATACTGTGGTGCCGACGTCGTTGTCACGCACCGGAAACTTCACGGAGTTCCCGACAATCTTCAATCCGTTCACGGGAAACCCATTTCCGGGTAACATTATTAACTTACCGCTTAATCCCGTCGGCAAGGCGTACCTGGCGGCTTTTCCGCTACCCACGCGCAATCTTTTCAATCCGAGCGGTGACAACAACAATGTCAACGGGAACAACTATTTCACGCAACGCGCGAACAAGGAAAGAATAAACAATCCGGAGATCAAGATTGATCACAAACTCTCCGATAAGAATGCATTGTCGGGGCGTTTCAGCAATCAGCCGCTGGAAACCGTGCGCGCGAATCTTTTCCCGGGAAACATACCAACTGCCGGTTTCGGCGCTGGCGAGGAACGTGGCAACTCGCGACAAATTACGATCAGTGATACGCACACGTTCAGTCCCACGATATTGAATGAGTTCCGTTTCGGCTTAACCCAAATTCAAATCTCCATATTCAACTGCGGAGTAGGCGGAGCCTGCGGCGTCAGCCCCACGTTCGCTAAAGATATTGGCATTCCTAATTCTAATGATGGATCTCTGGAGGCCTCGGGTGGCGCGCTGATTGGAAACTTCGGTAACGGCTTTCTTGAGTTCACCGGAGACGGCGGCTTGTTTCAGGTCAAGAGCAAGAACCCTTATTTTGGCGACACGGTTACGATTGTGAAGGGCAATCAGGTAATCAAAGCCGGGGGAGAGTTGCGCTTGCGCCATCTCAACACGATTGATGGTGGCCGCACCGGTACTTTGAAAGGGCAGTTCCAATTCGGTGATACTGGTCCGATAACAGGACCGAATGCAACCTGCCCTGCAGGATCCGGGACAGCGACTGATTGCTTTGTACGGCCCGACGGAATTCCCTATGGTGGCACCGGAAACGGTCAGGCAAACATTCTGCTCGGCTTGCCTGCGATCTTTGTCAGCAAGAGCAAGATTTTTGGCGGCCCGTTTAATCTGCGATCGCAGGAAATAGGACTCTTCGTGCAGGACGATTGGAAGGTCAATAACCGTTTGACGCTTAATCTCGGCTTGCGTTATGACCTGTTCCTGCCATTCTCAGAAGCGAACGGACGTTACAGCATCTTCAGCATTGACCAGCGCAAAGTGATAGTTGCCGGCGGTGGCGGTGATCGAATCATTTCGACGGACAAGAACAACTTTGGCCCGCGGATAGGTTTTGCTTACGCGGTGAACAAGAGCAAAAGCCTGGTGCTCCGCGGCGGCTACGGTTTGCTCTACACGCTCGACGGCGTCGACTATCCGCCGGGAGTACGCAACCCGCCGTTCAGTAACAGCGTCGCCCTTAACCAAAATGGTTTTAATACGAGTCCGACTGCAACCACGTTCAGTTTGAGCACGGGGCCGCCCATAATAGGACAGGTAGATCCCAACAACATCCCTGTCGACATTGGGGTTTTTGCCATTGATCCAAAGCAAAAGACAGCTTACGTTCATCAGTGGCAGGTGAGCGTGCAGTATCAGTTTGCCAAGGATTACTCACTGGATGTCGGTTATGTCGGCAATCGTACGCACAATCTGCTCTATGCAAATGATATTAGCGCGGGCGGCTTGGCGCTGGCGAAAAATAGTTCCGGCGCATTCCTGAACAACGCCGTGCTCTACACAAATGGTGCCTCGTCCAGCTATGACGCCTTGCAGACACAATTGCAAAAGAGGTTCTCACGTAATGTTCAGGGGCAAATTTCCTATACGTGGGGTCACGCAATCGATAACAATACGGGCATCTTTAATGGTCTGGGCGACTCTCGTAATGGCCGCGGCGGTCCCATCAATCCGTTTGACATAAATTCCGACCGCGGTAACTCGGCCCTGGACGTGCGTCATCTGTTGTCCGCCGACGCAATCATCGACCTGCCGTTTGGAAAGGGTCAGCGCTACCTTAGCAATGGTCCCAACAGGTTGGTTGGCGGCTGGCAAGTCAACATCATCGAGTCAGCCCGTTCAGGCATCCCTTTCAGTGTTACCTGTAGTAATTGCCCAAGCGGAACTCGCCCGTCGCTCTTCGGTGATCCCTTTGCCAATCTTCGACCTGGAGTATTACTTAATCGGAGTGCCTTCTTACCCGCCAGCGGTCCAAACACTGCCGGTTTCAGCACCGTCACGAACGCCGCAGGAAGAACAATTTTTATCGGCTCGCTTGGGCGCAACACCTTCCGCGGACCGGCGATCTACAACACTGATTTGTCGGTTTTCAAGAATACGGCAATAACGGAGAAGACCAAGATTCAACTCGGATTCGAGTTTTTCAATTTGTTCAACCACCCGAACTTTACGGTTCCGAACAACAATGTGGACTTCAACGACCCGAACAATGGGTTCGGCGAAATCAAGAACAACGCGTATCCGGGCCGCGTGGTTCAATATAGACTCAAGTTTATTTTCTGAAGTCGCGGATTTACTTTTTGAGACTCCCTACAACGTTCAAGTAGTAGCAATAAACTGCGATCAGGTGGCGCTCAGCGGCACGGGTGCCATCGAAGCACTCGCCGATGTCTTCACCTTTTGCTAGAATCCTCTCGTTTCCCCTCGGGTTCGGGCAAGCAAAATGAAAGTGAAATTGAGCAGTCTGGTTTTGGTTGCGCTGTGGTCCGCCCTTCCTTCTTGCGCGCAAACTCCCCCGGTCGCTGCCAGCATGCGCTCGCACGTCGAGCGGTTCAGCACCCCGGAGGTGCGGGCTGAAAAGTCTGAAGCCGACGCGACTGCAAAGCTCAAAGCGAATCCGGACGACGCCGAAGCCCTGAACACCCGCTCCCTGGCCCGTTTACGACTCAATCGGTATCAAGACGCATCCGAGGACCTGCGCCGGGCAATCGCCCTAAAGCCCACGAACGCAGATTACCGGGCCAATCTCGGTTACGTACTTTGGAAACTCGGCCACGCGATTGAAGCTATTGACGCTGAACGTGCTGCCTTGAAGCTGGATGACAGGAACTATACTGCGCATTATCAGCTGGGGCGTTTTCTATTGCGCGTGGGAGATCCGCAGCAACTCCCGGAAGCGGCCGCACAGTTTCGCCGCGCTCTTGAACTGGATCCGCGGCAATATGACTTGCGGTTTGAGCTGATTGCCGTTTATCGGTTGCTCAATGATGCTCCGCGTGCCCTGTCGCAGCTCTTGCTGGTTCAGGATGCGCGACCGTCCGATGCCCGTGTGCCGTACGTCAGAGGCTTGCTCGCCGCTGATCGCGATGATCTGAACTCGGCGATCAACGATTTTCGTGAAGCCCTTCAACGTGACCACACGCTTGTAGGGGCCTGGCAGGATCTTGGACTTGCCTATGCGAAATTGAATCGCTGGCCGGAAGCAGTCGAGGCCTTTGGTGAGTTAGCCAATCAACGAGCAGATTCCTTAGAAGCGGCTTATTTCCATGCGCTGGCATTGTACAACGCGCAGCAGGGCGGAGCGGCCGAAAAGGAAGTACGGCGAGCATTGCGACTCAATCCGGGTGCGGCCGACTCTTATACGCTGCTCGGAATCATCCTGGCGTCACGCGGTGACGCTAACAATGAAGCCATCGAGATGTTAAGCCAGGCTGTTGCCCTGGACGCAGGGAATTTCGATGCGCTCTTTAATTTGGGACGCGTGCTGTATACGGTAAAGGATTTCAACAGAGCAGTCAGGAGTTTTCGCGCGGCTGTTACGCTGAAGCCGAAGTTTGCGGAAGCGCGATTCTTCCTGGGCACTTCGCTGGAATCTGCAGGTGATTCAGCGGCGGCCCTGATTGCATACCAGGAACTCGTCCAGCTCGATCCAGAATCGGTCTACGGGCAAGTCGGCTCTGGTGCTTTGCTGTTGAGGCAAGGTAAGACCGACGAAGCCGTCAGTGCATTACGGCGGGCAATTGCGATCGATCCGAAGAATTTTGAGGCACGATGGTCGCTGGGTCGCGCGTTAATACTTGGCGAGCGTTACGCCGAAGCAGCCGAAGCGCTGCAAGTCGCGGTCACGCTCGATCCGCAACGCGCCGACGCGCACTATCAGTTGGGCCTGGCGCTAAGGCGACTCGGACGCACT
>WNGQ01000916.1_pt1 | contig 59242 bp, 46 predicted proteins | sample 5407661 | NCBI WGS metagenome assembly WNGQ01 (sample SAMN13153382, study PRJNA577476) | soil metagenome | isolation source: 60 cm soil or saprolite under Garry oak tree replicate 2 | place: USA:California | collected 2016-06-15
TGGACGCCAGGCGAGGTCAGCGATAGCACTTGCACATCGATGCCGACCTCATCCATGTGCGCGATCCGCCCCTTGCCGATGTCGAGCAGACGGGAGTGCAGCAGCGCGTTACCCGGCGTCTGGGCGAGGATGCTCTCGCCCATCTTGGCAAAGCCCGGCTCGACATCATGGCGCGCCAGCACCTTCTTCCACTCCGCGGCGATCTCCGCGGTGACGAATGCCTCCTCGATGGCAATGCGTTTCACGCAGGTCTCCTCACTCCATTTGCGCCGAGAACAGAGGTTCAAAGCCAGCGTTCTCACCGCCCTTCAGCGCGAGCATCTGGCGTGCCTCGGCAGGCGTCGCGCCGGGGATGATGACCTTCGGAACGCCCCTTCGCCATCGCGTCACTCTCCGTCCATCGTACTGAAGCTTGCTTTGAGATGATCTGTTACTTTCCTCCGCAATGCCACCTGCGCCTCGGGGGGCCATTCGCGGAATCCGCGACCTGACTTGAAACCAAGCCGTCCTTCCCCAATGAGCCTGTCGAGATAGGGTGAGGGTTCGGTGGCTCGATCGAGCGCCGGGAAGACGTAGCTGTGGATCGCGCGGGTAAGATCAATTCCGACGAGATCGGCATTCTCGATCGGGCCGAGAACGGCGAGCCGCGCGCCGAAGCTCGATTTGACGACGTCGTCCACCGTCTTGGCGTCGCATACGCCGTCCGCGATAAGCGCGATCGCCTCACGCCACAGCGCGTGCTGCAAGCGGTTGCCAACAAAGCCTGGCACGTCCTTCTTGACCTCGACCGGCGCCTTGCCGACGCGTCGCAGGAGATCGATTGTCGCAGCGATCGTGTCGTCCGAGGTGTCCGCCGTGCGGATCACCTCGACGAGCGGCACGAGATAGGGAGGATTCCACCAGTGTGTCCCAAGCGTGCGGGTCTTGCTCGTGACCTGCGACATGATCAGCCCGATCGGGATCACGGACGTATTTGACGCGAGTATCGCATCCGGCGGCGCCGCGCGCTCGACGTCGGCGAAAATCTGCTGCTTCAGCTCCAGATTCTCCGGCGCGGCCTCGATGACGAGATCCGCACCGGAAACGCAGGCCTGCAGCGTCTCCACAACCTCGATGCGGGCGAGCGGACCACTGTCACGACCGAGATCGCCAAGGTTGACCTCGATGCGCGCGAGAATCCCTGCGCGCGCCTCGGCAACTGGATCGGTGATGCGAACGTCATGGCCCGCACAGGCGAAAACCTGGGCGATGCCGTGGCCCATGAGGCCTCCGCCGAGGATCGCGATACGCTCGGCCATGGCTCACCCCGCCGTGTAGCCGCCATCGGCGTCCAGGATATGGCCGGTGTAAAAATCCGAAGCCTTCGAGACGAGAAAGAGCAGGGGGCCTGCGAGATCCTGTGGCTCGCCAAGGCGGCCTTTTGGCACGCGGGCGAGAAAGCCTTTGCGCACGTCGCGGGCGCGCTCGGTGTCCTCGAACATCCAGGCAGTGAGGGGCGAGCGGAAGACCGTCGGCGCAATGGCGTTGACGGTGATTCCGGTCTCGCCCCATTCGCAGCCGAGCGCCCGGGTGATGCCATCGATTGCCGACTTCGAGGCGCAGTAGGCGGAGTACCCGGCGGGATGACCGAGCTTGCCGCGGGCCGAGGACATCAGCACGATCTTGCCGCCGTGACCCTGCGCGAGCATCTGCTTGCCCGCTGCCCTCGCCATCAACCAGGATTGGGTCACATTTGCATCCATGACATCGAGAAACCGCTCGGGCGCCATCTCGACGATCTTGGCCACGTCGTTCTTGCCCGAGGCGACGACGAGAATGTCGATGCCGCCAAAACCCTTGACCGTCTGCGCCACGATGTCGTCACAGATGTTTTCGTTCGTGGGGCGAGCCTTGATTGGCAGGACCTCGGCGCCGAGCGCCCGTGCCGCCGATGCAGTCTGCTCCAAGATCTCGGCATTGCCGGCCACGGCCGCAATCTTGGCGCCGGCTCCCGCCAGAACCTGCACGGCCACCGCGCCAAAGGCTCCTGAAGCGCCGGTGACGATCGCGACCTTGCCGCGAATGTCGAACAGCGACAGTGGATTCCTCAAAATCTCCGCGGCGGCACTCATGGTTTCACTCCTGGCGGATAGGGAATGACGACCAGCATGGTGCAAGCGTCGTTGCGGCGATTGACGATCTCGCGCACCTCGCCAGGCGCGATGGTGCAGCTGTCGTAGCGGCCGAGTACGGTTTCTTGTCCGTTCACGATCACGGTCATCTCGCCATCGAGCACGATGTAAACCTTCTCGAATGGCGTTGAGTCCGGCCCGGCGCCACCGCCAGGAAGGAATTGCGACAGGCCGACCCATTGGTTGGTGGGGCCGCCCGGTTCGAAGCCCTGCAGACGGAGGCCGACCACGCCGCGGTGGTTCGGCGCTTCATAGGGCTTTGCGTCGGAGAAGCGCTTCAGCTGCATCAGAACACCTCGCCCTTCTCGATGCGATAGGCCTGCTTCGGATCGGTCATCGCGACCAGGCGAATGATGCAACCGTCGCCGCGATCCCAATTCCACGGGAAAAAGGCAAAGGTGCAGCGCTTGCCAGTGACCTCGTCGAGGTCGCCGCCGACATTCTCGATGCCGAGGATGCCGTGCTTGAACAGCTCGTTGTGCACCGGCTCCCAATCCGGGAAGTCATCGGCCCAGTCGCGGCCGCCCGACCAGACGCGATATTCCTCCCTCAGGTGCGGCAGAAGCGGACCGTTGCGCTGCGGGCCGATGGCGGTCGCGAGCGGATGGTCGTTGGCCTGGGTGTCGTGCCCCACCACTTTGACCTGCTTGTCGACCATCCAGTCCGCGGCCGAGGGAACGAGACCGGGGCAATACGCAAAATAATCGCCGTCTTCGTAGAGCTTGTGCCAGCCGGTATTGATGATCAACACATCGTGCGGCCGGATCGCATGGCCGCAGGCCTTCTCGAGATCGTCTGCCGTGATGGATTCCCACTTCTTTTTCGGGAGCGACACCACGATGCCCGAACCGAAGAAATGCGGCAGCGGGACTTCGTCGATGAAGGGAGTGCCCTGCACCACATGGGCCGGCGCGTCGATATGTGTGGTCGAGTGCATCGAGGTCGTGATGCGCTGCGACAGCACGCCCGACTTCGCCATATAGTGGATGCGCTCGATCTTGACGTCTTCGAAATAGGGCCAGTTCGGGCACTGCAAGCCCCAACGGTGAGAGAGGTTGGTAAACCTCAGCCCCATGGCGTTGTCGGCGTTGCTCTGGAATTCGATGCCCCGCACCTTGATGGACATGCGTCGCCTCCTGGATGCCTTTTCTTGCCTTCCGCCAGCGCTTTCCGGCGGTGTCGGCGGAGCGTCGACCGCCCCGGACGGCCGTTTTTGGTTGCTCCGCTGAACGATACAGATGTATCATATTGTGGAAAACGTCAACCGGAATCAGATTGACCCATCATGCCGCGTGGCCATCGCGCGAGATTGGAAGACGCTTGAGATTGGAAGAGGCGCGGGATTCCGAAGCCTGTCGTCCGCGGTGCATGATCGAGGCTAGCGAAGCTGTTACACCTAATCGACGTCGCTCAGCTGCGTCGGGTACCCGCAGCGTTTCGCTCCACAGGCGTATGGGCGCGGCAGTGCTGAACTCCTGCTCCGTCTTGTGGTACAGCGGCCGCATCAATCCTGCAGACGCGGCCGGGCGTCGTCGTTGTATCCCTATCGTCGCCCGCGACCGCATGCGGATGGAAGTCCCACGATCTCAGGATCGGTGCAATTGGAGGAACAGAGGTCTATGGCGAAAGTCGCATCGCGAGCGCTGAAGCCCCGATCACCCGAGCCTCCGCCCTCGGATGAGCGTGGCGGCAATGGCATCCAGGTGCTGGCGCGGGCCGGCAGCATCTTGCGCACACTGGAAAGCCATCCGAATGGCCTCAGCCTCGGCCAGATCGCCAAGTCGGTTGGACTCGCGCGTTCGACGGTGCAGCGCATCGTCGCCGCGCTGATGGCCGAGGATTTCGTGACGTCGACAGGGCCCGGCCAGGTGCGGATCGGTACCGGGTTGCTGCGTATTGCTGCCTCGGTTGGCGCGAACTCCACCGACATCATCCGCCCGCACTTGATCGCCCTCGGCGACGATGTCGGGGAGACGGTGGATCTCTCGGTGCTCTCGGGCGGTTCGGTGGTGTTCGTCGATCAGGTTCCGGGGCGACATCGGCTGACAGCCTTGTCCGCCGTCGGCGAACGCTTTCCTCTTCACTGCACAGCAAATGGCAAGGCCGTGCTGGCCTGCTTCTCACCTGATGAGAGCACGGAATTGATCGAGAAGAGCCTTGCCGATCACCCCGATTTTCCGCTGGCCAACCGCAAGCGCCTCATGGATGAACTCAACGACGTTCGCCGCACGCATCTTGCCTACGATCTGGAAGAGCATGGCGCCGGCATCAGCGCGATCGGTACCGCGCTGATCGATCATTTCGGCCGTCCCGTAGCGGTGTCGATCCCGGTCCCAACCCAGCGCTTTCTCGAAAACCGCGATGATTTGGCCGAACGTCTGCTCGATCTCCGGCGTCGAGTGGAGAGCATTCTCTCGCGGTGACGGGCCCTTGCCTCCCTTGCACGTCCTCCCGTAATGCAATACAGATTGACCGTATTGCAGTACGACGAGAAGATGTCCATTGAGACGTCCAGGCTGCTGCAGCGGGGAGGGCGGTTGACGTCGCTCACCGCCACCGGGAGGAAGCGCGATGATCACACGTCGTTCGGTCCTGCTTGGGGCCGTCTCAGGGACCGCGGTCGCAGGCCTCGGCGTCAGGTCAGCAAGCGCAGAGCCGGTCTCGCTGAAAGTCTCCCACTACCTGCCGCCAAATCACACCTTTCAGCGCGAGCTCGCGCAATGGGGAGACAGTCTTGCACAGCAGTCGCAGGGCCAACTGACGCTCAACATTTTTCCGGCGTCCCAGCTTGGGCCGGTGAATCGGCAGTTTGATCTGGTGCGCAACGGCGTCGTCGACATCGCCGTCGGACTGCACGGCGCAACGCCCGGACGTTTTCCGATGACCGATCTGGTGTCGCTGCCCTATTCATCGCCGAAAGCGGGCAGCAACAGTGCCATCACCTCGCGCCGGCTCACGGAACTGGCGCCCAGCTATCTCGCGGCCGAGCATTCCGGAATGAAGGTCCTCTGGATGGCCGTGACCAATCCGCTCATGTTCCACACCAGCAAGCGGCAGATTACCAAGATCGATGACTTCAAAGGCCTGCGTGTGCGCTATGCTGGCGAGCAGTTTGCCCAGATCATTCCGTCGCTCGGCGCGACGCCGCTGGCGGTGCCGCCGGCAGAGACCGCCGACAGTCTCGCCAAGGGGATCATCGACGCGGCGACCTTCCCCTATGAGGCCTGCCAGAGTTTCGATCTCGGCACGGTGCTCAAATATTCGCTCGAACCCGGCGTCAGCACCGCGACGTTTGCGGTCGCGATGAACCCGGACAGGTTCAAGTCGTTGCCGAGCGACCTGCAGCAACTGATCGACAAGTCCACGGGGTCGGTGATGGCCGAACACTTTGGCGTGGCCTTCGACGCCAGCGAAAAGGCGGGCCGCGACTACATGCTCGGCAAAGGTGTGCGGATTTCACAGCTCCCGGACGCCGAACTCGCGCGTGTCAAGGAGATGCTTGCTTCGCTCAAGGACAAGGCGCTCGCCGAACTGGAGAAAGCAGGCAAGCCGGCAAAGGCGTTCCTCGACGCCTATACCCAGTGATGAACCGGCAATCGCGATGCGGTCGTCGCTCAACCGCGGCAACCACGCGCTGAGGGGGTACCCGCATGGCCGCTGTATCTCTCGACACTTTCTCGGCTCGCCTGAAGAACGCCCAGGTGCGGCTGGCGATGATCGCGCTCGTCATCATGATGGGCAGCACTTGCGTCGACGTCGCGCTGCGCTTTCTCTTCGATCGGCCGATCCGTGGCGCTTATGACATTGTCGAGGCGTGCCTCGTGGTGTTCGTTTTCCATGGCATGTCGGCGAGCTTCTTCGCCCGCAAGAACATCGTGATCGATATCATCGATTCCCTGGTCAGCGCGCGCCTCGAGTGCGCGTTGGTTCGTCTGTCCGACGTCGTGTCCATTGTCCTGCTGATGCTGCTCACGGCTGCCATGATCTCGCCGGCTCTCCAGGCCTACGACTATGGTGACCGCAAGCTCGAACTCGGCTTGCAGCTTTGGGTGCTGTGGATCTTTGCGATCGTCGGGCTGATCGGAACGCTGCTCTGTGCGCTCGGCCCCTTGTTCCGGCCGGTGTCGATCCCCCGCAGGACGGCTCAGGCCGATGGCGAGGAAGTGGAGTGAGCGTTCAGTGGATCGGTGCGATCGGCGTCCTCTGTCTGCTTGCGCTGCTGTTCTTTCGCATCCCGGTTTGGGCGGCGTTGATTGCCGTAGGTCTTGCCGGCAATACCACGATCAACGGCTGGTCCGCGGCATTTGCGACTTTGGGCACGACCCCCTTTGACATCGCCAACTCCTATCCCCTGTCGGTGATCCCATTGTTCATCCTGATGGGCGACGTTGCCTCGAGCACGCGGTTGTCAGCGGACCTCTTCAATGCGGCGCGCGTGCTGCTCTCGGGTGTCCGCGGCGGGCTTGCCGTGGCGGCCATCGGCGCATCGGCCTGCTTCGGTGCGGTCTGCGGCTCCTCGATCGCGACCGCGGCCACCATGTCGCGCATTGCGTTGCCCGAGATGCGCAAGGCCGGCTACGACGACGGTCTCGCTGCGGGAGCGATCGCTGCCGGCGGCTCGATCGGCATCCTGGTGCCGCCTTCGATCATCCTCGTGATCTACGGCGCCATCGCCGAGCAGTCGGTGCCCAAATTGTTCGCCGCTGCGCTGTTTCCGGCGCTGATCCTCACGGCGGCCTACGTCATACTGGCGCTGCTCGCGGCAAATCTGAACCCGAAGGTCGCGCCGGTCGCCAAGGCCAGCCCCTGGCGGGATCGTCTCGCCGCGCTGCGCCAGCCGTGGCAGTTCGTGCTGCTGTTCACGATGACGATCGGCGGGATCTACGGCGGCATCTTCAGCCCGACGGAAGCGGCTGCGCTCGGCGCGTTCGGCGCGATCCTGCTCGGCATGATCGGTCGACGCCTTTCCATGGCTCAGCTGTTCCAGGCGGTCGAAGGCGCGGTCACCACATCGGCGCTGCTGTTTGCGATCATCATCGGAGCGACCTATTTCGCCAATTTCATCGTTCAGACACAGTTGCCGCTGCTGCTCGTCGGCGCGGCGAAATCGCTGCAACTGCCGGGGCTCGCGGTGATGCTCATCATCGTTGTCGCCTACGTCGTGATCGGTTGCTTCCTCGAGGGGATCGGCATGGTGCTGATCACCGTGCCGGTCTTCCTGCCGCTGGTCGTGCAATATGGCTACGATCCCGTCTGGTTCTCGATCATTGTGGTGATCGTTGTTGAACTCGGGCTGATCCATCCGCCGGTCGGCATGAATCTGTTTGTGATCCAGGCGCAGGTGCCGGACATCCGCCTTGGCGCCATCTACCGCGGCATTCTGCCGTTTCTCGTCGCGCCGTTCGTCCTGTTGGCGCTGCTGCTGTTGTTTCCGAAACTGGCGCTCTGGTTGCCAAAGGTGCTCTATGGCTGATGATCGTCTCGAGATCGCCGTCATCACCCAGGACGTCCCCGGCCTCGCGACGCGGATCGCGCAAGCCTGTCCGGACGTGGTCATTCATGCCGGCGCCACCGCAAACGACGTGCTGGGCAGCGTCGGCACGGCGCGCGCGGTGATGGGGCTTGCGCAGGCCATCACGCCGCAACTGGTGGCGGCAACGCCGCGGCTTCAGTGGATCCACGCTTTGACAACCGGGATCGACCCGCTGTTGTCGATCGGCCTGCCCGAACATCTCATCGTGACATCGTCGCGCGGCATCCATGGACCGCAGATGGCCGAGATGGCGTTCATGCATATGCTGGCGCTGGCGAGGGGCTTCCCGCGCATGGTCGGAAACCAACGCCGCACGCAGTGGGAGCGCTGGCCTCAGCGGCTGCTCCTGGGCAAGACCGCGGTCCTGGTCGGCGTCGGGACCATCAGCGAGGAACTGGCCGTGCGTTGCAAGGCGTTCGGCATGCGCGTGATCGGCGTCAGCGATGCACGCAACGCCGGGCGGGGATTCGACGCGATCCGGCCACGCCGTGAGTTGGTCAGCGCCGCGCGAGAGGCCGATTTTCTGATCGTCCTTGCTGCCTATTCGCCGGATACGCGCCACCTGATCGGCGCCGAGATATTGGACGCTCTGCAGCCGGATGCTTTCCTGATCAATCTGGCGCGCGGGCCGCTCGTAGACGAAGCGGCGCTGATTGCCCGGCTGGAGCAAGGCGCCTTTGCCGGCGCAGGCCTCGATGTTTTCGACGTGGAGCCTCTGCCGGCTGACAGCCGGTTGTGGTGCCTCGACAACGTGCTGATCACCCCGCATGTCGGGGGCATGAGCGATTGCTACGCAGAGCAACTCCTGCCGCTCATTGTTCACAATATCCGTGCCTTCGCGGCCGGACAGACGGAGCGGATGCGTAACCGCGTATCCATCAATGCAGCCGGAGTTGGCGCATGACCAGGCACGAGCGAATTCCTGTCCGGATCAGCGACCAGGAGCTGGCTCGGCGCTGGTGCGCCGTGCGAACCGCGATGAAGAGACGCGACATCGATGCCCTTGTCGTCCAGGCGACCAACGACTGGCTCGGCGGCAATGTCAAATGGTTGACCGATATCCCGGCCAACAACGGCTATCCCCGTACCGTCCTATTCTACGCCGACGATCTGATGACGGTGATCGAAATGGGCGTGTTCGACGGTCGGCGCATGCTGAACGGTGACGATCCCGTCCATCGCGGGGTCGGAATGATCCTGACCACGCCGTCGTTCCCGTCGATCCACTATACGGTACGCTACGACGGCGAGCTTGCAGTCGGCGATTTGCTCGCGCGGCGCGCTCGGCGGGTGGGATTCGCCGGCGGCTCTGGCTTTCTCGCCGGCTTCAGTGAAGTCTTGCGTGAGGGGCTTGCAGAGGTCGATCTCGTGGACTTCACCGAGGAACTCGACGGTTTGAAGGCGATCAAGAGTCCGGAAGAGCAGGAGCTGATACGCCGTGCGGCGGCGCTGCAGGATGACGTCTTCGTCGATGTCTGCTCCATGATACGCCCTGGCTTGCGCGACATCGACATCACATCGGCCGCGCAGATGAAGGCCCAGCGGCTTGGAAGCGAACAGGGGATCTTTCTAGGGGCCTCAGCCAGGGTGGGCATCCGTTCGCCCTTCATGGGACGCCACTTCCAGGGGCGCAAATTGTCCGGCGGCGATCATCTGTCGCTGTTGATCGAGGTCAACGGGCCTGGCGGCTTCTTCTGCGAGATCGCGCGCACGCTCGTGCTCGGAAAGGCAAGCGGGGAACTGCTCGAAGGCTTCAACGCGGTCAAGGCCGCGCAAGACCACACGCTGTCGCTGCTGCGACCCGGAACGACGGCGCGCACGATCGCTGCCGCGCACGATGCATACATGATCTCACATGGATTGCCGCCCGAACTGCGACTCTACGCCCACAGTCAGGGCTACGACATGGTGGAACGGCCATTGATCCGGCGCGACGAAACCATGACGATCGCCGCCGGAATGCATTTCGCCGTCCACCCCGGATACGAGAGCGATTCGATCTTCGCGGTCATCTGCGACAATTATATCGTTGGCCGCGATGGGCCCGGTCAATGCCTGCATCGGACCGAAAAGAAGCTCTTCGAGATCTAATGTCTCTTTGGTCGTAACGTGCGCTGATGAATCCGCCGCGAAATGATGCGAACGCTAGAAGCGGGGCACCAGCGCGAGCCTGCGCTTTTTGACGCCAATCCTGCCGGATACGTCCGGGCACCGCTACCGCTATCGAAATCGCCTCTCTGATCGGTTGCCGATCCGCGCTGCCCAACGTTCCTGCACCCCGCCGGGGCAAGAAGGCTTGCTACAGGCGGCGATTTAAATCACCAATTTAATTGGTTGAGACCGCCGACCCTGAGGGGCATTAAAATCAAAGGACCAGTGAGGCCGAGTAGGTATTCCTTGCCGCTCATGGCGGGCAAGGGATCGTCACCTTTCTCAACCGCCAGCGCGGTTGGTCCAACCCGCGCAACCGAGTCACGAGACGACCAGTCGTGTTCGTCACGGCAACGATCCGTTGAAGAGCACTCGTCCCGACTCCACCGAACAAATAAAAGCTTCAATTACCGCTGACGAAAGAACTCAGTGGTTTTTATCGACCTTGCCGACCCCCGCCCGGTGACAGCTTACCTCCAACAACGCGGAAGAAAACAGATGGGGTGCTTAATTACCTCATCAATTCCGATGATGACGGACGATGACAAGTTTGGTCTCGCGAATGGTTAAATTAATCGACTTATGAAGAAAGAAGCCAATCGCAGAAAAGCTCTATGGAGATTGAACAAAAATCATTAAACGTCGCCTAATCAGAAAGTGAGGCGGGTGTCTTGGGGGGAGGAGTGAGTTCAGTAAGGAATTTAGTGGAGGCTAAGCGTGGAGAGTTATCGAGGCGGCCTATTTAATCATGCGCTGTCAAACTCGTTGCAGACTATTCGAGCGGCAAGAACACAATTCCATTTGTTGACGGCGCGCGGCTCGACCCAAGCCGTATTGACGTTGCAGATCGAGCTCTGCGACGTTCTGTTGCAGGAAATTCGATCGATTAGTTGCGGCCTGGAAAAGCGGATGACTAGTCGCAGCGCGACGAGTCGGAGTTCTGCGGCGACCATGCGTACCCGTAGCATTAGGCATCTGGTGGTCCCGCAGCGCGATCCGCTAAGACACTCGAAACGCAGAAAAATAGCGCTGCGGCCTCGTGAATATAAGCCAGAGCCGGCTAAGCGTGATAAAGAGGACGTCAGCTAAGAGCGCGCTCCGTTCCGATGGAATCTGGACGGAGGCTCCAGCTTTTTGTTTTGACGCGTTTCTCGGACAGCGAACCGGTGCCCCGCTTCGCTGGAAAACGTTCAGACGGCAGCAACTGAACGACACGTCAAGTGCGGCCGCCGCGAGGTCGTTTCCTACGATTGCGTTTTTGGGTATGCCCGATCCTCAAATCGTCGAGTCCTTGACCAGCCTCAAGTGCCGCAATCACCCATTTCGGCCGTTTCCCTCTGCCCGACCATTTTTGCGACGGAGCCTGGGGATTGCAGTACTTGGGGAGGACCTTTGGATATTTACGCCGCGGCGCACGATCCGTCGACGATAACGACAGTGGCGGGCTGGTTCTGACCTCTCTGATGATCTCGACTGGATTCAACTTCGCCAAGCGGTCTTCGAGTTCGCGCCTTTCTGCAGTTATCTTGTCGGCTAATACTTCCGCGAGTTCCTCATAGAGGTGCCAAAGATCTTCGAGTTGCATTCTGGCTAGGGCTGGTTTGTGCATTGCGTTCTCGTACTTGTACGCGGAAACAACAGGATATTCCCGACCGAGGCGCGTGCCGTCGACGCTCGAAAATACCCTGGTCCTTCAGCCGTCGCGCGCTCCGGAAATCTCTCCGTAACGGACGACCACCCGGCAGGACCGGGCTTGCGCTTCGCTCTTACGTCACACCACCGTCATGCTACAACCATTTCAGGTAATATTAAATTATTTAAATTTAAACCGCGCATTGGATTCACTGGTTTTATATTTAATTAAAGGTCTCGGTATTTCCGGTGCGGTCTCCCGATGGCCGTTGTGCCGCGCAATACGCTCGGGACGCGTCTCGCCACGAGGTCGCCCATTCGACCTTTGGTTGCATCTGCCGCCCGGCGTCAGAGGTCTTCTCCAAAGCCCCGCGAAGGCTCGTCATCTCGTCGGTAGTTCCTTGGTGCCGTCGAGGCGCCGCAACCAGTTCCTGCCGGGAAATTGACGGTTGACGCTGCAACGCCGCTACGGCGCCATAATCCGGGGCGAATGGCCTCGCTCAACCGAACCGCATCATCGTTGGTACATTGCAGTCATTATAAAGTAGATTACGGGTTAAAATACAACTTCTGCCCAAAATTTGCCGGTTCCACACGGCGGACCACTTGCGGAGGAAGATAGCCGGTTATATGACATTAATCCGACAAGATCGAAATTTCCAAGTGGAAGGTTGAAAGAATCCAATGAAGAAGATCGATTTGGAAGGGATGTCTTTCGATGACCTCTGGTCGCTCCATGAACAGATCAGCCAAATATTGTCCGTGAGGATCACGTCGGAAAAGCGTGAGCTTGAAAGGCGTTTAGCGGTTCTCAATCGTGGCATGGATACCATCGAGGGGAAAGATAAAGATTCCGCGCAAAACAACTCGAATGGTAAGGCGCGACGTAAATACCCCAGGGTGCTTCCAAAATATCGCAACCCACAGACGTCGGAGACCTGGTCCGGTCGAGGGAAGCAACCGCGCTGGTTGGTCGCGGCCATAAAAACCGGCCGCAAAATGGAAGACTTTGAGATCGGGGCTCCGGGCGAGTTGAAGGGCCGACGTCAGAGAGCGTGACGCCGTATATTGTCTGAAAATCTTGCCGGCCGGTCGCCCGCACAAGTTGCGGTATTTTTTTGACCGGCGCTCGGATCGCAGATCGGCGCGCTGCTGCTCGAGCTTCGGTCATCAAGACGGTACATCGTTGTGCCAAGACGTCCGCTTTCCGAACCGCCACCCTAGTACGCGTTGTGGCTGCGGATCAGCTCGATGGGTGTCCAGAGCAGAATGGCAATGTCGAGCGATAGGCTCCAATTGTCGATGTACCAAAGGTCATACTCGACGCGTTGTTCGATCGAGGCAGCGGTGGGAGTTGGACCTCTGCAGCCGTGCACTTGCGCCCATCCTGTCAATCCCGGCTTGACGCGGCGGCGGAATGCGTATTTCTCGACGATCTTGTCAAACTCATTGTCGTGGGCCACGGCATGGGGACGCGGCCCTACCAGAGACATGCTGCCGTCCATGACGTTGAAGAGTTGGGGTAGCTCATCGATGCTCGTCCTGCGCAGCCATGCCCCCAACCGAGTGAACCGCTTGTCGCCAAGCTGGGCCTGGACAATCGAAGGACCGTTCTCCAGGACCGTCATCGTGCGAAACTTGTAGATTTGGAAGCATCTGCCGTTGAACCCGCCGCGCTGCTGCCGGAACAGGATGGGCCCCGGCGAGTCGAGCTTGATGGCAACCGCGACAATCACGAGCAGCGGCAGCAGGGTGATCAATGCCATTCCGGCCAACAGCAGGTCGATGCTGCGCTTTGCAGCATGCTCGACCGAAGTCAGCAGGCCACGCTGCAACTCGACGAAGACGGTATTGCCGAATTCGTGGCAGGGACGCCTGAATATCTCCGAAGCCGTCCCAAGCGGCACGAAACTCACGGGGAACGGCAGAACCCTCAACTCGGCGACCACAGCGCGCAGATCCGACCACCGGTCAGGCTCGGCACCGACCACGATCTCTTCGACGTCGGAGCCGCGAACATACTCGATCACGCTCGTGACGGCTCTCTTCATATGATCCGGATCTGCGCTCGGTTCTGGAAAAAGGAAGTTCCTCTTGACGCGAAAGCCGGTGTCCACGAGAGCCTGAGTCAGGCCGGCATTGTCCTTGCTCGAGTCATCGGTAATCAAGACGATGTTTCGACCGGAGAATCGCTTCTCTGCCAGGCCTCTCGAAAGAAGGTATCCGATGGCGCGCCGATGCAGAATCAACGCCATCAGCCCGAACATTGCGAAGAGCATGCTGGCGCCGCGCGAGATTTCAGTTCCGATCTTCAGCGCGAATATGGCGCCGGCAAGCAGGAGAAACACGGTTATCCAGGTCAGGCAAAGCGCGCGTATCTGATTGGGCAGGACCAGCAGTTCGGCCGGCTTGTACAGTCCGCGGATTTTCATCAATGAAATGAACAGGGCCGAGACGAGAATTGCCGAACCGAGAGATTTGCTGACGTAGTTGACCGTCCCCGGGTCCTGTACATGATGATAGAGGAGGCCGGAAAGGACGCTGGACACGACGATCGTCGCGATGTCGGCCACGATCGCGAGCGGTTCGACGGAATCATAGTGGATCGGCCATTTGCGCCCCTCGCGCTGCCGTTCGGTCAGCACGCGGGCGGAAATGGCGTCCGTCTCAAGGGTCACGGGCTGTTTCACGAAATTCACGGGGCGTTGGGTGTGCAACATAATGAATAAATTAACTCCGTGATTATCCGTATTGTATATTATGAGATTTAATTTAATTCAAGCGCTCCTTATTTAAATTTTGAACATCCGCCGTCCTTGGTCGTCACTTTCTCGCGGGACGGTTAGCGTAAGGCGCGGTGAGCTTGAGCCCGAGGACCCGTCTGGCGGCGTTCCGTCGTTCAGCTTGTGACGACCTTGGCGGGAAATGGGCCGGGGGTGGTCCGGGTGGTGGCTGGCGAGACGAAGGTCTGGCGCCCGCTCGCCGCGAACTGAGGCAGGACGCGCGACAAAGGCTGCGGCCGGCGTGGGCCGAGCAAATTCGCGCAAGCGTCCCGGAGCCTCGTCAAATGAAATTCCGTGGCAATCCCGGGAGTGCTTTTCGATGTTGAGATATGGGGAGGTCGTAGCTCCGTCCCGTTTATTTAATCGCGTTCCACAACGCAATTCGTCGCGCCCGTTCTCAACGCAATAAAGGGAGTCGTTGAGGGGGATCTCTCCGAAGGTCGAATTTTATGCCAGGCCCCATTCAACGCCGAAACCTTGGTTAAAAAAATCATTTAAAAATGAACCCGGTAGGCGTATCGTACCTGCGCTTTCCTTGTTGATTGGCGGCCTGGCCGGGTTTTAATGCTCGCTGCCGACTAAGCGTGGTCGATGAAACTAACCATTCGCGCGAATTCTCGAAGGCCGGCGCGGTCCGGAGTGTATGTTCCGATCCGTCCGATGTTTATCATCAGTGAAGCGGGTTATTTTTGGATCCTGCCATGGAAATCAAAGAACGAAATCGTCCGACATATCTTTCCACTTCCAATTGAGGTTGCAGGATCGTGATAGCTATTCCCAATGTACATGTTTTGAATCCGAGGGACTTCAGGCCATGAAGGTTGTTCTGTTCTGTGGAGGACTTGGTACGCGGATACGGGAGTATTCCGAGGGTATTCCGAAGCCGATGATACCGATCGGCCATCAGCCCATCCTGTGGCACGTCATGCAATATTACAGCCAATATGGGCACCGGGACTTCGTTCTCTGCCTTGGCTACAAGGCGAACGTCGTGAAGGATTACTTCCTGAACTACAAGCCCGTGGCGAACAGTGACTGCACGATCTCGCATTTTGGCAAGAAGATCGAATTGCTGGGCGAACAACCCGTGGATTGGCGGGTTTCACTCGTAGACACCGGAATATGGCGCAACATCGGTCAGCGTCTCCTGGCGGTCCGTCATCTCGTCCGGGATGAGGAAATATTTCTCGCCAATTACAGCGATGGCCTGACCGACGCTCCGCTGCCGGAAATGATCGACCGCTTCAAGAAAAGCGGCAAGATCGCCTGTTTTATTGCCATACACCCGCCGATCACTTTTCATCTGGCCGATTTTGACGACAACGGCATCGTTCGCAGTATGAGTGCGAGTAACGACTCCCAGATTTGGATCAATGGCGGATATTTCATTTTCCGGAAGGAGATATTCGACTACATCCAAGAGGGCGACGAGCTCGTCGTGCAACCCTTCAAGCGCCTGATCGACCGTGGGGAGCTCATGGCGTACAGATACGAAGGATTTTGGCGCGCCATGGACACGCTCAGGGACAGACAGGTCCTCGAGGAGATGATGGAACGTGGCGATACGCCGTGGCAGCCGAGCCAGAATGTTGCTGCCGCGGTAAATGCATGAAGGCACTTCGCCTCGCTGGGCCTGGAGAGCGGTTGTCGGTGCTGTGCTTGGGAGCGCACTCGGATGACATCGAAATTGGGGCGGGAGGCACGCTTCTAAGCTGGCTAGACCAGGGCATTCGCCTTGACGTTCATTGGTGTGTGCTGAGCGGTGTGGATGAACGCGGCAGGGAGGCAAGAGCATCCGCGGCCGATTTTCTAGCGGCAGCGGCGGAACATACCGTCGAAATCATGAACTTTCGAGACGGCTTCTTTCCGGAGCAGGGCGATCAGATCAAGCTCTGGTTCGAGGGATTGAAGGACCGCGTCAATCCCGACGTCATCCTCACCCACCGGCACGACGATGCGCATCAGGACCATCGCCAGGTCAGTCGCCTGGTTTGGAATACTTTTCGAGATCATCTGGTTCTGGAGTACGAGATCCCGAAATGGGACGGCGATTTGGGAAGACCCAATCTCTATATGCCTGTTTCGGCATCAGTCATGCAGCGCAAGCTGGACTTGCTGATGGCGCATTTTGGCAGCCAGCGCTCCAAGCAGTGGTTCGATGCCGAGACCTTTCTCGGTTTGGCACGGCTAAGAGGGATGGAATGCCGGGCTAGCGAGCGCTATGCGGAAGCGTTTGTCGCCCGCAAAGTGTCACTGGGCTGATCGGAAGGCGCGCTGAATTTCAGCATTGTTGAGGCGCACCCCGCCGAACTCGCGACCCGTTGTTGTCACCAACATCTCGCGAGCTTTGGAAATCGTCGGGACCAGCGGTGATCGATCCGGGCGCCGCGTTTTAAGCTGACGCGGCCGAGTGCGTCCTGCCCCGGGGTGGGGCAGGAACTTCAGTTCGTCGGCACTAACCGGATGCCACTTTCTTTAAGGGTTCGACCTTCAGGATCTCGGCCTTTGCTTCATCGGTAACTCGCTCCAGCCAGACTTCTCGCCACCACGCAAAGATGCCTCTTGGGCAGAACAGCCTGTTTTCGCTGTAGCGTGACTGGCAATAGACACCATCGAGGATGACCGCAGGCGTCTTCATTCGTTTCAGGTAGCCAGTTCGCTCATCGATGAACTTTTCGACCCGGGTTCGTACCCGAAACACCTTTCCACAGTAGGGAACCATCTCGGCGTCAAAGCCCATTCCGCGGTTGTTGGTTCGCTTGTCGATGGTTGCCAGGATTGCCTTGTGCGAGCGTATGCGGACGAGGTCACCCGGCTGCAGCTGGAGATCGGATATGGGGGCATCTTTGTCGGTGTCCAGATCTCCACCGCGCCTCGGAAAGGGCACGCCTCCCCAGAGCGACTGGATCCGGTCGTAGATCCAACGCGCCGGCCGCCCAAGCCTGCGTCGCCGTGCCATCGTGGTACCGACGAACGCGAAATAAAGGAAACTCCGGAACATCTTGGCCAGTGAAATGTTGCCGGACGCGAGATCTTCGGCATATTGCCGTGCATCCCACCACTTCAGCGGTTGCGTATAGCTCGGCAGCTCGGTTGCCTGGCAGGCGTATCTCGTGCCTTTTCCTGGGGTTTGATCGGGTGACTTTGTCGCGTCCCAAACCGCGCGCTCGGTGCATCCGAGTGATATCCTCGAAGGTGCCCGGTTATGGCCGGTCGATGCGGAGTTGTTCTGATCGATCGCCTCGAGCCATGCCTCTTTCCAGAAAATCAGGCATCCCGCCTGGCAGCCTCCGTAGGCCTCGCCGTCGCAACGCAGGTCAAGGTGCACTGTGTTTGGGAGCCGGCGCCCGAGCCATTCGCCGGTGACATATCCGGTAACCGTATCGCAGGTCTTGTGGGCGCGCTTAGACACCTGAAGCCGCTGACCGCACCATTTGAACATCTGCGGCATGAACGGCATTCCGTCGAGACGACCATTCCCGTCGAGGGTCGCGAGGATTTCTTCCTTGCTGCGAACTTGAACCCAATCACCAGCAGATGGTGTCATCGTCTGTCCCTTATTGCGGAGCGAATTCATGTGTCAGCACGGATAGGCTGGCCCATGAGCGGGGATGGACCCCTAAGCTTGCGGATTCCGACCCAACGCATGAAAATTCGCATCCTGATTGTTCGACTGATAGCACCATATTAAATGACTGGCCCAGCTTTTTAAATGTATTGTCGATGTTGGTTAGCGAGCGACGGCAAGTCCACGATGGATCGGTTGAGGCAGGGCGCGATCGGGGCCCGTCCTGTCCGTACTGTCTGGGGGCAGATCGCAGCCGCTGCGATCCGCTGGTTTCTTCGCCCGTTACCGCGCATTTGCCTTCGCCATCGGACCTTGGCCGCGTAGCGGCGGTCGCCGCAGCCTCGAAATGGCGGGGCTTGCGGCGATAGCCGTCCAATGCACGGACGGCACCGGCGAGCAAGAATCGGCGCCGTTCCGCGGTACCATGTTCATCGAATTGTTTATTGCAACCGCCTGCTTGTTTTGGATCGTCGGGAGTTCTATTAAATCTGTCGTCGCGGCTCCCGCGCTGCGGGTTCAAGGCGGCGAAAAAAATAATCGAGTTAACCTGAATGTGAAAAGATACGGCGATGGTCCGGTATTTAATGATACTCTGCTCCAAGTTTGCAACCGTCAAGGGTCAGCTCATTTGAAAATTCTCATTACCGGAAACATGGGTTACGTCGGTCCGGAGGTCGCAAAACATCTGCGCGTGCGCCGGCCGAGCGCCACGCTTGACGGCTTCGACAATGCCTATTTCGCGCATTGCCTCACAGGCGCCCCGGTCCTGCCCGAACGAAATCTCGACGAGCAGTTCTATGGCGACGTTCGCGACATATCGCTGGACCTGAGGGGATATGATGCCGTCGTCCAATTGGCCGCGATCTCGAACGATCCGATGGGCAACCGCTTCCAGGACGTGACGCTGGACATCAACCAGAATACGACGGTGTCGCTTGGAAAGGCTGCCGCTGCGGCCGGCGTGAAGAACTTCGTGTTCGCGTCGAGCTGCAGCGTCTATGGCGTCGCGGATGGACCGCCGCGAAAGGAGACCGACCCTCTCAATCCGATCACCGCGTATGCGAAATCGAAGATCGGAGCGGAGCGGGAACTTGCTGCAATCGACACCGACATGACGATCACTTGTCTGCGCTTTGCGACGGCGTGCGGCATGTCGGATCGGCTCCGGCTCGACCTGGTCCTCAACGATTTTGTCGCTTGCGCCCTCAGTTGCAGGCAGATCAGCGTGCTGTCCGATGGTACGCCCTGGAGGCCGCTGATCGACGTCGCCGACATGGCGCGGGCGATCGACTGGGCCGTCGATCGTCCCGCCGGCACGGGAGGCCGTTTCCTGACCGTCAATGCCGGATCGGATGACCGCAATTTTCAGGTGAAGGATCTGGCCAACGCCGTGGCCGGGAGAGTGCCGGGCACCGATGTGTCCATCAACACGTCCGCTCCGGTGGACAGCCGGTCCTACAAGGTCGATTTCGGCCTGTACCGCTCGCTGGCGCCAGATCATCAGCCGGCAGTGACACTGGACCAGTCGATCCAGAACCTGGTGGACGGCCTGAAGAAAATGAATTTCAAGGACGCTGATTTTCGCTCGTCCGATTTGATTCGTCTCAAGGTCTTGCAGGACCACATGGACACGGGTCGGCTCAACGAAAGGCTTGAATGGCGGTGATGTCGTGCGAAGCCAGTGTAGAACGCTTTGCTGCGCCAGACCGACCGTGATGGAGAAACCATGAACCTGAGCATTCCGACAGTCGTCGGCGTTACGCCCAAATGCCGTCATTGCGGCCATGATCTGACACTGAAGTTGATCGACCTGGGCCTCTCGCCGGTTGCCAACGACTATGTCGATCCGGCGAATTACATGAAGGCAGAGCCGTTCTATCCGCTGGAGACCCTGATCTGTCGGGAATGCCGTCTGGCGCAGACCCGCGATCTGCTGGCAGCCGCGGAGATCTTCCGGGCGGATTATGCCTATTTCTCCTCGCACTCGACGTCATGGCTGGAGCATGCGCGGTCGTATGTCGACGACATGGTCGGACGCTTCAAGTTGGGCCCGGCCTCGCGTCATGTCGAGATCGCGTCGAACGATGGATACCTGCTGCAATACTCGATCAAGAAGGGGATCAGTTGCCTGGGTATCGAGCCCTGTGAAAGCGTGGCGCTGGCGGCGCGCGACAAGGGGATCGAAACCCGCATCGAGTTCTTCGGCCGTGCCTATGCGCACAGGCTTGGCGAGGAGGGGTGGTCGGGCGATCTCATCACCGCCAACAACGTTCTCGCCCACGTTCCCGACATCAATGATTTCGTCGGTGGCGTCAAGATCCTGCTGGCGCCGGAGGGAGTTGCGACGTTCGAGGTGCAACACCTCTTGACCCTGATGCAGCGGCATCAGTTTGACACCATCTATCATGAGCACTTCTCCTATCTGTCGCTGATTGCAGGTCAGCGGATCTTCGCCAGGGCCGGTCTGCGTGTCTTCGACGTCGAGTTGCCCGAGACCCATGGCGGTTCGATCAGGTTCTTTGTCTGTCACGAGCAGGCGTCGCACCCGGAAAGCCCGAATGTGGCCGATGTGCTGGCGCGGGAACGGGCTTACGGTCTACATGATGACGCCGTCTACGTGGCGTGGAACGAGTCGGTCAAGGAGACCAAGCGTGCGCTTCTCGAGCTGCTGATCTCTCTCAAGCGCGACAACAAGAAGATCGTCGGCTACGGAGCGCCGGCCAAGGGTGTTACGCTTCTCAATTATTGCGGGGTGAGAACGGATTTTCTTGATTTCACGGTCGACCGGGCCCCCTCGAAGCAGGGGCGTTATCTGCCTGGTGTCCGCATTCCGATCCTACCGCCAGAAGCGATCTTCGAGGCCAAGCCGGATTATGTCCTGATCCTGCCGTGGAACATCAAGAACGAGATCAAGACGCAGATGGCTGAGATCAGGTCCTGGGGAGGGCGCTTCATCGTCCCGGTCCCCAAAGCGACCATTGAGGAATAGCCGGCGTCCGAGTCTGTCCTGGTCCGGCCTTGGGCTCTGGCCGCCGCGCAAGAGGGTCGCGACCGGCAAACCGAAGGATGATCGGTCGCTTCGTACTGGAGGGGGTGTCCTGCCATGAGGTTTGTCCAGCTGGGGCGTTCGGATGCGAGGCTGATCGAGCCGAACGTTCGTGCCGACGACCGCGGCAGCTTCACGCGGACCTGGTGCGCAAGCACCTTCGCCAATCAGGGCATCGACTTCCAGCCGGTTCAGGGCAACAGCTCCGTGACCCGCCTCCGCGGCAGCGTGCGCGGAATGCATTTTCAACGTTCGCCGAAGGCCGATGCCAAGATTGTCCGGTGTACGGCCGGACGGATCTGTGATGTCATCGTCGATGTCAGACCGAATTCTCCGACGCGAGGCCAGGTTTTTGCCAACGAACTGGGGCCCTCGACGGCGACGATGCTCTACATTCCGGCAGGCTTTGCGCACGGATTTCAGACGCTGACCGACGACGTTGTGGTCGAATATTTGATGGGGATCGAATACGTCGAGGAGTTGTCAGACGGATTTCGACACGACGATCCGATGATTGGGATCAAATGGCCTGAGCCGGTGACGGTGCTGTCAGCCAAGGATGCGGCCTGGCCGTTGCTTGGCGATCGAAATCTGTGGTGAGCCAGCGGACGCAAGATGCTAGTCAAATCGCAAGCTTCTGCCGTGGACCGGCTGCCTGGCATCGATCTCTACGATCTGATCGGAGAGATGTTTCCGATCAACCGAAGCCTCACCGGAGCCGGAGTTCGCAAGACACTCGGGATCGTCGCCCGCCACATCGACCTCGACATTCACGAAGTCGAGACTGGAACCGCCGTGCTCGACTGGCACGTGCCGATGGAATGGAACATCCGTAGCGGTACGATCAAGTCTCTCGACGGAAAATGTCTGGTCGATTTTGCGGCGAACAACCTTCACGTCATGGGCTACAGCAAGCCGGTGAACGGTGTGTTCAGCCGCGCCGAGCTGGCTCGGCATGTCCACACATTGCCCGATCAAGCTGACCTCATACCATACCGGACTGGATATTACGCCGACGATTGGGGCTTCTGCCTGCCTGACAGGCTTTGGCAGAGCATGACGGATGAATCCTATCGCGTCGAGATCGATAGTGACCTAAAGCCGGGATCGATGACTTACGGCGAGTTCTTCGTTCCAGGCGAGACGCAACGCGAGGTCCTGATCACCTGCCACGTCTGCCATCCGAGCCTTGCAAACGACAATCTGTCGGGAATTGCGATCATGACCGCGCTCGCCATGCGGCAGTCGGAGCGAAGAGGGCGGTTGGGATATCGCTTTCTTTTTCTGCCGGCGACGATTGGCGCGATCACCTGGCTGGCGCGAAACGAAGCGATGCTCGACAGAATCGAACATGGGCTCGTTTTGACCTGTCTGGGAGATGGCGGCCCATTTCACTACAAGCAGAGCCGCAAGGGCGCGACCATCGATCGGGCCGCGGCACATGTTCTGAAGTCCTGCGGCGAACCGTATGAGATCATGCCGTTCAATCCCTACGGATACGATGAGCGCCAGTTCTGCTCCCCGGGATTTGATCTTCCCGTCGGCTGCCTGATGCGTGGTGTGCACGGTACGTTTCCCGAATATCACACCTCGGCCGACAACATGGATTTCGTGAAGGCTGAGGCTCTCGTCCGCTCGTATTCCGTCTTGGAATCGTTACTCGATCTGCTGGACGGGAACTGCAGGTATCAGCGGGTCGATGGTCGAGGCGAGCCACAGCTCGGCAGGCGAGGACTGTATCGGGCGGTCGCCGGACAACGCGAGGCCGGTGGTGCGACGCAGATGGACCTGTTGTGGTTCCTCAACCTCGCCGATGGTCAGCACAGCCTTCTGGACATGGCCATTCGCGCCGATGTCCCATTCGCGCGGCTCGAGGCGGCAGCACGGCTTGCACTGGATGCGGGCCTCGTTCGCTTGGTTGCCCTGCATGATCTATGATGCCCTTGCCTGAACTCATCATTTGGATTGATCGGACGGCTGCCGGGTTCGGCCAGGACAAGGGAGGTATCCATGTCCGCCCAACCTGATAAGCCGCGTGTGCTCATTTTTTCACTTAGAAATATTTTCGGGAAAGCTCTCAATCGGTGTCCTCACTACGAGTTCGAGGACATCATTTGCGAGATTGATTCCGCCGAGCTGCTGGCGCCCAAGGTCGATCCTTCGAGCAGGCGTGCCAGCTTCGCCACGCGACTGGCTTACCATGCTCCTGTCGCGCTGAACCCGGGCATCCCGAGACCATCGGCAGAAGGGCGCTATGATATTCTGTTTACGATCTGCGGATTTCCGCAAGATTTGATCATGTTTGATGCCGTCAGCAATTTGAAAGACATCTGCGGAACATCGGTATGTCTGTTGGACGAGCTCTGGGTCAAGGATATCGTCAAACATCGGCATTTCCTGCGCATTCTCGCAAAATTTGACGTCGTCATGCAGTACCACAGTCAAACCGTGAAGCCGCTCAGCGAGGTCATCGGGCGCAAATGTGTCTATCTGCCGCCTGCCGTCGATACCATCCTGTTTTGTCCCTATCCGGATCCACCCGAGAGGACGGTCGACGTCTACAGCATCGGGCGCAGATCGAGCGCGACGCACCAGCGACTTCTCGACATGGCTCGGGAGAGCGGCCTGTTCTATCTCTATGACACCATTGGCGGGAGCCAGGCCATCAACTCGAGAGAGCACAGGGCGCTTTTCGCGAACGTGGCCAGGCGAAGCAGATACTTTCTCGTCAATCCCGGGAAGATTGATGAACCGGATCAAACGGGTCATCAGGTCGAGTTTGGCTACCGGTACTTCGATGGCGCCGCCTCCGGCGCCATTATGTTGGGAGAAATCCCGGACAATGAGGTATTTCCGAAATTGTTCGACTGGGTCGACGCCGTGATCCCGCTGCCTTACGATTCGAGTGATATCGACATGGTCATCAAGGATCTCGAAGGAGATCCGAAACGTCAGGACAGAATACGGCGAACCGGCGTCGCACAAGCATTGCTGCGACATGATTGGGTGTATCGCTGGGAAGCTATACTCAACGCCGCCGGTCTCGAGCCGCTGCAAGGGGCGCTGGAAAGGAAAGATCGTCTTCGAACGCTCGCGGAGGCTGTCTCACCGCACTGACTGTGAAACCAGGCTGATGCGACAAACTGGCTCGGACCCCGGGATCCGCGCCGGAATCAATTATTCCCCTTCCCGATCGGTCAGGCCACCAATGGCGCTTATTAAATATGATATTAATATTTAATGTTGCGGATGCGAATATATCTCTTGTCTTGGCCGCGGGGCAAAGTCATAAATCCGATATTAGAGACCATTCACAGATTGTGGTACGCGGTCGTTTCCTTGGCTGAATAAAGGCGATCAACCGAACATGGCCGAAGGGGTCGCGGTTTATTTCGAGGACCACAGGGAGTCGAAGGACCTGGGGCGTCTCGCTTTGCGCGGCGGCATCGTCTCCGTCGTGATCCAATACGGTAACGGTGCTCTCCAGATTGTCGCTGCCATCATCCTGGCACGGCTCCTGGCACCTGAGGATTTTGGATTGGTCGCGATCGTCACCGTGTTGACGAGCTTTGCACCATTGCTCATCGATTTTGGTCTCCTCGACGCTACGGCACAAAGAAGCAGGATAACGCCAGCCCAGGTCAGTGGCCTCTTTTGGGTCAGCAGCGGGATTGGGCTGGTAGTTGCGGTGGTTGTGGCTGCCTGCAGCCCACTGATTGCGTGGCTATTCGGCGAGCCGCGGCTGCAACCGATCGCGCTGTGCATCGCGATCACCTTCGTGCTGTCGGGACTGTCGAATCAACACATGGCGCTGTTACGTCGCACGATGCAGTTCGGCAGAATTGGCCAAATTCAGCTTTTCGGCACACTTGCGGGGACCGCCGTTGCCGTCGTCGTCGCAATTTGCGGCTACGGCTACTGGGCGCTGGTGTTGCGGCCGATTGCGACCTCGTTTTGCGTTGCTTTCGGAGCCTGGCTTGCGTGCCGGTGGAGGCCTGGATCTCCCGTCTTCGACAGTGAAGTGAAGTCGATGGTCCGTTTTGGGCTGCATGTGGTGGGTTTTACGGTCGCGTACACCCTGTCGAGAGCCGTGGACCGGATAGCGCTGGGCTTGTTCTACCGGCCCGCGCAGGTTGGCTATTATCAAAATGCCATGAATTTGTATGAGAACTCGATCTGGTCCGCGCTCAATCAGATGCACGCCGTCGGAAGCTCGGCCCTCAGCAAGCTTCAATCCAATCCGGCCGCCCTTCGCCAGAAATACGAAGCGGCATTGTCGATGCTGGCATTCTTCCTCATGCCCATGGCGGCGATCCTTTCGGTTACGGCAGAAGATCTGACGGTCATCTTGCTGGGGGAAAAGTGGCGGGCGGCCGGCTCGCTCCTGAGCATCATTGCGTTGCGCGGCATCTCGCACGTCGTTGAAGGCTCGCAGGGCTGGCTGCATCTTTCCATCGGCAGAGCAGATCGCTGGCAGAACTGGGGAGTTATCACCCTCTTGGTCCAGGTCGTGGCGGTACTCGCAGGTCTGCCTTTTGGCACATCGGGGGTCGCCATGGCGGTAGTCCTGGCAAGCTCCCTCATTGCCCTCCCATCGATAACCTATGCGGGCCGTCCGATCGGCATTGGCGCCCCACTCGTCATCCGGGCCGTGGGCCCGCAGGTGATCGGCGCAATCAGCGCAGCGGCTTTGGGCTGGTGGCTGCAAACCGCGCTGCTCGCCGATTATTCCGGCCTTGTCCGTATCATCTTGTCGGGTTGTTTCTGCAGCTGCATTTACCTTGCTCTGGTCGTCGGCTTGTTCCGGCTGACCGAGCCGCTTAGAGTCGTGGGTAGAATCGTACGTGATGTATTGGAAAAGCGATAGCTGCGGATTGAAATGGGCGCTTGCAGCGGATGATTTTAATGCGTGAGGAATATTGATCGGGCCGACTCACCGCTTGTCCGTGTCGGGGTTTGTGGTCGAATGCCTCCTTTTTTTGAACCGTTCATTAGGCCCTGATGGGGGCTGATGGACCAGCACCTGGATATTCGATGTTGAGCGCCCCGAAAAGAAATGCCGAGCCCGTCGGTTTCCTAGCCATGACCCTGACTCGCGGGTTTGACACCCACCAGATGTTTGGGGCGGATGGCCTCTCGTTTCGCTGCCAAACCACCATCCATGATGCCACAGCGCCTTAACATTCTCTGCGTTTCGCACCTGCCCGTGAGCCCCCCGCGTTTCGGAGCCCAAGCGCGGACACATGGGTTGATGACCCAACTCGCTCGACGACACGACCTGACCGCCGTGGTGCTGGCCGACCAGCAGTTCGACATCGAGGAATGCCGGCGGGCAATGCAGGCTTACTGCCGCGAGGTCGTGCTCGTTCGCGATCCCTATGAGCGGGAAGGTCTCGTCAAACGGCTGCGTCAGCTGCGATCGCTGGTTGCACCGATAAGTTTCGAGCGGCAGCTGGTCACGGTGCCAGCACTGCAGCAGGCATTGGATCGGACCCTGTGCTCCAAGCGGTTTGACATCGTCAATCTTGAGTTCACGTTCCTTGGCGGCCACAATCTGCGCCAGGCGCCGCCCGGAGACGAACTGCCCGCGCTCGTGGTGGACTCTCACAACATCGACTACGACTTGGCGCGGCAGTATGCCGGCGCCGGTAGCCTCGTCCGACGCTTATATTCAAGGGTCAACGGGCGAAAGCTGGAGCGCGAGGAACTTGGCACTTACCGCGAAGCCGATGGCGTCTATCTTTGCAGCCTGGCCGATCAGCAGCGTCTGCTCGACGAGGCCCCCGGCGCCCGGACCCTTGTGATCCCCAACGCGGCGGACGTGGAGTTCTATCAGCCACACGCGACGGATCCGGCACCGGATGGCCGTACCGTGGTTTTCTTCGGGCTTCTCTCCTACTTCCCCAACATCGACGGCGTAACCTACTTCGTGAAGGAGATTTGGCCGCGCATCGCGGAGGTACATCCGAAGGCACGCCTGAAGATCATTGGTGGCCAGGCGCCTCGATCGCTCCACGCCTTGGTCCGGCCGGGAATCGAACTGGCCGGCTTCGTCTCGGATCTCCGGCCCCATCTCGCGGAGGCGGCGGCCGTGGTGGTGCCGCTGCGGCTCGGCGGCGGCACTCGCCTCAAGATCGTCGAGGCCATGGCGATGGGAAAGGCCGTCGTCTCAACCACTTTGGGCGCCGAGGGGATCGAGGCCATTCCCGGGCGCGACATTCTGATCGAGGATCAGCCGGCCGCCTTTGCAGATGCGGTCAACCGGCTGCTCGCCGATCCCAGCCTTGCAGCACATATGGGACGGTCGGCGCGGCAGGTGGCCATCGATCGGTACGCATGGAGCGCAGCGGCTCAGGCGCTGGAGGGATTCTACCGCGAGATCCTGGAGCGAGGTTCATGAACGCAGCGCTGATCCGGACTGGGCTGAGCGCCCGGCATCCCGCGTTCTCGAGCATGCGCTTCGCGGTCAATAGAGGGCCGAACTCGATGCGTCGCAGGCGCGTAAGCCGGAGGTCGATCCGCGCATGACGTTCCGATGGACGAGATGGGGTTCGGTGCTCCTTGCTGTCGCATTGGTTGCGGCCGTTGTCCTTGCGGTACCCTCCGTTCGAGAGTGGGGTCTGCGAGCTGCAGGAATAGCGCTCGTCGCCGACGAGCCGCTTGAACCGGCCGACGTCATCGTCATATCGTCCGATTCTGCCGGCGCGGGGGCGCTTGAAGCGGCGGATCTCGTCCATAGCGGCATCGCGACGCGCGTTGCGGTTTTTACGGATCCTCCGAGTGGAGAGGATCTCGAGTTCATTCGCCGGGGACTTCCCTACGAGGATGCCGCGGCAAGGCAGGTCCGGCAGCTGGGCTGGCTAGGCGTAACGGAGATCATGCAAATTCCCCGAACCGAAGCTGGAACTGATGGCGAAGGCGAGATGATTCCGTCATGGTGCGACCAGTACGCATTCCGGTCCATCGTGTTCGTGGCCGCCAAGCACCACTCCCGGCGTACGCGACGCGTCCTCGATCGGGTGATGAAGGGCCATCCGACGCGCGTCATGGTGCGAGCCGAACGGTATTCGGCCTTTGATCCCAACCGATGGTGGCAAACGCGGGGCAACACGCGGACAGAATTGGTTGAGTTCGAGAAGCTCGTGTTGGATTTCGGTCGGCATCCCTTTTCATTCTGATGTCGAGGGTTACGAAGACAATGAAGACAATAACGTCCCACGCAACGTGGCGATGAGGGGCTGAGAAGGGGACCTCCTCGATGTGTGGCATTGCCGGGATCATTGGACGACTGGACGAAGGCAACCGCGCCGCTCTGGAGCGGATGAACGACGCCATGCTCCACCGCGGCCCGGATGCGAGCGGAACGTGGGTCTCGGCACCGGACGCTCGCGGCTGGGGCACGCTGCTGGCGCACCGCCGGCTCGCGATTCTCGATCTTTCGCCCGCCGGTGTTCAGCCCATGACGGACCCGGTGACCGGGCACGTCGTGACCTACAACGGCGAGATCTATAATTTTGCCGATCTCCGGCGGCGCCTGGTCGCCGAGGGGCAGGAGTTCAATTCCACCGGCGACACCGCGGTGATGTTGCGCGCGCTCGGCTTGCACGGGCCGGACGCGGTGAAGTGGTTGCGGGGCATGTTCGCGTTCGCCTGTTGGGACCCGAAGCAGCGCCGGCTGCTGCTCGCGCGGGATCCTCTCGGCATCAAGCCCCTCTATGTGGCACGAGCGTCCGATCCCGGCGCAGGCTGGTCGGTGGCCTTCGCCTCGGAGCTTCGTGCTCTGTTGGCTTCCAACCTGCTCGGCACGCCGCATCTCGACCCGCAGGCCGTCGCCAGCGGCGTGTGGAACGGTTTCGTGATCGGCCCTGGTACGGCAGTCCGGGGCATCGAGCAGCTCTTGCCGGGCCGGCTGATCGAGTTCGATGGCGGCGGCAAGGAAATCCGCGATGAGGATTTTTGGTCCATGCCCGATCGCGCGCCCGATCCGACCATGGACGAAGACCAGTTGGCCTCTGTCCTGGAGGAGGGGCTGAGGCTGCACCTCGCCAGCGACGTGCCGCTGGCGGTGTTCCTCTCCGGTGGCGTCGATTCCTCAGTCATGGCCAACCTGGCCCAGCGTGCGGCCGGGAGCCCCATCCACACCTTCACCCTCGCCTTTGAGGAGCAGGAGCTCAACGAGGGGCCGATCGCGCGGCGGATTGCCACCGCGATCGGGACCCAGCACCATGAGGTCGTGCTGACTGAGCGACACTTCGTCGACAATCTGGAAGCGGCGCTGGACAGCTTGGACCAGCCGACCTTCGACGGTCTGAACGCATACTACATGTCGCACGCCATCCGCGCCGCCGGGTTCACCGTGGCGTTATCGGGAACCGGCGGCGACGAGCTGTTCGGGGGCTACGCGTCCTACCGCGACCTGCCGGTGTTGCAGCGCTGGTCCGGGCGCACCGCCTGGATGCCGGGCGGCCTGAAGGTCGCCGCCGCGCAGCTTGCGTCTCGCCTGTTGTCTCGCTCCGGCAAGACAGTGCCGCCTCAGACCCGCTGGGCCAAGCTTCCCGAGATGGTCCGCCGCGGCGACGATCTTCTGGCGCTCTACCAGCTGGCCTACGCGCTCTTCCTTCCCGGGTTCCAGCGTGAACTCCTGGCGCCACGCTTCGCCGACGCGCTGGCCGACGGACTTCCTCCAGCCATGCGCCGGCGCATCACCGCGGAGACCCGCGCCCGCACACCGCTGTCGGCGATCAGCGTCATGGAGCAGCGGCTGTTCCTCGGCGAGCGGCTGCTGCGCGACAACGACGTGGCGAGCATGGCGGCTTCCCTGGAGCAGCGGGTGCCGCTGGTGGATCAGGTGCTTTTCGAAAGCGTCGACCGATTGCCGGACCAGGCGCGCTATCAGCCGCTCGGCCGCAAGGCCATGCTGAGGCGCATCGGTTTGCGCGGCCTGGACCCCGCGCTGTTCGAGCGGCCGAAGAGCGGTTTCGTGCTGCCGTTGGATCGCTGGATTCGGCGCGGCCTGCAGGACGCCATGGACCGGACTCTGCGGGATCCGCAGGCCGTCGCTCCGGTCGGCCTCGATCCCGTGGCAGTGGAGCGTCTCTGGCGCGCCTTTCTCGAGGGGGCGCCCGGCATGTATTGGTCGCGGGTGTGGTCGGTCTATGTCTTCATCCGATGGTGTCACCGCAACCGCGTCTTTCAGTAGGGCGAGACCGCGGGCCAGGTGCTTGGTGGAGCGGCGGCAAGCGATCGATCCCAAGGCGCGCTCTCTGCAGCGGATCAGGCTTCCGGCATTACGTTTCCGCCGCACGCCGGCACCCGCACGCCGGTCGCGAAGCCCGCCAGGTCGGAGAAGAAACGCGATCAACGTCCTGATCGTATCCACGCCGCCTGAGAGGCACACCGCTCTCATACAAGGGCTGCACCTCGTCGTGATCGCGACGATCCTTGTCCGAGATGACCCAGCCCGGCGCGACTTGATTGATCGTGATCCCATGCTGTCCAAGTTCCCGCGCCAGTAAGGTGGCCGCCCATTGAGGTGACTTTTCAAATTTCCGTCGCTGGTATTCTCCAAACCATCAAATGAAATTCGTGATAACAAGAATCGCATTTAAAAATATGGATTTCCGTATCCCTGCACGGTTTGCGCGCGGTTCATTCGTCGGCTCATGACACGAGAGGTGCCCGATCCCGGAAAAATTGCGGTGGTGAAGCAATTAGGTCTGTCCAACCCAATCCGGTCGCGCGACTTTCTTCCACCGAGCGCGAATCGCGTCGAATTGATCTTTCGCCAAGATGCCAGCCCCTGCGGATGCCTGAAACGCTCAGAGTGAACCGCAATGCGGTTTCAAGAGCACGTCCGTCTTGCAAGAAATCATATTGAAGCTCGCGCAGCCGGTCCCAGTAAGCATGATTCCCGTCAAATTCCGGCCTATGCCTGCTTTTCCAAAGGCCATTGGCAATCGGGCGTTTTGCGATCACACCCATGCCATGTTGGATCGCAAGCGGCACAGTCAGGTCTACTGCTTCCTGATCGGCGATGTTGATCGAGGTCTCCAAAACGTCAAACTGGCGGCACTGAATAGCATAGAGCGCCGCGAGTCCATCGCCGCTGTAGCCGATGTAGCGTACCTTGCCGGCTTGACGTGCCCGGTGCAGAACTTCAATCACCATGCCCCGGCGTAAAGTCTCTTCCGAACAACTGTGAAGTAGAATGACGTCAATGCAATCAACCCCCAACCGGCGCAAGCTTTGATCGATGTTCCATTCCAGTATATGCGGACGCCAATCAAAAGACTCTTGTTCATCAACGCTTCGCATCAAACGTTGCGCCTGCCAGTGGGCGCGCTCATAAAATCCTAAGATACTGCGCCTGCTCGGAGCATATCGTCCGCACTTGGTACATAGGAAACATTGGCTCCGCCTGCCGCGCAGGGCGCGGCCAATTTTTTCCTCGCTATCGCCATACATCGCGGCAGTATCAATGACATTGATCCCCATATCAAACGCTACACCAAAGATGGCATCCAGGGTGCGCTCGGCAACTTCCTCGAAGCCTATTTCAGCTGTACCGAGCCCAAGCACGCTGACTTCCACTCCAGTATTGCCAAAGGGCTGTGACTCCATTGCGGAAACCCCATTTTGCGAATGCCGAACAGCGATTATGACTTGGCGATTAACCGGCGGGCTCGGTCGGCTTCTGGCACACTTCGGGCGCGACGCCCGACTTGAGTCCGTTATGCACAAAAGCGGACGTCCGCCGACCACTCTAAATTCATGAGTACACGCCCTTAATTTGGCAATTTGTCCAATTGACGGCGGGCGATGCTACAATGTACAATTGTATAATTAATTTGCCAGTTAATTGTCGAAGTTCAGGACTCGCAAAAATAAACCCTGCGTGACCGACGACGCGTTGACTTCGATGGGATGAGAACCGGAGGCGACGCTTTCCGGATTAACGCCAGTTGCGCGTCGCCTTGATGAAGGTGTCGTGCAACGTGCCGACGTTTTCGGCATCGAACAGGTTGTGATGCTTTCCCGGTATTTCGAAGATCTTGATGTTAGGACATCGATGTCGCCATGCGTCATCGTCGCCCGCTGCAAATCCGGTCCGCAGCAGAATGGCAGGCGCTTCGAGAGCGACCGGATTTCTATCCAGCGATGCCATCCAGGGGGTGGCCGCCCTGATCAGAAGACGCATGCTCAGCTCTTCCTCGAAGATCGGATCAAGCGCGGAAACCAAAGGCAACGTGGCAGAGCATCGTTGAGCCATCGACGGCAATCGGTCGCCAAACCCTCTGATGAGACCGCGCCAGAATTTGGAACGCACGAAACGCGCGAGATCGCTCAAGCGACGCCCGCGCAGGAGTTCGAATGCCTGCCCCAGCGCGCGTTGCCTCCATCCTGCGGACGGTCCAGACGATTCAATCATCATTGAATCGATGGCGCACAATCCCGCTATCTCGCGGCCCTGGGCCTGGAGGCGAAGTCCGACTGCGTAGCCAAAGTGTCCGCCGATTGAAACGCCAACGATACGAATGGGCCCGGCTGGTATTGTTCTGGCGATTTCGAGCGCCAGATCGTCGATCAACGCATGCGCTGAATATCCTTCGACGACATAGCGTTTCCATCCCGGATAGCCGATCGCCTCGACTTGGGTGGGATCATCCGCACCATCCCGAAAGACATTGAGGTCGGGCACGCCACCGCCCGCGCCTGAGAGGAAGACTGTCGAATGACGCGCACTCATGCGGCTTGCGAGGCTCTCGGTGCCAGACAAGCAGACAGGACTTGCACGCTGTATTCTGCGCCGACCACGAACCGGAAGAGCGGTCCGAAACTCATCGCGGATGTGGGGCCAATGAAGTGGAGCCCTGGCACTGACGATTGAAAAGAAGCGTTGAGTCGGGGGGAACGCTCGAGGCGCGTGATCGCGCCGCGAAGCTTCTTTTCAATGAAGGCGAGGCGTTCGACGTCGATGTCGAAGCCGGTACCCGCAACGACATCATCAACGAGGAGCTGTCGCTCGCTGCCGTCCTTCGCAAGATGCAGCTTGAGCGCGGCGCGGCTGCCCGCCTCACGCGCTTCGACGACCGTTGCACCAAGGTGAATCGGAAATTTGCTTTCGACACGGTTGCGAAGCCACCATGCACCCTCGGCCGGAAGATGGCTCTTTGTGAAGTTCGTGCGCCATGCGTCAGGCAAACAGTGCATGGCTCCGGGAAAATGAGTTAGCGTCCAGGCCTTCGGCCCGGTTCCCAAACCCGCGATAGGCGAGCGCACTTGCCGCCACAGGCTGCGTTCGCGCGAGACGCGAGTCTGCCAGAGGATCGCATCGTCGCGCACCAGGAGTTGCGGCCGCGCGCCCGCCTCGAAGAGCAAGGCAGCCGCTTCGAGCGCCGATTGACCAGCCCCGATGACCGCGACGTCACGTCCCTTGAACGTTGCGAAACTGGTAATGCCCGACGTATGGGCGGCACGCGCTGCGGGTAGCGATCGCAACAGCGGAGGGAGACAGGCAAATCCCGACAAACCCGTCGCGATCACGACACGGTCCGCATCGCAGCGGCTCCCATCAGCGAGAGTGAGAACAAAGCCACCAGATTGCCAATCCAAACGCTCAACGTCGACGTTCTCGACCCAGGGGACCAAGCATTGCTGGAACCACCGCCCGTAAGCCGTGAAGTTCTCCATCGAGCATGGCTCGAACGTCTCAAGCCCACGCGGTCCGTTATAGTCGGCAAACGTATAGCCTGGCGTCGGTGCCGAGACATTCGTTCCGAAGCAGTAAGACTTCAGGTACCGCTCGCCACCGGCCTCGGCAATTCTCGACCAGAACCGCATAGGACGCCCAAAAATGCGGTGTTCGATATTGCGCGCCGCAAGATGCGCGGCCAGCGAAAGACCGTAGGGGCCTGCTCCGATGATGGCAACTGGGACCTTTTTCACGACCGCTTCCTCTTAAGTACGCTGCTTGAATACGCGCAGTGCCGAAGAGGTCGTTCGCGGCCTCGCGCGCATGAAGCGCGGAAGGGACTTGAGACCCAGATAAACCTCGGACAACCCATGGACGACGCCGGGCATCGGATCGTCGCGGTCGGCGGCAAAATCGACGGCATGATCGGCGTGTCGTTTCATCCAACCGCGCCATTGTGAGAGCTCTACGTTCGACATGCGGCCGGTAAGAACTTGAGCAAGAAGGATTGCTCGCAGGGTAAACCGATCGCGAAAAACCGCTTGTCCGTCATCCCCTGCCTGCGCCTTCGCCACTTCCCGGTGCAACGAGGTGGAATCCCCGGCCGCATCAAGACAGGCGAGCAGCGGAAGCGGCATCCCCCGGCGGATGTCCATTCCAACCTGGCTGAACATGCGCGGGTTGAAGTCGATGACAGCCCAATGATCCTCGAAGTGGAGGAATTCCACTTCGAACAATCCGAAGTAATCCAGTTCCCGGCAGAGACGGCGAACAAGATCCGGCAACTCCTCGGGAGAAGGCTGAGCTTCGAAGCAAACCCCCACACCCACGGGCTGCGAACGCTGAAACACCTTTTTCGCGGCGCGCGTCACGAACAGCTCACCGGTCCGGTCGATAAAGCCGGTGATCGACAGAACACCTTCGCCCTTCACGCGGACGAACTGTTGCAGGATAGGCCGCCTGGCATCAGGTAGCAGGGGAGTGTCGGCTGCCCCTTCCTGCTCACGATCAACAAACCCGTGATATTGACGGATCAATTCATGCGGCGAATCGACCACCACGCCCTTGTCGTTGCGCACGCGATGAACATGCGTTCGTGGCTTTATGAGGATTGGAAAGGACAGGTTCGGCGCCAGCGCCGTAAGCTCCTCGAGGCTCGACGGGTCCCAGCTCGGCAAGACCGACAAACCCACGCTGTGGGCCGCCTCCTCAAACAGCTTCTTGTCAAGGATCCGTCGCAGGGTTGCAATCGGCGGATGATAAAGACGGAAGTAACGTTCGAGCAGGAGCGCGTTTTCCGCGTATATCCACGCCGTCGCGTCCGACGTCGGCAGCAGGATCCGTCCTGGGCTGGACTCGCCGATCGCGAGCAGCCGCTTGAGGAATTGTTCGGCGTTGCTCTCGGGGGGAGCGGAGTAAGTGCGCTTCGTGTAGCGGGACCATGCAGCCGCTGCCAGCCGCTCGCTCGAGATGACTTCGACGTCGACGCCGCTCGCGCCGAGGCTGCGGACGGCTGCAATCGTGCCGCCAGCTCCCGCGGTTGCCAGTATCACCGAAAGCCCGCCACGCATGCGTCGTTCACCCTAATTCGAAGTACTGTGATCGGGAAACGATCGTTGCGCGTGGTATGACGCTAGCTGCTCGACGGCCAGCGCCAGGAAATCCCCCTGACGCATGAAAGGGTTATTTGATTTCAATGAGTTACGGTTAGAAATCACGCCTTGTTGCTCCCCAATCGGCCGTCACATTCAGTGTGCCGCGCGATGTGCAGGCGGGGAAGCGGCGGACTTGCTCCCTGGCGAATGGCCGGTGTCTCTTTGTTCGACCCGTCATCCACGACCCTCCAGAGCGCGGACGACATTAATTGCGGTGCCGCGCCATTGCTCGTAACACGGGCGTACCGCCGCTCGCCCGGACAAGGGGAGATGAGCAAGTAGCGCCGCGATGATTTCACAGGATTTAACCCTCTTGCTGGAGATCGAAGGGGAATCCCCCTTCCGCCTCTCATATTGTCGATCAAACTATCTTTATTATAGGTGATTTAAATGTCAAAATAATCCGATTTTGCTTTGCAGCTTTTTTGCGCCGCACAGCTCTAAAGAGTGAAATATTAACCTTACTCCTCGAGAAAGGGTTGAAGTCGAATTTGCGAACCAGTTCTGCGGCAATCCCCGCCGGTGTGGGCAGGTACGGCCTTTGGGCCGGCCCGTTCCGCTGACGTAGTGTTACGGGTATCGAGCGGCGCGAAAATCGAAATGGACGCTTCGCATATGTCCGAGGTCTGATTCAGAAGCCCGGCGGACCTTGCCACGACAAACGAAGACGATTTCAAAGCCGACAAACCGGCATTGGATGGAGTGCTGAAGATCGTAAGGAGATGAGCCGTGACACGCATGGCAGTAATGACGAAATCGTACGCACCTGACTTCGAGCTTTGCGCGTCGTTGAGCCGGTCGGTGCTCGATTGCTCGCCGGACGCCGTTCATCATCATATCGTTGTGCCTCGGTCCGACCTGCAATTGTTTGGCCGGCTGGCCGGCCCACGCGTGGAGATCCGCTGCGAGGCCGACTTGTTGCCTCGCTCCTTCGTGCGACTACCGTTCGCCAACATCATGGTCAACCTTGGCCGGCCATTTCCGCCGGTGCGAGGTTGGATCCAGCAACAAGTCATCAAGCTCGCCGCGATAGCGGCATCGGAGGACGACGTGGTGCTCGTCGCCGACTCCGATGTCGAGTTCGTTCGGCCGTTCGCCCCTGACATGTTTGTGCGCGACGGCAGCGTTCGGTTCTTCCGCAAGCCGGACCAGATTGACAGGCGGCTGTCGCGTCACATGATATGGCATCGGGTCGCTCGGGAACTGTTGGGACTACCGCCCGCCGAGCCTCCATATCCGGACTACATCTCGTCGCCCCTGGCTTGGGACCCGAAACTCGTCAGGCGGATGTTGGCGCGGGTCGCGACCACGACGAAGCGCCCGTGGCCTACCGCGATTGCCGGCCAACTCGATTTCTCCGAGTGCGTGATCTACGGTGTTTTCGTTGACGAGGTGATCGGTGCATCCGCCAACTCGTTCGTTTCGGACGATTCGCTTTGTAAGGTCTATTGGGAGCAAACTCCACTGACCCAGGAAAGCGCGGCCGCCTTCATCCGAACTGTCCGGCCGACCGATATCGCCGTGGTCATTCAGTCGAAGTCGCGGACTGCGCCGGCCGTTCGGGATGCGGTCTTCGGCGCGCTCTCCGGACGCAAGGGAACGCAGGAATTGCACGCCGGGCAGGCCTGACCTTTGGCCGCCGCCGGCGCGCTCAGGCCGAGACCGCCCCGCCTGAAGGACGCGTCCGCAATCGACTACGGAAACCTCGGCGTCGAGTGCTTGTCATGCCAAAGCGACGCCCGTTCGGCGTTGATGCGGGCGGTAGCGGCGCGCTTGCCCAGACGCAGGCAGGTGTGCTGATAGCCTCGCAAGAAGCGCCTGAATTCGGCGTCGTCGTAGCGCGGCAAGCTCCTAAGCCAGCTACTGAAATAGCCCCATAGCATGGCCACGCTCCCGATCAACGCGGGGTAAGCCGGCAGGTGAAAGACAGCCACCGCAAAGTGATAGAGCGGCGATGTGCCCATGAAGTATTGACCAAATCCCTTCCGAAGTCGTCCCGTCCAAACGCCCTTGTGACTCGCGCCCTGAGGGCGCAGGTGAACGAAGCGGAGGGGTTCAATGTCGATGCTCTCGGCGATCCAGCCGAGCATGCGGGCTCGATGGCAGTCGATTCCATCCCACATGACCTGGCGCACGAAGCCGCCAATCTCTTCGAAGCAGGCCACGCGATAGAACTTTGTCATGCCTACCGACATCTCGTCCCCGCAGACCTCCGGCACCAGTGCGCCGCTGTTTGGATGGATGAACCAAGGCTTGCCGGAGGTGGTCCCCACTCGCGGATCACTCTCCATCCGCTCCGTTAGCAGTTCGAAGTAGCGAGCGGGAAGGTCGAGGTCCATGTCCAGCTTGCACAGGTAGTCGAAGTCATCCAGGCTCACCGTTTCCAGGCCGGCATAGAAGGCCTCGATCACGCCTGGCCCCACCTGCCGGCCGCCGCGGTCATCCCGGCGTACGACACGGAGATAGGGCAGGCGGCGGGCATACTCCTCAAGGATAGCCAGGGTCTCGTCGGTCGAGCCGTCGTCCACGACGATCCACAATGCCGGCGGCAGCGACTGGGCTGCCACGCTGTCAAGGGTGCGACGCAGGAAGCGGGCCTCGTCCCGACAGGGTGAGATGAGCAAATAGCGCCGCGACTGTCTCGCGAGGAAATCCTCTCCGCTGGTCGACGCGGTGCGGCTGCCAAGCTCCAGACGTGCGATCGTATGATCGGGCAATTCAGACATGACGCTGCCGAACCTGGATTATTTAATGTTTGATTTATACTGCCGGCCCTTGAATTTCAAATGAGATTTGAGATGTCGTGGGCGTCTCCGTCCATGCCGGTCGCGTCGGGCGCGGTGTTATTGGCGGCTTGATAATATACTTTATTAAATTAAATGGAATGGTTAATATGGTAATGGACAGGTGGCGACGGTCTTCGGTTCCGAGAGAAAGCCGCCTGGGCACCAGCCATACGGAGGACGCGCGATGCAACTGATGGATGGTGTGCGTCGTCCGTTGTGCCTCCTGCTATTATTGGTCACAGCCGGCTCGCTCTTGACGGTCATCGGCTCGACCGGTTTTGCCAGCGATGAAGTGGGCCGCAGCGGCCTTCTCGCCCAGAACGCCACGCGCACACAAGGGGCAGAGGCGAAGGTCACTGCGGCGACGCTTATTCCGCCAGATCGAATGACCACGTGGAACCCTGGACTCAACGGCGTCGGCGGCATTCCCGATAGAACCACGATTTTCCAGACCCTCTCTCCGCGGGGCGATTCGCTCGACGACACGGCGCCGATTCAGAGGGCGCTGGACGCCTGCCCGCACGATCAGGTCGTCAAGCTCGGTCAGGGGACCTTCAACATCAACGGTGAGGGTCTGCACTTCAGGAAATCCGATTGCACATTGCGCGGTTCAGGCACCGGCGAACTGGGATCGGGCAAAGGAGGCACGCGGCTGGTCAAAGCCGATCGGGACACAAATAGAAGCTTCGCCGTCCTCTACGTCGGAAATAATCCATCCGAATTTTCATCTTCGATTGAGCTGACCGCGGATGCGATCAAGGGTTCAAACTCGCTGACGCTGAGGAGAAACCCGGGGATCGCGGTCGGAGAGGTCGTTCTGGTCGATCAGATAACGGACAATGACCCGCGGGTGTGGTGGGGCCCTCAGCACGACCCTCCCGGCGGAGGTTCGCGGAGATGGTTCTCACGCCAGGATCGTTCGCTTGCGCAGATGCTGGAAGTGGCCGCCGTGAACGGCAACACCATTACGTTTTCGACACCCTTCCATATCACATTCAAGGCCGAATACGGAGCCCAACTATCGCGATATGCAAACCCGATCCTGCGTCGGGTTGGCATTGAAGATTTGTATGTCTATGGGGGGATGGGAGGCGATGGTCATGGCAACGTCGCGGTTAACCTCTGCGCCTATTGCTGGGTCAGGAATATCGAGGCGAACTGGTCCGTAGGTACCTCGGTCGGCTTCTACGGGACGTTCCGAAGTGTTCTGCGAGATTCCTATGTCCACGAGACCCCAGACCCGAATCCGGGCGGCGCGGGATATATGGTCGGGCTCAATTGGGGCGCATCGGACAATCTTGTCGAGAACAACGTGATGTGGGGTGGCAACAAGGATTTCTTGGCGCGCGCCACCGGGGGCGGAAATGTCATCGCCTACAATTACATGGACGATGCCTATGGATCGACCTATCCGAACATGCCCGAGGCCGGACTGAACGCCGGGCACTACACGACGCCGCACATGGAGTTGCTGGAAGGCAACTACAGCCACAACTACAAGGGCGACAGTTTTTGGGGCAATTCGATCTACATCACTGTTTTCCGCAATCATCTGTCCGGGCTTCGTGCTGCTCACCCGCCATTGGACACATACAAATTCAACGTCTATCCCTACATGGATCTGCAGGGGCGCATTGCCGTCGATGTCCAAGCGCACAGCGACTACACGAATTTCGTCGGCAATGTGCTCGGATTTCAGGGCCAGTCGTTCCTGAGCTACAGGAAGAGCGGCTACTCCTACGCGCAGAACGCCTGGGCATATGAACGGCTGGATGGATTTCCCAAGGATGGCGAAGTGACGATGTGGTCGATCGGCTCACAGCAGGCCGGCGGGTGGACATGGGTTCCCACCACCTATCAAACGCAACTTCGGGAGGGGAATTGGGACTGGGTGACGCGTTCGCAAAAATGGCTTGGCATCGGCGGGGAGGTCGGGTCCGACGCGCCCCGGGCGATCCCGGACTCCCTCTACCTCGCGACGAAGCCAGCCTTCTTCGGCTCCAAACCCTGGCCTTGGGTCAACCCCTCAAATGGCAGCACCGGAATCCTGCCGGCCATGACGTGCCTGCAACAGGGAAGGATGCCAACATGCATGATGGAGTGAGGCCGGCATCCTTGTCCGTGGTCTGCGTGCCATAGGCAAGGAATGCAACGAACCCTTCGCCGGCGACAACCTTCGATCGACTATCTCCGCGGGCGGCTCACGATGCGACCTCGGCGAGGAGTTCGTGCTTTGTCAGCAACTCAGCGTGTGCAGCTTTCGTTACCGGCGATGCCGTCGAGATGTCGAATTCCCAGGTCTGCTCTCCGCTCTCCGTGTCCGATGATACCAACTGGCCGCCCTGCAGGCGGTCGACGAAAGCGCGAGCGGGCGCGTTCTTCCGGGTGGGTAGGAACCGCACTCGGAGCCTGGAGAAGCCGTCGCGCCGCAGTTCGCTGACGAGATGATCCAGAATCTGGTCTTCAATGAAGCGGCCCAGCACGCGGCAACTCATGAGAAAGGTGTCCAGCTCAGCGGTCCCGGGCGCTTCCCTGCGCAGTACGCCGACGATCACCTTGCCATTGTCCCCGTACTTGTCCACCACCGATGCGATGTACACCGACGCGCCGAGTGTCGATTGCAGCGTGCGCAGTTCCTGCTCGGTATAACGGCGCGTCGTCAGATTGAACTGGTTCGTCTTCTGCGTGAGTTGAGCGGCGCGGCCGAAATCCTCGTCGCGCGCCCGCGTCAACAAGATCTTCGTTCGTAACCCGTCGAGGAACTCGTCGATCGAGGAAGCCGTGATGCGCTCGGCGGCGCGCTTTGCGTTGGCCAGATAGGTCTTGGTACGCCTGCGATCCTCCTCGGTGGATTCGATCGTGAAGAAGCACTCCTTGTAAACCCGTTCGAAGAAGGAGGAGAGCTCGCACGTGTCGGCCGGAAAGTCGGGAACCGTGACCTCTGGCAGAGCACTCTTGACAGCCTCGCGCTCCAAAGGGTTGTCATCGATGAAGACGATGCTGTCCGTGCCGATATCGAGATCCTGCGCGATCGCGGCGATATTCTCGGCCTTCGGCGACCAATTGATCTTCATCGCCGCGAAGTCGTCTTTCTTCAGCAACATGTGCTCATGCGTCTCGAAGACCTCGAGGGCGTCAGCTTCATTGTTCTTCGAAACCAGTCCTAGAATGACGCCCATCTTGCCAAGTTCTCGGATGCGGAGCTGAAAGTCCCTGTATCGTGCGCCCGCGCCGGTTTCCGACAACTGGAGTCCGTTGATCCCATCCTCACCGATGACACCGCCCCACAATGTGTTGTCGAGGTCGAGCAGCAGGCATTTCTTCCGCGCGACCATCTGGGCGTCGAGGATGCGCTCCAACTCTCCGGCAATGAGCCTCTCTCCGGTCGTCGAGAAGCGCAATCCCCCGAGATACCAGCGCTTGTTGGAATAGAGGTGTGAGCGGCCGAACTCTTCGATCAATTGCTTGAGGTCGAAAATGTAGACGTTCGAAGAGCTGGCGCTGGCAAGAGTGATACCTTTTTGCCAGTGCTCCTCAACGCGCCGCTCGACACGTTCTTCCTTGACAGGCCGCAGCGTCCGTGCAGGCACGTCTATCGTCGAAACGAAAAACTTGATGCCAGGCGAAAGCTCGGCGGCACGCTCGATCCACGCCAGGTGCTCGTCAAGCTCCGCCAGCATGGGCTGCAGTCCACTCTGGCCGCGCAACAACTCGGCACCATCAATGATGAGAAAAATGCTTGTTGGTCGAAGGCTGAACGTAGCAGACGCCGGGTCGGCCAGTTCTTGCGTCCACACTCCGAAACCTTGGGCGATGTGCACCTCATGGCGCTCGATCTGGCGGGCGATGGACTCGACATTGACGTTGGACAGGAGTGCACATTTCATGACATTCACGATTTCATCTCGAGATAGGGAAGAAAATCACGGATGTGACGGATTTCCGTAACCTGCTCAATCGGAATCGATACTCCGAATTCGGCCTCGATCTCGGAGACGATGTTGATCTGTGCCAGCGAATCCCACGCCTGCAGATCACCCGGCCCGGTTTCCGGCGTGAGGGTGGATGCTGGCACTCGCAATGCTCCAGCGACGATTTCGATCAATTTCTCAACCATGGCGTCCTTGTTATTTGTTCAGTAGTTCAAAAGCACGTTCTCTGAGTAAAGACCGTCGATGTCTTCCGCGGTAAGCGTCTTGGAACGGAAGGCCGCCTTCCGTTCGCCGCCAGGCCTCAAGAATGAGTGCCACGGCGCCGCCCCTCGTAGCATCCGGTCATCGACGATCAATGCCACGATCTTGAGCGTTGCCGCGATGTGCACAACGAGCTTATCCAGGTGCCGCGCAAAAATGTCGGGCGCTCCAATGTGATGGACTCGCGCGAACGGAAGCCGCAGGCTCCCGCGGATCGTCTTCGGGCTTCGGTTCATCATGACGTAGCAATCGCCCTCGATCGTGCGCAGGAGGAGATGGTAATTGAATGGCAATTGATGGTCGTTGAAGAACTGCAGGCTCTCGCCGGAGAGCGCCCGCTGAAGCGTCTCCGCGTCGGTAATGATCTCGCAACGGTCCGTGAAGGTTCGTGCGGTGACGACGGGGAGGACGATCCTTTCCGTCGCGTCCATCAGCGTGAATCCCAGCTTCTCCATGAGCTTGAGCACCTGTGCCGTCGGAGTGAGGTTCGTCACCGCAACGCTCTTGTCGGTGATCGCCTTCATGTACAGCGCCAGGCTGTGCGCGCGATACTCCGGCTTCACGATCCAGTTGGATGTATTGCAGACACGCGTCTTCCGGCCGCGGATTATGCGATCGCTCCAGGTCGTACAGACGAAGCCGACTACGTCGTCGCCCTCCAAGAGCATCCAGCCAAAACGATCGTTCTGCAGCCCGGTGTGATCGATGAAAAGCTGGCGCCAGTGCTCCACGTCCAGATGCGGATTATCGAATTCGAGGAGCAAAGGATAGACACGCTCGAAATCCTCGCTCCGTGCCTCTCGGATCATCGGCATAGCGCTCCTCCGATCACACGACTGCAAGCGTTCGGCAAACGGTCGTGAACGTTCGCGGGTCGCAAGCGAAAAGGGCTTCCGCAAAGTCGACGTCGAGCTTGAGGCCGCGATAGCGATTCAGCCCAAGCGTTCCCTCGACGTAGTCGACATAGGCGACCTGGGAGGCGTAGCAGTTGATGGCTTCGCGCTTGGTGTCGGCAACCGACGTGATGTCCACGCCGATGTTCGGCCAAAGGCACGACCACAATTCGTAGCACCACACCTCGCCCCGGTAGCCGGTCGCCTCCACGGCCGCTCCGGTGCATGCCGCCGTCGACTGATGGTCGCGATGATGATCTCCCGGGAAGGGGCAATAGATCACATCCGGGCGGAAGGAGCGGATCGCGTCGGCGAGAGTGCGCGCGACCGCCGACTCGTGCAACGAGATCGAACCGTCGGGAAAGCCCAGGAATCGGTGATCGAACCCCAGAAGGCGGGCGGCACGTTCGGCCTCGGCCTGTCGGCCGACGTCGTTGGCTGGCGCGTCCAACGTGACGAACAGCGTGAGCACCTCGCTGCCAAGGCGTTGGTGCAGAGCGAGATTGCCGCCGATGGCGATCACCTCGTCGTCGGGATGGGCGGCCACGACCAACACCCGCCGCTTCTCCAGGCCACGAAGCTTGACCGGCATTCGGTGGGTGATGCGGTGAATGCTCTGCAGAAAGCGGGTCGCCGTGTGCTCGAGGATATTGTCGAGGAACAGTGGTCGCTGCATGTCAGGACTGTCCGGAGAGTCGTTGGATTGCACGGGTGGCCGGAGGGGGGGCGTCCGCCATCGCAACTGTGACGGGATCCGACGGAATGGTCACGACCGTGTGTCCTCCAACCGGGCCGCCGGCGCGCGAGGAGACCACGCGCGCGCGGCGCCAAGGCGGCGGCCCGCAACGACACGACCTCGAAGGGCCGGTCGGGAGGCAACGCGACGGGCGGATTGCCAGTCTCGACCGGCGTCAGCGACGACGACCAGGAAAATCAGCCACAGCATATCCATGCCGTGCATCCACGAGCTTTCGAGAAAATTCTGCAGGATGACGTAGAGAGCGAGTGAGAGCAGAAACCAGCTCCGAGCGGGCTGCTGGTCGGCCGAGCGCCCGATGGCGCGGACTGTCGTCAAGATGAAGGTCAGCAAGATCGCAAGACCAACGTACCCCGTGTCCACCATTGTGTCCAAGTAGCCGTTGTGGGCGGATGGCATGGTCCTGATCCAGCCCCAGGCGTCTGTGATGCTGGGCGCGTCGAGTCCCACGAGCCAGAACGATTGGTATCCCCATCCAAGGAGCGGGTGGCGCGAGATTTCCAAGTTTACGAAATCCCATATGACCGTGCGTCCCGACAGAGTGTAGTTGCCGTAGACGTAATACGAGAATCGATTGATCACGTCGCCTACGACGATCGAGACGAGCCAATAGCCCAACGCTATGGAAATCAGGATCAACTCCGGGGAAGAGCGCGTCCGCCTCGTGATCGTCAAAATGATTACGGCCAAAAACGGGGAGAGAAGCGCAAGCCCAAGCGATCCCTTCGACTGGCTGACGATCATCAGGTAGACCGAGATCCCGGCCACGACGATCGCCAACATCCGCCGCCAGCCCCGGTGGAGCATCTGGTAGAGTGACAGCAGAAATGCAATCGCGGCGCATTCGCCCAGGATTCCCTTGAACGTAAAAAATCCCGGATATCCTATGCTCTGGCCCTCCAGCATGATCGGGGTCTGATTGAGCACAAAAAAGACGTTGAGGATGACGGCGAGTGCAAAGCACAGAAACAAGCCGAGGATCATGTCGGCTTTTTGAGACGCCAGCAGAGCCGGCAACGTAATCGATGTCACGATCGCAGCTTGCAGAATAAATCTGGTGAGTGACATGTCCGGTTTGAATGCCCATAAGACGCTGACTGCAGCCAAGGCCAGATATGCGAACAACCATTTGATATGGACAGGAATGGTGAGTCTGGACCAATTGCGTGCCACCATAAGCAATGCGATGGCGGCCAGCGCTGGCCAGAAAATCTTATTCTCCGGGCGGGGCGCCGTGATCGCCTGCAACCTCTGCGCAACGGATGTGCCGGCGGCGGTGGTGTCGGCGGTTACGTACATCAACAATGGCTGAATGATCTCGGCGTAAGCGCACGCCAGCACCGGAATCATCACGTATTTATCAATGACCGCCGCGGAATATTGCACCAGTCCCGATTTGTGGGAACGCGTCGCTATTTTGGACATTATGACACTTTGGTGGAGACTGGCCTGAGGCCCGCGGGCCTGGGAAAATAAATACTATCAACCATCAGCTGCGAAGCAAAGCGCCGGAGGGTATTTTCGCCGGCCGCCGGGCCTGCCAATAAAAATAACATTAATGGGCCGCGGAATCCGCAAAATAATACACTCTGACGGTTTTTATCAAGCCCCCATCATATTAATTGCCTTCCGGGCCGTGAGCATCCGACCGGCGGATATCGAAGACCGCCTGGGGTCGCAAAGGCTCGGCCCCAGCGGCCGTCCCCCTGGATTGTCAACCCAGTCCCAATCATCGAATTAACTTCATTAAACCAAATTAAATGTGGAATGGCTTGCTAAATTTAAAAGAAAAATATATTTAAAAGCAGGTTGTATTTAAAGGCGGTCGTTAGGGCTGGATCGCTTGGCAGACGGGCGTGGCGGGCAGCGATAGCCGAGATGGCTTTCTCGCTCGCGGTTGGTGTGCCGACGGAAAGCTCAAGAGCGCACGACAGATTCTTGATCCATCGCGCACGCGATCGATCGCGCACGTTCAAATCAAACTGGGGGTCGGCCGATGTTGACGACGTCTGAGCGGCCCGGTTCCGTTCACGCACTTCATACGGCGCGCGCGCGCCCGGACTCCTTCGGAGAATGGCCCGAGCGCAATGAGGCCGCCATCATCGCAGACCGAATCGTGCCTGACGATCTGTCGCGTGAGGTTTATTGTATCCTTGGGGTGCCGCTGGACGCTGTCGGCTTGCAGGCAACTCGCCGCCGAATCGAAGCGGCCGCCCGCCGCAAGATCAGCTTCATGATTTCGACTCCGAACCTCAATCATTTCGTATTGAGCCGGTCGGACCGGGAGTTCCGGGAATCCCTCATTCTTAGCGATCTTTGCACTACGGATGGAATGCCGATCGTCTGGATCGCGCGTCTGGCCGGAATATCGATCAAGGGCCGGACGGCCGGATCGGATATCTTCGACGCGCTCAAGACCGAAGTCAGCCCCGCGCAATCGTTGAAGATATTCCTGTTTGGAGGTCCCCAGGGCGTCGCCGAGCTGGCGGCCCGGGCGCTGAACGGCCAACGGGGCGGTGTGAAGGTCGTCGGGTGGCACTATCCGGGATTCTGCTCGGTGGACGAGATGAGCAGCGATGACATCATCGGTCAGATCAATGCGAGTGGTGCGGATTTCCTCGTCGTAGCGCTGGGTAGTCAGAAGGGAAACCTGTGGCTGCAGCGCAACCGTCTCCGCTTGCAGATTCCTGTCCGGGCCCATTTCGGTGCCACCCTCAATTTTCAGGCTGGCACGGTGCAGCGGGCTCCCCCCTTGATGCGAAAACTCGGACTGGAGTGGCTGTGGCGCATCAAGGAGGAACCGTACCTTTGGAAGCGGTATTGGAATGACGGGAGCGCAATGTTGCGCCTGCTGTTTACCCACGTGCTGCCGTTCGTATTTTGGACGTGGTGGATGCAGCTCAGATATGAGCGAAAGCAAGACCTTGTCATCACTCAGACCCACGCCTCTGAAACCGTCACCTTGAGCCTTTCGGGCCCCGCCAATGCCAAGCACGTGCACCGGGCAATCCCCGCCTTTCGCGAGGCCGCCGCAACCAGGAAGCAGGTCACGCTCGATTTCTCGAACATACAAGCCATCGATGCCCGCTTCCTCGGATTGCTGTTGATGCTGAAGAAGAAATTGAAGGCTCACGGAGCGGCCCCGAAATTCACGGGCGTCTCTCCGCTCCTGCAGAAAGTCTTTTACCTTGGCGGTCTGGAGTTTCAGTGATCTTGGCTTTCCGCATAGCGCGTCGCCGCAATAGTCCGATGCGATCTCAGGACGAGTGCGCGTGAACGCGCCGACGAGACCAGTTGCAGCGGAAGTATCGGGCGCCGTGCCGGTGACGAGCCTGGGCCCGGTGATCGACCTGCGTGGGCACCTGCCAGGACTCGACGGGCTGCGCGGCTTGGCCGTCACGATGGTCCTGGTCTTCCACTTCGTTGGGCAAATGCTGGCCAATAACTGGGTCGAGCGCGCCATCGTCGGTGTGACCAAGTACGGGCTCCTTGGCGTTGACCTGTTCTTCGTCCTGTCCGGCTTCCTCATCACTGGCCTTCTCTACGAGGCCCACGACAAGCCGCACTACCTCCGCAACTTCTATGTGCGGCGCGTCCTGCGCATTTTCCCGCTCTACTACGGTGTGCTGGCGCTCGTCTTCTTTGTGGCCCCGCTGATCCCGCTGCTGCGGGGACCGACACTCGACTACCTGCTGGACCGCCAGGCCTGGGCATGGCTCTATGGCGTCAACGTCTACCTCGCCTGGCACGAGGAATGGTCCTTCTCCTACCTTAACCACTTCTGGTCGCTCTCCGTCGAGGAGCACTTTTACCTCTTCTGGCCGCTCGTGGTTTTGCTGCTGGCGCGCTGGCCGCGGGCGCTCATCGCGGTGTGCCTGGCGATCTCGCTGGGAGCTATGTTGGCTCGCGTGATCGGAATTCTCATGGGGCTGAGCTGGTTTACGACCATCGTCCTGACCCCTTTCAAGTTGGACGGCTTGGCGCTAGGTGCCTTCCTGGCAGTGATGGTGCGCCAGCCCGGAGGCCTGGATTGGCTTGTGCGGGCCCTACCGAGGATCGCAGCCGTGGTCGGCGGCCTCGTGGTGGTGACCTTCGTCTGGACCGTTCTGGTGTCACGCCAGGGGCTGGAAGTCGCGGGATCCATCCGGACTGCGCTATTTCAGATATTGCTGGCCTGCATGCTGGTAGGGGTCCTGATCGCGCCGAAGCAGTCGACCATCTCGCGCTTCTTCTGCAGCCGCTTCATGGTCTTCCTGGGCACCTACAGCTACGGCCTGTATGTCTACCATCACTTCATCTCGTACTATCTCACCACCCAGCGCACCGAACTGGAGCTGGCTCAGTGGCTCGGTTCTCACGGGCTGGCGGTGGCGTTGCAGGCGACACTGGGCGCATCGATCTCGGTGGCCCTGGCCTACCTCAGCTACGAGCTGTTCGAGAAACGGTTTCTCAGACTGAAGCGTCGGTTCGAGACCGCCAAGGACGAGGCTGGCGGCAGCCCAACTCGCGTCGGACCGCTGTGATGAAAAACCATCACGCTCCGAGCGGAGTGGGTTTCACCGGCGAACTCGGTGGGCAGATCCGAGAACCTCGGCAGACCGTCGTTCGCCGAAACCGTTTTGCTTTCGTCGTCGATGTGGCGGCGCGAGCCCGACAGCGGGAGGCGGGCGGACAGCGAAGATCGGCAGTCGGGAGCATCAGTTTGGACGTCGCAGATTCGAGCCGGCGGCAAGTCTTGATCGACTTCTATCGAAGCTGTTCGATGCTGTTCGTCTTCTATCATCACACCACGACGGTCTTTCCCGATAGCGTCGAACTGTTCCCAAAATTCAACCCCTTTGCCGAGCTCTTCATCGCGATTTCGGGATTCATGGTCGGAATGGTTTATCTGCACAAGGAAAGCTACCGGCCGCTCGTTCTTCGCGGACTGAAAGTCCTGGCAGCCTATTTCGCCGTCTCGGTGCCAGTTGCTATGGGAATGGCCGTCCTCGGCAAACAACGAGAGCCGATGGGAGAGGCAATTCTCAATGTGCTGACGTTTCAATCCGAGCCGACCGCCATCACCATCTTGAAGTTCTATGGAGTTATGTTCCTGCTCTTGCCGCTGATACTCCCGGCCTTCAAGCGGCATAAATTCCTGGTGCTCCTTTCCTCCGCTGCTGTTTTCCTGGTCTCGACCTGGATTGCTGGTCCGATGGCTTACAACTTCGAGAATCCTGCCCCGACGTTTTTGGTCTTCTTGCTGCAAGGGCAATTCTTCCTGATTCTTGGCACATGGCTCGGGGATCTTCATCGATCGAAGCGCTTGATCGGCCATCCGTTCTACGTGGCGATGGTCCTGATCTTTCTCGTCGGCTTGTCTGTTGATTTTTATCTGGGGTTTCCGAGCAACGGGGATAAGTACCCCTATAAATTCGACAAGCTGATCAACCTGCTCTGGACGTTGCCCCTGCTGCTTCTGATCTTGTGGGCTGCTTTTGCTTGGATCAAGGAGTGGCCCGCGACTGCACTCGTTCTCAATGTCGGTCGTAATTCACTGATCGCCTTCATCGCGTCCGAAGTCGCACGTCAGTTCGTGAAACTGTCGCTCTTGATCAGCGGTCTTCATCCGCAGATTTACGGTCAGACGGTCACGTCGGTTTTTGTCGTTGTCTTTGTGACCGTGTCGTTGTGGCTCTATCGATTGTATTGGCAAGACCGGGTTTCGATGGTTTACCGACTAAGCGGTCGATAGCGATTTAATCCGAGGCCGCCTTGCCGGACCATTCCTTGCCAGGGATCGCTGGCCGGCGACCCGTCAAACGACGCAGTCAATGGACCGTAACGCTCGCCGACGGCGGTCATGCCATCCCGCTTAATTCATCGATAACCATTGTTGCGTAGCCTCTCGCCCGCACCCGAGGAGGCATGGCTTGATAACGGTGATAGCACTTCATCTTGTTGCCGGAGCGGTTGCGGGGTCCATGTTCACCGTGCGAACGCTTTTGGTCCTGGTGGGGATCGTCTTGGTTGAGTGCGTTACGGCGACAGTGGCGCTCGGCCTTTTCGTAGGGCTTTGTTCAATGGGTGGCCTGGTCGCGGTTCAGATCGGCTATCTCGCAGGTATCTACCTTCGCAGTGTGCTGGAGCACGCGGGAATCGCGCAACCCTCCATTCGGTCCCATCATCCGCGCTAGAACGTTTTCCAGCGAAAGCCTGCCCCGGACTTGGATAGCGGGGTGGCACCGGTTCGCTGTCCGAGAAAACGCGTCAAAACAAAACAAAAGCGGAGCCTCCGTTCCGATTCAATCGGAAGTGCTCCGATTCCAAGACTCGCAGGCATGCGCGGAGCTTTCATGCGAGCCTCGAAATCAAATGGGTACTGGCAAGCCATCGCTTCTAGCGTGGATCGCACGAGCCAAGGCGTATCTTATTCAGCGGTAAGCTGGCCGTAGCGAATGTAGTGTGCGTCGTTGTAGTAGTCACCATAATGGTTGGCGTAACGCTTCATCGTCTTCATATCGGTTTTGTTGAGCACTGCCCCGAGCAGGGCGTCGCGTACGTTTGGTGCGGTATTGAGCGCATGCTCGACGACGTCGGTCGTCGTGCGCCCCCATTCCACGACGAGAATGAAGCTGTCGAGCAGCGCCGAGATAGTTCGCGCGTCGATGACAGGCGCAAGCGGGGGGAGATCGACGATGACGTAGTCATAGCTCGCGCGCAGTTGATCGAACAACTTCTTCGTCCGATCATTGCACAGAAGGTCGCTCGCGTTGGAAAGGGGCGCTCCGTTCCCCGGCAGGAAGTCCAATCTCGTCAAGGAGTCCGTCCAAACCGTATCTTCCAAGGACCGGGCTCCTGACAGGATGTCGGTGATGCCGGCGCCGGCATCGGGCGCAAGAGTGGCGGTGAGCGACGGATTCCTCAGGTCGCAATCGACGACGATGACCCGTTTGCCGGAATTGGCAAGCAGCTGGGCAAGCGAAGCGGCAATGGTGGACTTGCCTTCATCGGGAAGAGCGGAGGTAAGGCCGACGACCTTGCTTGGGCTTCTTGTCGGATCCAGATCAATGGCAAGTCTGATCGACCGAATCGATTCTGCAAACCGGGACGACGGCATGGCCAAGGCGACCCAACAGGTTCCGGGGCGTCTGGAAAGCATCCTTTGGCCGGAGTCCTCGTTGGCTCGACCTGCGGCAAGAGCCGATTTTCCCGTTGCCTTCTTGACCTTTCGACGTCTCAGCAGGGGAACCACCGACAAGCAAGGCAAGTGCAACTTGTCTTCGATCTGGGCGGTGGTTCGAAAGCCGCGGTCTGTCAGCTCCCTTGCGAGTCCGAGGGCTGTACCCATGGCGATTCCGGCGAACAGGCCGAATGCCAATATCAACTTGGCGCTCGGCTTGGTCTTCTTTTGCGGAGGCGTGGCGGGCGAAATGACTCGCGCCTCCGTTATCGGAAATGAACCCTGCTGGACAGAACCCATGTAGCGCTGCAAGAAACTCTCATAGAGGGAGCGGTATCCTTTGGCGCTGGTCTCCAACTCCCGTATGCTCAGCTCGGCCGACGTCGTATTTCGTGACTGCGATATGGATTGTGCCAGCTGCTTTTCGATTTCCTGTTGCTGTTGCTTGGCCTCCGCGAAATCGCTCTTTGCGATCTCGGCGAGGCGATGCACTTCGTCAAGGATCGTTTGACGGATACTTTTCATCGTGGCGCGGAGATTGATGACCGCCAGGTGTTCGTTGCCGTATTTGGCGGAATATTCGTACTCTCGCCTCGCATAGTCGAGATACTGCTGGCGCAGGTTGTTGATGATTTGATTGTTGTTCTGGGGGGTCGCCGCTGTCGATGAATTATCGGGTGCAGTGATGTTGGCGCCCGGAACCGCATCAAGGTTGCCGAGCGAAAGAGCATCAAGATTGTTCGAGGCGAGGATGGATTCGAACCGGTTCAGCCGGGTCATTGCGTCGGACGTATGCGTGCGGGCAACGACGAGACGGTTGTTGAGCGCAGTCACCTGCTGCTCGTCCATGAGTTTTCCGTCAGCCGAGACGATGTTGCTCTTGGTCTTCAGCTCATTCACCGCGCGCTCGGCGATCAGAGCGTCATTGCCCAGTTCCTGCAGGCGATCGTGCAGCCAGGCTGTCGCGGTGCGATGTTCGTCCGTCTTCGCCTTCAGCTGATCATCGAAATAGGCCTTGATGATCGCATTCGCGATCGCCGCGGCCCGCTCGGCGTTGCCGGAGTTGAAGGTGACCTCGATGACGCTGCTCGAACCGACCCTGGTGGCCGACAATCGATTCTGAAATTCTTCGACGAGTGCGTCCATGGGGTCGAGTGTGGGGCTTTGCGCCGCGATGCCGAGCGTCTCGCGAACGGCCTTCAGTGCCGAGTGCAACCAATCGCCTTTACCGCTGAAGTCCGGATCGTCGGCAAGATTGAGCTGATTGACGACCGAAGTCGCAATCGCTTTGGACCTCAAGATCTCGATCTGCGACTCGAGATCGATCGGGGTATCGTCCAGCACGGATTGTGGCTGAATGACCGGAGCCTTCGAATTTCCCAGCAGCACCCTCACTTGTGCCGTATAGGTCGGCGGTGCGACCTTCAGAACGACGACGCTGGCCGCAAGCGTGAGCGTGGTGGTGAGGATAATCCCCAAATAATGTCTTCGCAGAAACCCCAGCGCCAAACTGGCCGGCCCGGGACCGCTATTTTCCCAGCCCTGCTCCTGTTGGGACATATCCAGCAGCGTGCTCGTTCTTTGGTTGTGTAGCATGTTTTCTGAAACTTCCTCAGTTACGCCGCGAAATTACGAGCCGCGCCAATGCTATATCAAAATAAGGACTTTATTTGCCCGGCCAGGAACCGGCGAGGACTATAACCCGAATAATTCTCTATTCAATTTTATTTAATGCGGCAAGTGGTCGCTTGAAATCAAGTCACTCTACTATCTTAGGGTTAAAATCGCGGTCCTGGTTCAAATCTTCTTGGAGAGTTTGCAGGCCTGGCCAAGGACTCTCTTTGATCAACACCGGAGGACCTGTGGCCGGCGTGTCGCGTCTTCCAATATTAAATAGTCAAAGCGTTTGAATTGAGGAGTGAAGAGGCCTGGCAATCGTCGGTCGGGGATGCGGGTCGCAGTCTGAAAGATTTTCGATTTTCTGTCGTTGTGCCAAACGGTTATTGGTGAACTCAGCGAGTTGCGCCGTCCGGGGGGCATTTATTGTCGGCATGGCGGTGGCGGTCATGGTTGGCGGTAATTAATGTGCCGAATTAAATTAAATTGAATAATATGGTAAAACGTGCTGGGCTGCTTTTCCGGTGGTGACCGAGAGAGTGGTGGCGGCATTTTCACCCGTTTTGGAAAGTGAGCGCGCCGCGATCGCGATGAAGTTCCCAAGGGGCCATCATCCGATGCAAAAGTGGTGCGTCCTCGAATGAATTCGATATCCGGTCACCGCCGCCCAGGCCATCGGGTTGAGTTTGTGGATCCAAGGCGACGCCTTCGCTACTCTTCTCCCTGGCCATGGGTTTTGGCCATTGTGTTGAGCCTGCTGCTCTGGGCGGTGCTAGGGTGGTATCTCTGGTGGCTCTTCCACTGAAGCAGGCGTGCAATCGACCCCGCACCCGGCTGGACGAAATCCCGGCCATTGTCGGCCGCGTCCGGTCTCACCGGGTGCCCTGACCCGCATCGGAGTGGCCATGGCGCGATGGACATCAGTGACAATGCTATCTTCGATCGTCGCCAGCGGCCTGATTGCGGGCGACGCCGGCGCGAGCGGGCGCCAGTCCCATAACCCCGTGGTTCCAGTCTCGCTCGTGGAAACGTCGCCGAGCCTGGCGCCTTTCCAGCATGTTCGCTTTTGTCTTCGCTATCCCGCCGATTGCAGGTCGAACCCGACGGAAGATGAGCGCATCGATCTGACGGGTGAAAATTCGGAATTGCTCGGCCGCGTCAATCGTGACGTCAATGCAGCGATCGCGCCGGTGAAGAAGAGCTACGGCAAGAACCTCCGGGAGGCCTGGACGATCGCGCTATTCACCGGAGACTGCAACGATTACGCCGTCACCAAGCGGCATGAACTGCTCAAGAGCGGGTTGCCCGCCAAAGCCCTGCGGCTGGCGGTGGTGAAGACGAGGTTAGGAAGCGACCATCTCGTTCTTCTCGTAGCAACGACAAAGGGCGACCTGGTGCTGGATAATCTCACCGAAGCGATCTTGCCCTGGCAGAGCGCGGACTATCAATGGATGAAGATCCAATCCGCCAGGGACGCCAGACTCTGGTATGACGTCAAAGTATCAGGGGCATCCGCGTCGCGCCCCGATCCAAGGTTACGCGTGACTGACCGGCAATGAACGTCCATGGTCCGCGCACCGGCCTTGCCCTCTCGGCTTCCGTGAACGCCGACGCACCGCGAAGACCTGGCAGTTCGAGCCGCGCCTGAGATCGTCCACGATGGCAACGACCCGAAGCAAATCAGAGAGCACCGGTTCCGCGGCCAATACCCTCATAGATGAAGCCGCAAACCTCCATCTCCCGCGGGTTGTAGATGTTGCGCAGGTCGATCACGATCGATCCGGCCATTTCCTGCTTCAGGCGGGCCAAATCAAGCGCCCGGAATTGCGTCCACTCCGTCACGATGACCAGGACATCGGCACCGCGCGCGCATTCGTAGGGATCGTCGCAATATTCGATATCGGGCAATTCGCGGCGCGCTTGCTCCATGCCGACCGGATCGTGCGCGCGTACCCTGGCACCCATGTCGAGTAGCCCGGTCACCAGCGGAATCGACGGCGCCTCACGCATGTCGTCGGTATCGGGCTTGAAAGTGAGACCGAGCACAGCGATGGTCTTGCCGCGCAGGCTGCCTCCGGCGGCGCTTGCGACCTTGCGCGCCATGGCGCGCTTGCGGTTGTCGTTGACGCCGAGCACGGCCTCGACGATCCGCAACTGCACGTCATGATCCTGCGCGATCTTGACCAGCGCGCGGGTATCCTTCGGGAAGCACGAGCCCCCGAAGCCCGGCCCGGCATGCAGGAATTTGGCGCCGATGCGATTGTCGAGCCCGATGCCGCGCGCGACTTCCTGCACGTCGGCGCCAACCTTTTCCGACAGATCGGCGATCTCGTTGATGAAGGTGATCTTGGTGGCGAGGAAGGCGTTCGCGGCATATTTGATCAGTTCGGCGGTGCGCCGCGCCGTAAACATCAGCGGAGCCCGGTTGAGGGACAGCGGCCGGTAGACGTCGCTGAGCACCTGTCGCCCACGCTGGTCGGAGGTGCCGACGACGATGCGGTCGGGAAACTTGAAGTCGCGGATCGCGGCGCCCTCGCGCAGGAATTCCGGATTTGACGCAATCACCACATCGGCCGACGGATTGGCCTCGCGGATCAGGCGCTCGACCTCATCGCCGGTGCCGACCGGCACGGTCGATTTGGTGACGACCACGGTGAAGCCCGAAAGCGCCGCGGCGATCTCGCGCGCTGCGGCGTAGACATAAGTGAGATCGGCGTGGCCATCGCCACGCCGCGACGGCGTGCCGACGGCGATGAACACCGCGTCCGCCTCGGCGACGGGCGCCGTGAGATCGGTGGTAAAATCCAGACGCCTGGCTTTGACATTGGATGCGACCATCGCATCGAGCCCAGGCTCGAAAATGGGGATTTCGCCGCGGCGCAAAGCGGCGATCTTCTCGGCATCCTTGTCCACGCAGGTGACCTGGTGGCCGAAATCCGCAAGACAGGCGCCGGAAACCAGCCCCACATAGCCCGTGCCGATCATGGCAATCCGCATGGTCTTCCTCTATTGGTGCATTTGACTCTGTTGGTGGATTTGACGCACTTGGTAAAGTGCACCGAAATTCACCGGCGTAAACCGCGATGGTCGCTGAATTGGTTGTTAAGCTAAACGGCAGTCGCGCCGAATGCCTCCTCTTGAAGCGGTCCAACAACGCAAAGCTTCGCGACTCAGACCCGACCTCGGATCACCCTGCGTGGCAGACAGGCCGAAACTGAGACTGAACGTGTCGCCGCGACGTTGAGGCTCGGTCAGGGTAAATTGGTAGTCGTACAGGGCCGCGCAAGGAGGAGCGCGGGGTGCGGGCCACGGATCGCGCCGCCGCCATCGTCTTGCGCTCCACGCTCCCCGAATTTCACCTGCGCTGTTGCCAAAACGTGACAGTTGCAAGCGGGCGATGTGCTACCGTCGGTGCAGTTCGAACCGCGCAGATCGGGCGATCTCAATGGGTTGTGCCAGTGGGATCGTGGGGGAGATCACGGCATGAACCAGCGTTACCGGCCGCTGCCTTGTTGTTTTGCCTTGGCGATCGTCGTCGCGTTTTGGAGCGATGGCACGGCGCTCGCCCGTCACAAGCAGATCGAGCATGCCAGGAAAGCGGATGCGGCGAATAAGCCGGGCCATCAACGCCATGCGGCACTCAAGAAGGGCAAGCATGACAGCGGCAGGCATGCGCATCATGTGGCGGAGGCGCGGCAAAAGCCCGCCGCATTTCGTGATGAACCCACTCAGGCTGCGGCGTCCCTGCTGACCGGCGACCTCGCGGTGGTCAGGCAGGCGATCGATCTGGCGCGCGAGTCCAAATTTGGCGACGCCAGCACGCTCGGGAAAACGATCGGCGATCCGGCGGGCAAGAAGCTCGTCGAATGGTTCCTGCTCCGTCACTCGGACTCCGACGGGAAATTCAACCGGTACGCGGCTTTCATTGCGGATAACCCGAACTGGCCGGGCATCGGCCCCATGCGCCGGCGGGCCGAGGCCCGCCTGTGGCAGGAGCAGAGCGATGCAACGACAGTTCACGGCTTTACCGGCGATCAGCCGGTCAGCGCCAAGGGCCGCTTCGCCCTCGCGCGGGTCCTTCTTGCGGAAGGTGACCGCGACGGCGCGACGCGCTGGGTTCGCGAAACCTGGCGGTCGGAAGAGCTGACGGAGCGCGCTGAAGCCGAGGCGTTCGATGCATTCCACGACCTGCTCACCCGCGACGACCACCGGGCGCGCATGGACAAGCGCATCGGTACCAAGGATTTTTCCGCAGCGATGCGCGCAGCGCATCACCTTGGCAGCGACGACATCTCGATCGTGAAGGCCTGTGCCGCGGTCGCGGGGAATGAGAACAAGGCGCTCGACCTGCTCGATGGGGTCGCAACCGAGGCCCGCCAGGATCTGGGCTACACACTATGCCGCATTCAATGGATGCTGCGCCACGACCGGATCGAGGACGCCGCGCGTCTGATGCTGGCGGCGGCGCCGGACACCATGGCGCGTCAGGACACCGACGAATGGTGGCGCGAACGGCGCGCGCTCTCGCGCAAGCTGCTCGATTTGAGTAAGTTCCAGGCGGCGTATCAGGTCGTGCGCGAGGCCGCGCTGCCAGCCAATGAAAATTACCGCGCCGAGTCTCATTTCATGCCCGGCTGGATCGCGCTGCGCTATCTCAGCGATCCCGCTACGGCGCGCGCCCATTTCGCCCATATCGACGACAGCGCGGCCAATCCGATCGTGCTTGCAAGAGCACATTACTGGCGCGGTCGCGCCGCCGAGGCCGTCGGCGACAGCGAGGCGTTGCGCGCCGAGTATGAGGCGGCTGCGCAGCATGGCACCGCCTATTACGGACAGTTGGCGCGCGCGAGACTCGGCCTTGAGACCATCGAGCTGCGAAAGCCGCCAGAGCCGGATTCGGACAGCGGCCTGGCGCTTTCCGACGAACGCGTGCGCGCCGCCGACATGCTCTATGCGCTCGGGGAGCGTGATACCGTCCGGAGTTTTGTCGTGGATCTCGCCGATGAGAGTGGCGACGCTGCGGTGCTGGCGGCGCTCGGCGAGCTGACGGTACGAAAGGGTGACGCGCACGCCACGCTGGAGATCGGGAAGGCGGCGCTCGCCCGCGGCCTGGCGTTGGACCTTTATGCCTTCCCGACCATCGGCATCCCCAGGCACAGCCCGATCGGCCCTGCCATTGCCCGCAGCATCATCTACTCGGTGGCGCGCACCGAGAGCGCGTTCGACCAGCGCGACAAGTCGTCGGCAAACGCGGTCGGCCTGATGCAGGTCACGCCGGAAGCCGGACGCGATACCGCCAAGCGGTTCGGCGTCAGCTATGATTGGGATCGGATGGTCTCCGATCCCGTCTACAACACCCAGATGGGGGCCGCCGAACTCAGCGCGCTCTTGAGTGAATATCGCGGCTGTCACATCATGACCTTCGCCGGCTACAATGCCGGCCGGGGCCGCGTCCGCGAATGGGTGAAGCAGCACGGCGACCCGCGCGATCCCAAGGTGGATGCAGTCGATTGGGTGGAACGCATTCCGCTCGCCGAAACCCGCAACTACGTCCAGCGAGTGATGGAGAATCTGCAGGTCTATCGCGTCCGCTTTGACGCTGATGTCACGGTGTCGAAGGCCGACCACGATCACGAGACCAGGCAGGACGCCGTCTCGACGTCGCTTTCGTCCAGCGAGGCATCGGCGGCCGAGTGACGGGTCTGATCACCGACGCCCCGCTCACACCACCAGCCGTCCCACGCGTTCGGCGACCGTGATCTGCGCCTCGGTGCCGCAATTGAAGTCGAGGCGGTCGGCCTCGATGCCGTCGCTGAAGATGACGCCGTTCTCCGGCATCAGCGAGCGGACGCTCAAGCTTTGGGATGTCGTCAGCCGGCCATAGACGAGGTTCGTTTGCGAGGTGCGGCTCGGAAACGGCTCGCGCACCGCGAACTGCAACTCGCTGCTGTCCCAAGGCTTGGGCGAATAGGGCAGGGGGGAATAGGGCAGGGGCGAATGAGGCGCGCCGTCGACCTGGCGACTGAGCGCGCCGGCGATCGCAAGCGAGCCGGTCACGATGCTCTTGAACCAGGCCGTCGAGCCGAGGCCGGTGGAGACGATGAGCCCGCTCGATGACTGGGTCTCGCTCCGCTCGCCGGCGCGGATCTCGTAGAGCGCGGAGACGTGCGAGCGCGCGCCGATGAAGAGGTCGTTGACGGCGTGCAGCACCTGGCCGTTGGCGAGCGTCGCCTTCGCCATGGTCACGCTCTTGAACGGACGCTTGTCGGATGCGACCTCCCGCAGCAGCGCGGGGAGGTCGCCCGCGCCGAACGGAAGCAGGATGCCGTCGTAGCGCCGCGCATCGGGGTTGAGGCCGATCAACGGATGGCCGTCGAGATACTTCATGGTGTTGGCGACCACGCCGTCCTGGCCGAGCGCGACCACGATGTCGGAGGGGCCGAAGATGAAGTTCGGCAGAAAGCTCCGCTCGATCACCTGGTAGCGGCCCCATTGCTCCAGCGCCTGCAGGGCGCGGTGCTGCTGCGCGAGATAGACGTCGTGCTCGCGCTGATAGTCGGAGAAATCGGCGCCGAGATGCTCGACGTAGAAGCGCGCTTGCGCC